>Ga0136641_1000450_pt1 | contig 17815 bp, 20 predicted proteins | sample EliLak1302023Y_FD_115312 | JGI IMG/M metagenome (GOLD analysis project Ga0136641, IMG submission 115312) | Freshwater microbial communities from Elizabeth Lake, Yosemite National Park, California, USA - 13020-23Y | ecosystem: Environmental > Aquatic > Freshwater > Lake ...
AAAGGCAAGGCCGCTATTTTGAATATTCCTTCGATTGGCATCATGGATGCGGCCATGGTGGTTGAAGCCAAGGGTATTTACAAATACCCCGATAAAGGCAATATGACCAAGGCGGAAATTGATCTGACCATCAAAACCTTGATCGAAGCCAAAAAAGCCGGTCAATTCCGTGCCCTGTGGAAAGACTTTAACGAGTCCGTCAACCTGATGGCATCTGGTGAAGTTGTCATTCAATCCATGTGGTCGCCAGCCGTGACCGCGGTTCGCACCAAAGGGATTGCCTGTACCTTCCAACCTTTGAAAGAGGGATACCGCGCATGGGCAGCAGGTTTTGGTGTGCCTAAGTCTGTCACAGGCAAGAAAGCTGACGGCGTGTACGAGTTCATTAACTGGTTCCTCGACGGTTGGGCGGGCGCTTACCTGAATCGCCAAGGTTATTACAGCGCTGTGCTGGAGACCGCTAAAGCCAAAATGGAAGCCTATGAATGGGCTTACTGGATGGAAGGCAAAGCAGCCGCGCAAGACATCAAGTCTCCGAACGGCGATTTGTTGGCCAAGGCCGGCAGTATCCGTGACGGTGGTAGCTATGAAACCCGCATGGGTGGCATTGCCTGCTGGAACGCAGTGATGGACGAGAACGAATACATGGTCAAGAAATGGAACGAGTTCGTCGCTGCTTGACAAACGATTGACCCATGACGACACAGCAAAACACCCAGAACTCAGTCGCACCGCTGCGCATTTCAGCGGGGTGGCAGGCTACGCCTTATTCGATGGTGTTTTTGCTGTTCTTTTTGATTCCCTTGGGGCTGATTCTCATGGTCAGCTTCTGGGAATTCAATGAATATGAAATGATTCCCACATTCACTTGGCACAGCTACATCAGCATATTTGAAGGCTGCACCCAGTTGAATGAATACGGAGATACTTGCGTCACGCTAAAAACTTATGGATCTACCATTCGCATCAGTTTGATTGTGTGGTTCATTACCTTGATACTCGGTTTCTCTGTCGCCTATTTCTTAGCGTTTTGTGTCCGTACCACTGCCATGCAAACCATGTTGTTTGTGTTGTGCACTGTGCCATTTTGGACCTCTAACGTCATTCGCATGATTTCTTGGATTCCACTGCTGGGCAGAAACGGCTTGGTCAATCAGTCGCTGGTTGGTATGGGTTTGGTGGACCAGCCTGTGGAGTGGCTGTTGTTTTCCGAATTTTCCGTCGTTCTGGCATTTGTACATTTGTACACCATGTTCATGATTGTGCCCATATTTAACTCCATGATGCGCATTGACCGATCTTTGATTGAGGCGGCCACAGACAACGGCGCCACCGCTTGGCAGACCTTGTGGAATGTCATCATTCCGCTGTCACGCACCGGCATCATCATTGGCAGTATTTTTGTCATCACCATTGTCATGGGCGACTTCGTCACCATTGGTGTCATGGGCGGTCAGCAGATCGCCTCTGTTGGCAAAATCATTCAGGTGCAAACTTCATTCTTGCAATTTCCGCTGGCTGCTGCCAATGCCGTCATCTTGCTGTTGGTGGTATTGATGATTATTTGGGGATTGACCCGTTTGGTTGATATCCGCAAGGAACTCTGAGCATGGCAAACCAAAACTTTGAGCCCAAACGACCTGCCGGTTATGTCGGTCTGCTTACCGTGTTTGTGCTTTTCGTGATTTTTTTATACGGCCCCATGGCCACCATTTTTATTCTCAGTTTTCAAGGACCTGACGGCGGCTTAACTTTTCCTTTGCAAGGTGTGTCACTGCACTGGTTTTACAAACTCGCTGAAGGTCTGGGGGTGGTCGATATAGGCGCTGCGCTCAAACGTTCCCTGGTACTGGGTTTGGTGGTCATGTCCTTCACCATGGTCATGTCTGTGTTGGCTGGATTGGCTTTTCGTAAAAAACTGCGCGGCGGCAATGCACTTTTTTATGTCACTGTCGCCAGTTTAATCATGCCCTCTATCATTGTGTCACTGGGCATAGGTTTACAGTTCCGACTGCTTGATAGCGCGTTGAAGTGGTGCTTTGAGTATTTCGCCATGACCGGCATGCTTGATACTTTTGGCACATCATTGGGTTTGTACAGTTCGGCCCTAGGTGCTCATCTGACCTGGACCTTGCCTTTCGGTTTGCTCATCATGTTTGCCGTGTTCAATCGTTTCAACCCGGCTTATGAAGAAGCTGCCCAAGATTTGGGCGCTACGCATTGGCAGACTTTTAAGCATGTGGTTTTTCCTCTGATTGCACCTTCTGTGGTGGGCGTAGGCATGTTTGGATTCACACTCAGCTGGGATGAAATTGCGCGTACTTCACAGGCCATTGGCGACGTGAACACGCTGCCCCTGGAATTGCAGGGTCTGACCACTACCGTGACCAATCCCGCTATTTATGCTTTGGGCAGTATCACCACCATGGTGTCATTCTTGGTCATTGGTCTGACCATGCTAGCTGTGAAATTATTGAGTAAGCGCCGCACATGAGTGACGCGGTTTTGCAATCACCGGGCATATGGAGTGACCAAGCCATGTACCAGCGGATTGTTGAATCTGTGTTGGATCACAGATTGCCGCCCGGCACCCGTTTGACTGAGGACAAATTGAGCAGCCTTTTCGGCGTGTCACGCACCCGAATCAAACCCATTCTGGTTCGTCTGGCCAATGAGAAAATCGTCACGCTCACACACAATCGTGGCGCTTCAGTGTCTAATCCCTCCCGTCAAGAATCCATAGAGGTGTTTGAAACCCGACGCCTGATTGAGCCCGTGCTGTTGAAACGTTTCATGGAAAGAGCGCAAGCAGAAGATATCGCTTACTTATCCAACAATATCTCGCATGATCGACAGGCTCAAGAGCAAGGTGACAGACACCGCGCCATTGGTTTGACAGGTGAATTTCATTTGTATATCGCCAGTCACGCCCAGCACGATACGCTTAACCGTTTGATGCATGAGTTGGTCACGCGCACATGTCTCATATTGATGGCCTGGGGTTCAAAGGACAAGGTATTGCGCAAAGAACATGCAGCCTGCGGTTGCCAAGAGCACAGACAACTGCTTGATGCGATTCGTTTGCGCGATGTGAAAATTGCTCAGGAGTTGATGGTTGCCCATTTGCATACTATCGAAAGCCAATTGAATTTTTCGCCAGTCACTGAAAATGAGTTTGAAATAGAACAACTTTTGCAGGATTGATCATCATGCGTCAACTCCTTGTCATCAACCCCAATACCGGATTGGTCACTACCCAGCGACTGCAACATTGGATCAATGGTTTGGTTCCTGACGATACACAGGTGGAATGCATCACAGCTCGTTTTGGCGCACCTTATATTGCATGCGAAGCCAGTCATGCAGTCGCAGGACATGCATTGATAGACGCATGGGCAAACCATATGCAAGAAACTCCACAGCAACCTGATGGCATTCTCATCGCTTGCTTTGGTGACCCTGGTTTGTTTGCGCTGCGCGAGGTCAGCGCTTGCCCAGTGAGTGGTTTGGCAGAAGCTTCATTTATTCAAGCGGCACAATTTGGTCAGTTTGCCATCGTCACGGGTGGAGAACGTTGGCAGCCCATGTTGCAGCGACTGGCAGGTAATTTAGGTTTTGAGCAGCTGTTAACTCACATTGAAATCGTTAAGCAAGATGGTGCGACATTATTGGCAAACCGCGAACTGGCTTTGCAAGTGCTTTCTCAAGCGTGTTTACGTGCGGCTGACAGCGGTGCACAGTCGATTATTTTGGGCGGGGCTGGGCTGGCTGGCTATGCCCGTGAATTGCAATCGCAGTGCCGGCTGCCATTGATTGACAGTGTCAGCGCTGGTCTGGACTTATTCCTTGGCAATCGAATGCCTGCGGCACAAACTGCAAAAAATCAATTTCATACAGATTGGCAATCTTTGCCAGACTACATGAATAAACGTTGATATCTCGGGCTGAGTTTCAAGCCAGTAAATCAGACAAACTGCGTGCGACTACCTTGGTGGCTTTGCGCAGATCTTCCAACACGATATGCTCATCTGCTCGTTTGGCGTGCGACTCCAGCACAGTGCGCGGACCAGCGCCGTAGATGACTCCGGGAATACCGCGCTCTACGTACAAACGTACATCGGTGTACAGCGGTGTGCCTAGCGCAGGTATGGGTTCTCCGAACACTTCTGAACCGTGTTTTTGCAAAGCGCTGACCAGTGGTTGGTTCCCAGGCAAGGGTTTCATGGCGTTGGCCATGAGCATGCGCCGAATATCAATGTGTATAGCGTGATCAGCATCACGCGTTGCGTTGTAATCGCTGACTGCATTGGCCAGTACGTCACGGATATTCGCTTCGACTTCTGCGGGGTTTTCCTCCGGGATCATGCGTCTGTCGAGTTTGAACATGACCTTACCCGGAATCACGTTGGTGTTGGTACCACCTTCAATCAAACCCACATTCAAATAGGGATGGCTAATGCCTTCAACTTTGGAGTGAATCCGTTTGTAAAGGCTATTTTGCGCGTACAAAGCATTGAGCAATGCCACGGCAGCTTGCAATGCATCCACGCCACTGTCAGGAATGGCGGCGTGTGCCATGCGACCGTGCACCGTGACTTCCATTTGAAGGCAGCCATTGTGAGCGGTCACCACTTGATAACTGAATCCTGCCGCCATCATCAAATCGGGTTTGGTATGTCCGTTGGCCAGCAGCCAACCGGGGCCGAGCTCGCCGCCGAATTCTTCGTCATACGTGAAATGCAATTCCACCGAGCCCTTGGTCGGCTTGGCTACTGCTTCGAGTGCACGCAGCGCAAATGTGAACGTGGAAAAATCGCATTTACTGACGGCTGACGCGCGTCCATACAGCTTGCCATCCACAATGTCAGCGCCGTAGGGATCCTGGGTCCAACCCTCGCCAGGTGGTACCACATCACCATGGGCATTCAGCGCAATCACCCGACCTTCGCCATAGCGTCTTCGCACAATCAAATTGGTGATGGATGCCAACCCATGTTCATGCACAAGCGCGGTGGGAATTTCAAACTGTTCTGCTGGCAAGCCCATGGTGTGAAGCAATTCAGCGGTACGCAATGCGTGCGGGGTGTTGTTTCCGGGGGGTGTATCGGTAGGCACACGGACGAGTTCTTGTAAAAACTTCACTTGTTCGTCAAAGTGCGCGTCAATCCATTCGTCTATTTTTTCGTAGGTATTCATTCGTGTTGTCTTTGTTGTCAGCTGTGTTCGATGAAAGGGTGTGTCGCTTGCCAATGACGTGCAATATCTATGCGCTTGCAGACCCACACGTCGGCATGTTTTTCGATATGGTCTAAAAATTTTTGCAAAGCGAGCATGCGCCCAGGCCTACCCAGCAGTCTGCAATGCATGCCTATGCTCATCATCTTGGGTGAATCGGCACCTTCGGCATACAACACATCAAAGCTGTCGCGCAGGTAGACAAAAAAATCCTCAGCCTGTGAATATCCTTGAGGCAACGCAAAGCGCATGTCGTTCACATCCAGTGTGTACGGCACGACCAAGTGAGGCGCTACGCTGCCATCACTTTTTTTAACCTTCATCCAAAAAGGCAAATCGTCTCCATAGTAGTCGCTGTCGTATTCGAAGCCGCCATGGTCTAACAGTAAGCGTCGTGTATTGGGACTGTCTCGTCCGGTGTACCAACCAGTTGGCGCTTTACCAGTCAATTCTCTGATGATATTGATACCAGTTTGCATATGCAGTCGTTCGGTGGCTTCATCGATTTGCTGGTAGTTGATCCAGCGCCAGCCGTGACAAGCGATTTCGTGACCAAGTTCGACGAAGGCTTGGGTCAATTCTGGGTGGCGTTGTAGCGCCATGCCAACTCCGAATACCGTAAGCGGGAGGCCGCGTTTTTCAAATTCACGCAGAATTCGCCATACGCCCACGCGAGAGCCGTATTCGTAAATGCCTTCCATCGTCAGGTGACGTTCGGCGAAACTGGGCGGGTTGAACATTTCCGATAAAAATTGTTCTGAGCCGATGTCGCCGTGCAATGTTGCGTTCTCGCCGCCTTCTTCGTAATTAAGGACAAATTGCAAGGCAACGCGCGCCTGACCCGGCCAATTTGCATGCGGTGGGTTGCGACCATAGCCTACCAAGTCACGGGGATAGGGGCGGGTGGAGTCGTAAGTCATACCAAATCGTAACCTATCAAAGTGGTTGCTTCACTCTTTGGAATCCTCTTGTGCCTGCCGCTGTTTGGCGCGAAGCGGCGTGCCCATGACATAGATAACCAAGCCCAACGGAAGCACACCATACAAAAAAAATGTCATGATGGCACCCAACACACTGCCGTTACTGGCCGTGGCTTCCACCACCGACATCAGCGTGACAACAAACATCCAAGCAATGGCTACGATATACATGATGAATATTCAGAGCGAGTTAGAAAACACCAAACCCACAAGGGTCGAGTCGGCAAGCAGGTTGATCATACGCAGTCTGCCTTTGCTGCTATCTGTGTTGAGTGCATGTGCACCACTCAAGGACATACACGCCTGCAACCAACTGGCCTATAGACAGGCGCCGCCCGTGTACGACAACCGTCACTTCTTCGGTAACAACAGGTGTTTTGGCGGTATGCAGGCAGGCACTGGTAAATCACCGGGGGTTGTCGGTCTGCCTTCCAACCCCTTTTTGTGTGATATGTTCATGGAGGACAATGATGCGAATGTGTTCGCCCGTCGCGCCATATTTGATGCTTGCATGAAGGGAGAGGCAGCGACCAATTTGCCGCCCATCAGCCCACCGACACATTGAGCTAATGCGCTTTGATAACTCAAGCGCCTCGTCGCAACATCAAAGCCGAGCGCTTGCAAGAAGCCACCAACACATCGTGCTGGTTATAGCCACGGTGCTCAAAAATCACAATGCCATTTTGCGGCCTCGATTTACTGTCGCGTAATTCCATCACTTCAGTTTGCACATGTACCGTGTCGCCATGAAACAGCGGTTTGGGGAATCGAACCTCGTCCCATCCAAGATTGGCCACCGTGGTGCCTAGCGTGGTGTCGCCGACCGACACGCCCACAATCAGGCCTAGCGTGAACACGCTATTGACAATGCGCTGTCCGTACTCGGTGTGGTTTTTGCAATATTCTTCGTCTAGGTGCAACGCAGCAGGGTTGTGCGTGAGTGCGGAGAACATGATGTTGTCCATCTCAGACACAGTTCGGCGAATGGCGTGATTAAACGTTTGACCGATAAAAAATTCTTCGAAATAAAGACCAGCCATGTCAGTTCCTGTTCTTGGTTGCGAGCAGACGCAAAGCTTGCGTCAAATGCGGTTTGTCAATCATTTTGCCGTCGAGTTGAACAGCGCCTGCGCCACCTGCCTGCGTAAACGCATCGACGATCTGCTGTGCGTGTTGCAATTCTTCGGGCGTGGCGGTAAAGCCCGCGTTGATGATGGCAACTTGATCGGGGTGTATGGCCAACTTACCGCTGAAGCCTTGGCGTCGAGCGCGTTGCACATCGGCTTTTAAACCATCATCGTTGCGAAAATCTACATTCAAAGTGTCAATCGCTTGTACACCGGCATGGGCTGAGGCCAACAGGCACAAGGACCGTGCCAGCACAAAAGTATCGTCAAATTCACCGTTGTCTTTTTTATTGGTGGTGGCACCTATGTCTGTCGCCAAGTCTTCTGCGCCCCAAGTCAAACCAGCCAGTCGCGCGGAGCATCCTGCATAGCTCTGCAGTTCAAACAGTGCGCCAGCCAATTCGGTGGCCACCGGTAAAATACGTGTGCTTCCCACTGCAATACCTTCGCGTTGCTCGAGTGCACTTAAAAAATGGTCAAGCTGTCGCACATCGTTGGCATTCAATGGCTTAGGCAACACGATGCCATCAGGCTTTCCTGGCATCACAGCCACGAGGTCCGGCAGTGACAACGTTGTATTCAAAGGATTGATACGTACCCAGACTTGTTGGTCTTTGCGTTCATGGTTTGATAAATATTCCAGCACCAAGCCACGAGCCAAGGGCAAGCGGTCTTGCGACACCGCATCTTCTAAATCCAGCAGCAGTGCATCTGCACCGGTGCTTGCAGCCTTGGCCATTTTTTTTTCGCTGTCGCCTGGCACGAACAGCAGTGATCTGAGCGTCATGGGGTTGTCTTTCTCGTTACATAAAGCATGCTATCAAACTGGGCTGAGTCTGGTTACGGAAATATATTTATAAAAAACTGCCAACAAAATGGGGTTTAGAAAAACCAAATCAATTAGTTGGCACATGAACGACAATAAAGGGTTTATTTCTTCAAAACAACTATGTTTTACCAAGGCGCCATATGAAATCCAACCCCACTGAAGCAATTTTGCCCGCGATTGACGGGACTGAGTTGCGCCGTTGTCTGGGTACGTTCGTGACTGGGGTAACTGTGATGACAACGCTCGGTGCAGATGGTCGCCCTGAGGGGATCACCGCTAACTCATTCAGTTCTCTGTCACTGGACCCACCGTTAATTGTTTGGAGTTTGCGCTTGGAGTCGGGCAGTTTTCATACGTTCAAAAACGCTTCCCGATTTGCAGTCAATATATTGGCGCAGGACCAGGTGTCGATATCTAACCGTTTTGCTGCTAAGGGAGTCAAAAGTTTTGCTGATGTGCCACACACACCCGGTCTGGGAGGTATCCCCTTGATAGATGGTTGTGCCTCGTACCTTGAATGCAGCTTAGAGGCAACTTATCCTGGGGGAGATCATGAGTTATTCGTGGCAAGAGTTGATCGCATACGCATCAACGACAGGCCGCCACTGGCTTATGGCAATGGGGGCTATATGGGAGTCAAGGTATTGGATATGAATTAGGCAAGATACTTTTGTCCAATTGAAAAATACAAACAGAGTACTTTGACGCCTTGGTGGATATTCATATTGATGAAATAACCCATAGTGATTGCATGGGACGACAAGGGAAATAAGTCACCGAAATTATTTCAGCCAGTGCGGATCGGGTAGTTGTCCGAATACCTGACGCAGGCCTTGACTCCAGCTTGTTCGTAAATCTCTGAAATACACATCTTCTGCATCGATGCGGTGTCGCTTTGTCACGCGCAAATCGTTGGTTTTGACCATGGCAACATCAATGGGCAGACCCACAGATAAGTTACTTTTAATCGTTGAGTCGAAAGACACCAACGCGCATTTGATGGCTTGCGACATACTGATCGTAGGTTGTATGACGCGGTCTAATATCGGTTTGCCATATTTGCTCTCGCCGATTTGGAAAAACGGTGTGTCTACGGTGGACTCGATGAAATTACCTTGCGGATAGACCATGAACAACCGTGGTGCTTCGCCTTTGACTTGGCCGCCAACTAAAAATGTGGCGGTGAAATCCACATCGCTTTGCTCAGGCGCTTCGTTCATGGTTGTATGAATTGTTTTTCGCAATTCACGACCCACCAATTCAGCAACACTGAACATAGAAGTATGCGCGGTCAAAGGTTTGTCTTCATCCATAGCGTGCTGCTTGCAGCGACTTATAACTTGTTGCGTGGTGGCAAGGTTTCCACTGTTGAGCATGACGACGACGCCTTCACCTACAGACTCAATCACAGTCATTTTGCAAAAGGTTGACACGTGATCCACACCTGCATTGGTGCGAGAGTCTGAAGCGAATACCAGTCCTTCATCGAGAACCATCCCCACACAGTAAGTCATGATTTGCCTTATTGCTGATCTGAATGTCCAGATTCTACTTTTGCATAGCTGTGCATGATTTCGTTGCCGCCTCCTATGCGCATACCCCTTACCGGGCTGGCGTCTTCGTAGTCTAGTCCCTGAGCCAGACGAATATGTCCTTGGTCGGCATCGGTAGAGTTGCTGACGTCATAGCCAATCCATCGGTTGCCAACCCAAGCCTCTGCCCATGCATGGCTGGCGACTTGTTCGTTGTGTGCCGAGTGTAGATACCCGCTGACATAACGTGCAGGTATACCTAAATATCGCGCGCACGCAAGAAACACATGCGTATGGTCCTGACATACGCCTTTGCCCTTGGCAAATGATTGGGCCGCGGTGTCACCCACGTGAGTGATACCGGTTTCGTAGGGCATGCGCTCCAGCAAAGCCAGCATCACATCGTTCAAACCCATGTAAGGTCGCGATTTAACCGTGGCTTTGAAGGGTGATATAAATGAATGAATAGCTGCATCAACTTTAGTCAAGGCCGTGTGCCTGAGAAACACCATAGGCGGCATCACGCCCTCAGGTTCGCCTTGGTCAGTCTCAAGCAATTCAACCGTGCCGCGTGATCGCAGCACAATATCTTGTATTGCATTTTCCAGAACCAAACTGTGACATGAGTTGCCAAATGCATCGGTCCATGCAGTGGCTTTGCCGGGTAAATCCAGTTGCCAGTTCACGATGCGTTGGCGATGGGTTTTGGGTGGCGTCATGCGAAGCATTTGAATGCTGCGTCTCACGGGTTGTTCGTAACTGTAACTGGTCTCATGGAAGACATGGAGTTTCATGCGATGGACTCCAAGTAATCAGTTTGCACAGCTTGGGCCAACGCAATATTGTCTTTCACAAAAGTTTCCAAGTAATTTTCCAAACCACAGTCATATACCTCTGACAGACTGCCAAAGCGCAAATTGCTCAGTAAATTGGCGCAGCGCTTACGCGCCTCGCGACCAGTCTGCTGCGGCAACTGATTCAATATGTACGCGGTTTCGTCCAGACAAAAATGCAAGGAACGAGGTACACGAGAATTGAAAATCAGCAACTCGGAAACACGGTCTGCATCAATCGCGTCGCGGTAGGTATCGCGATACGCTTCTAATGCACTGACAGAGCGAAGCACAGCGCCTAAGCGGTAGTAATCATCTACCAAATCGTTACTCTCGGCTTGCTCTACTTGCGTTTTTACACTCAGGATGCGTGCGGTGTTGTCAGCGCGTTCCAAGTAAGTGCCCAGGCGTATGAAGTGATAAGGTTGGTCGCGCTGTATGGTGGCAAAGGTAACGCCACGAAACAAATGTGATCGTTGTTTGATCCATTCAAAAAAGCTGGAGTCCACCGCATGGTCTGGCCCTTTGATTTTTTTCTTTCGCGTCAACAGCTCAAGCCAAGTATCGTTGATGCATTCCCACATCTCAACCGTCATGGCGCCTCGCACTGAGCGGGCGTTTTCGCGACATGACTGGATACAGTTGAATATGGACGAGGGGTGATCTGGATCCCATGCCAAAAACTGCGCTACTTGGTCTGATCGTAATGACCTGCCTGTGGCTTCAAATGCGCTCAGCGTGTCTGTAATGACCAGGGGCTCACTGACAGTATCAGGCGTAGCGCGACTGCTGTCAGAGCTAGACAGTAATGCAAAGGATTGACCCACTTCCAGAATGCGTGCCATGTTTTCAGCACGTTCCAAATAACGCGACAGCCAATAGAGTTGAGCGGCAACACGCGATAGCATCAGATCGCCTCCTCGTCTTCCAACACCCAAGTGTCTTTTGTGCCACCGCCTTGCGATGAATTGACCACCAGCGAACCTTCGCGCAAAGCCACGCGAGTCAGACCTCCAGGGACAATGCGTGTTTCTTTGCCCATTAGAACAAAGGGGCGCAAATCGATATGGCGCGGTGCGATACCTTGGTCTACAAATATGGGACAGGCTGACAAACTGAGAGTGGGTTGTGCAATGTAGTTCTCAGGATGTGCTTTGAGACGTTTGGCGAATTGGTCGATTTCAGATTTACTCGCTGTGGGCCCCACCAGCATGCCGTAGCCCCCTGCGCCGTGAACTTCTTTGACCACCAGTTGCGACAAATTTGCCAGCACATGGGACAACTCGTCAGGCTTGCGACACTGCCAAGTTTGTACATTGTTCAATATCGGTGTTTCGTCCAGATAAAAGCGAATCATGTCTGGCACATAGGGATAAATCGATTTATCGTCAGCCACACCTGTACCCAATGCATTGGCGATGACTACATTGCCCTGGCGGTAAACCGATGCCAAACCAGGCACACCAATGAGTGAATCCGGCTCGAAACTCAGCGGATCCATGTACACATCATCGACGCGCCGGTAGATAACGTCGACTTGCTGTGGCCCTTCGGTTGTTTGCATATACACATGGCCTTGGCGCACAAATAAATCTGACCCTTCGACCAACTCGATACCCATTTGTTTGGCTAAAAAAGCATGTTCGAAATAAGCGCTGTTGAATCTCCCTGGCGTATGAAGAACCACCGTGGGTTGGTCTACCCAACTTGCAGAACGCAAGGTCTGCAATAAAAGTGCTGGGTAATGTTCTACGGGACGCACTGTGTAGCGGCGGAACAGATCAGGGAACAAACGCATCATCAGAAGTCGGTTGCTCAGCATGTAAGATACGCCCGATGGCACCCGTAAGTTGTCTTCTAAAACATAAAAATCACCATCCGAATGTCGCACGATATCCACGCCGGCTATGTGCGCATAAATTTGATGTGGTAAGTCCAGGCCGTACATGAGGGGCATATATTGGGCGTTCGCCAATATGTGCTCAGTGGGAATCAGACCAGATTTCAAGATACGCTGCTCGTGGTAGACATCATGCAAAAACATATTGATGGCTTTGACGCGTTGCACCAGACCTTTTTCCAAGTGCCCCCATTCTTTGCCATGGATGATGCGCGGTATCAGGTCAGAGGGGATCAAACGTTCAGTACCGCCATCATCGCCGTTCAAAGAAAATGTGATGCCAGTGCGACGGAAAATCAAGTCAGCTTCAGTTTGTTTGACTTGGACAGTATCAGAAGACACGCCTTTGAGCCAAGCATCAAATGCTTCATAGTGTGGACGGGCGAAACCTTCTTCATCGCTCATCTCATTGAATATGTGACTATTCATTTGATTCCCATTTCACGGTCTGATGGATATAGCAAAAGCATGGTTCATGCCCGTCAAGGTTTGGAAAATATTCTCTTAAAACTTGATTCTTGTCTCTCAGATGCACCTTGAGCGTACGAATTGCACCGAATGAGTGCGTCTGCTGCACCTAGGAGCAGATTGATACATGGCTAAAGGTGGAGCGTTTACAAGAGTTTTATGAGAAAAGAGTCAACCACCATTATTGTGTACTTTAGGATAGTATTTTAGATTAGCCATAATCTAAGTAATCAGTAGAATCACACGGCTTGACTTAGGTCAAGCTTGGTGTGCCTTTTTGATCTTTTCACAATGACAAGTATGAATTGAGGTTGTTGCATGCGGGTCATCGCTTGGTTTAAGCGCTTATTTTCCAAACGGGCAAGTCGACCTGAGAATTTATCTATAGAGATAGATTTGATTATTGAAAAATTTCATTTGGTCAAAGAGGCCAAACGACTTGCCGAGATGGGGTTGCCGTCTTTTCATGAAAAAAAACCCACTCAAAAAGAACTAGAAGTTGTTGAGCATTTAAATCTTCTTCGCGAAGTCATTCAACAAAATTACATACGTCAGTCCGAGCACATCAACGCACGCGTCGTAGGCATTGAATTGAGTTACAAGTCTTTGCAGTCCGATGCTTTGAATGCAGAGTTTGAGCGACAAACACGCAAGTTGATGGACGAGGAGGGCGCATGGCTGAAAAAGCTCGCCTACAACGCCATGGTCAGGTTCAAAGAGTTGGAAATATTCAAGAAGAACAATGGCTTGGAGCGTGAGGCCAACTTCCCCAGCCCCTCTGGCTTGATGCTGCGTTATTCCGTGCTGGTGTTCTTAATCGGTGTCGAAGGAATATTGAATGCCAATTTTTTTGCTGAAGGTCTGAGCTCAGGTTTGATTGGTGGCTTCATTTACGCTGCGTTGCTCGCAGGCATCAACGTGCTGGGTTGTTTCTTCCTAGGTAAATTTGCGGTTCCTTGGGTTGTTAGTAAGCCAGTTGCCGGAAAATTATTCGGTTCGTTTTCTATTGTGTTTGCAGCTTGCTTCATGTTTTTTGTCGCTATGTCCATCGGTCACATTCGCGAACAGTTGATGGCTGCATCCGTTGCGCCGACACGTGATGCCTGGGAAATGATGCAAAACCACTTTTTCGGTTTGAGCGACTTGGTATCTTGGTTTTTGGTGGCTATGTCACTCGGCTTTGGTATTGCTGCTCTTTTTGATGGCTTATCTATTGATGACACCTATCCTGGCTATGGCGCCATGGTCAGGCGTTGTAACCATGCAAGAGATGAATTTGAGGCTGAATTCGAAGAGGTCAGAGAAGAATTGGAAGAATTGAAGCAGGAGAAACTTGACTTGATCAACCAAGGCTTTAAAACCTTGCACGACTTATCAGCCTTATTGCGAAAAATCATGCTTGAGAAGGAAGCCGTGCACCGTGAATGCACAGACAAAATCAACCAGACTGAAGTGGTGTTGTATGCGGTCATCCGAAAATTCCGGATTGAAAATGAAGTGGCCCGTGAAGATGGATTGCGTCCCAGTTACTTTGATACCTTACCCTCTCTTTCACCGATCAATTTGCCACGTATAGAAAACGAAAAAGAAAATAACTTGATTGCAAGTTTGGAAAAAGACATACGGTTGTATGAGAATTCCGTGAACGAACAGCGTGAAAAAGTTTATACCTTGTACGAACAGTACATCTCACGTTTGAATCATTTGAAATACCATTGAGATTTGTTTCATGGCGCGCCAAACTAAATTGCAAAAAAGAAGAGCCAGAAACAATATTTTGTTCAGTCTATTGTTCTTTGCGCTGGTCATGATGACTGTGGCAGCGGCTGTCTGGTGGAACTCGCAACGCAAACCGGGCTTGGATCCTGTCACCTACTGTCCATTAGAAGGACCCCAGGGCCAACGGGTGGTACTGATTGATCGTACAGACCCATTCAATCTTGCCCAAAAAACCTCACTGGATATTTTTATCAAGCAATTGGTTGAATCAACCCCGGCTGGTCAATTGCTGTCGGTGTATGTGCTTGGGGATGATTTTCAGGCAAACACCAAGCCCTTGTTCGAGTTGTGCAACCCTGGTGACGGTCACGAAAAAAGCCAGTTGACTGACAATGTCAAAGCCCTTAAGCAGCAGTATCTCAAGCATTTCATCGAACCTATGTTGTCAGTGACTGAGGGCATGATGAGTGCAGCTTCTGCCAAAGAGTCGCCCATTTTGGAAATGCTTCAACTTGTCAACCTGAACTCCATACAAAAACACAATATCAAAGGTGACATCACGCTGTATATTCTTTCTGACATGCTGCAAAACAGCAAGGCACTGAATATGTACGGAAAACCAGTTTCGTTTGAAACATACGAGTCAAGTTATGCGGCAACCAAATTGTTTGTGAATTTCAGTAACATCAAAGTAGAAGTGCATCTTGTCAATAGCAGTCCACGGTCATTAAATCCCGTGGTGCTTGATTTTTGGAAGGCTTATTTTGACAAAGCTGGCGTCAAAGATATTACCTTCCATGCGTTAGCAGGCTGACAGATGAAAGATCTGTACGCTGTATTGGGCTTATTACATACAGCCGAAAACGAAGTCATCAAAGCCGCCTACAAAGCGTTGGCACAAAAATACCATCCCGACAAGCATCCGGACAAAAAGGTATTGTTTACGGAAATCATGACTGAACTTAACCATGCACACGCTGTGCTTGGTAATATTAAAAAACGCAAAGACTGGGATGCATCCTGGAAAAAATATACAGATAAGCAAACCGGCAATGTGGAGCCTGAGGCAGACAACCATAAGAACGAAAACAAGCCGCAGTCCAAACCTAAAGTATCCAAACATGACACAGTCTTATCAAATATCGCCAGCAATAAAGTTGATGAATTTCAAATGATTCATTTGTACGAAGAACTGTTTGGTAACAGTTTGACTGTCCAGCACGGTTGGACCAATCACTATGTGCACAAGGTCGATGGCAAGGAAATTCGCTACAGCTTCACTGAATTGAAGCAATTAATTATTGACAAATTAAACTCCAGTTAGGTGGTGAATATGGAATATCCTTTTGAGAAATACCGATCCAGCAACAAAGACAAAGAACTCTTTCATCAATTGTTGCCAAACGTCAGTGCTGCCATGCCTGAGTATTTCAGGGCGCTTTCTGTGGCCTATCAAAGTATTGAGCAAAAAAATATGTTCAATCAACCGCAAGGCGTTCGACAAACCAACGGATTGACCAGTTCGTTGAATTTGTTGCTGATCGCCATGGTCAATGACAGGGTAATCGGAGTGAATGATGGGTTGACCAAGTTCATAGATACCTTGCGAATTCTGGTATTGAAATGGTATTCTTTTGGCAATGAGTTGAAGTCCTGCTTGTATTTTGGTTATTACTATTACACCCATAAAAGCAGTTCCGAGCATGAAGTCAAACAGCAAATCGAAGCCATTCGGTTTGTGGTGGATGAAAGCGCCCGAACTTCAGAGGACCCGCGTATTCTTGATTTGTTGGCAGCGCCAAATTCCAACCACTGGTACGGCGGTGAAAACTTGATCGGCGATAAATTACACAACATCATCGTGCAAAAAGGAGATTTTGCTCGCGTTGATTTGCCGCGCCCTGGGTTTCAAATCAGCTTTAAAGCTTCCCAGATGTATGACTTAAGGGCACCAGTCGCGCTAACCGACCTACAACTGGAAAGACCTCTCGTCACTGGAGAAAAGGCCATCGTCAGTTGTCCCAAGTGTTTACAAAAATGCCGCATCAGCATGTTCAAGCGCATGGAAATCACATGCCCCAAATGTAAACAAGTTTGGACGCAATCAGCCTGAAGTTTTTCAATAGACGTGGTGGTTTAAGTCGCCGCAAAGGCGCGACGGCGAGCATGTGCTGCGACACCCTCGGTATCTAAAACCGATTGAATCGGGGCGGTAGCGATACTTAAAGCCTGCCTAACCCAGAATTTTTCGGCTTCACAAGCCAGCGGTTTACCTAGCATCTGCAAGGCCCAGTCCGGCAGTATGTGAAATGAAGCTTGAATCACCAGATGCATGAATGGTTTGTCCCAAATATCTACGGGGTAGTTTTCAATCACTTGCAAGATTTCCCGGGTTCGAGCATTGCATACCAGTTCTGGTATGAACTCTTGCAATGCCAGTACATTGCCTTGCGCTGTGGTTGGTAATTGTTCGGCGCCAAGTAATTCACCAACCAAAGTCATTTCTTTGGTGTAAGCATCAGCCTCAACTGAACTCAGGGGCTGCGTTGAAAGTAACTGGTAGCCATTCAAAAAACTGCTCACCTCGCCCAGATGAACCCAGCGAAGAAGAGCCGGTTCATTTGCCACATAAGGACTTGCATCCGGCATGAAACCCTTCACCTGAGCATGAATCTGATTCACACGTTCAATGGCTTGTATAGCCTCATTTTTTGCGCCATAAGTAGTGATCGCGACAAAATAAGCGGTTCTGCCCAAACGGCCTTTGAGGTTATGCCTGAAGTTTGAGTGATCCCAGACGGCAGCAAGGGCACGAGGATGTAATGATTGCATCATCAAAGAGGATAGACCACCTACCATCATGCCGACAAAATGCGCATGTACCTGCCATGCCATGGAGGATGGACCAAACAGACCAGGGTCTCCAGCAGGTTGTGCAAATGCATCTGGGGAGCTGGTTGAACCGGTCAGCTGTTTGATGCGCCAACCAATCAGTTCTCGCAAAGGCCCGGGTATCCAAAGTGGAGGCAACTTTTGAAGAAAGCTGTTTGCCAAAGGCGCCATTCGAGCTGAATAATCGCGCCGCATTGTCAGCGTTTGGCGATTAATTTCTGTACTTCACGCAGTTCGGCAAGAACTGTGCGCAACTCTTCTTGTATCGCGTCGAATTGCGCATGGTCTTTTAGATTTTGT
>Ga0136641_1000452_pt1 | contig 17773 bp, 15 predicted proteins | sample EliLak1302023Y_FD_115312 | JGI IMG/M metagenome (GOLD analysis project Ga0136641, IMG submission 115312) | Freshwater microbial communities from Elizabeth Lake, Yosemite National Park, California, USA - 13020-23Y | ecosystem: Environmental > Aquatic > Freshwater > Lake ...
AAATCCCGTAACAATTCTCATTATTCAAGACGCCAAGCATCTCAAATAATAAGATTAACTAGCTCTCGAGGGAACGGCGTCCTTCAAAGGCGCGACCGAGCGTTACTTCATCGGCATATTCCAGATCTCCACCTACTGGCAGGCCGCTGGCCAGGCGCGAGATACGAAGACCAAGTGGTTTAAGGGCGCGAGCTAAATAGGTGGCCGTGGCCTCTCCCTCAAGGTTGGGATCGGTGGCGATGATGACTTCAGTAACTGTCGAATCGGCCAATCGCACCATAAGTTCGCGAATGCGCAATTGCTCAGGACCAATGCCATCGATCGGGCTAATCGCACCGCCGAGCACATGATACTTGCCGCGAAATTCGCGAGTGCGCTCGATCGCAATGACATCTTTACTCTCTTCAACAACACAAATCTGTGTGCCATCACGACGTGGATCGCGACAGATGCGACATTCAGCTTCTTCCGAAACATTGCCGCAAGTGACGCAGAACTTCACGCGCTCCTTAACGATGCGAATCGCATCGACTAGTGCGGATGCAACATCGGCATCAGATTGCAGAATGTGAAATGCAATCCGCTGCGCACTCTTTGGACCAATACCAGGCAAACGGCCTAACGCATCGATGAGATCTTGAATAGCACCTTCATACATACCGCTCATCTTTTATTTCCGTGAACTATCAGGAATTACTTGTGCGCCAAGTTCTTTTGCCAAGAGCGCAGCACCAGTGAGTTGAGTTGCATCGGTGGGAGATTCATCGCCACGTGTGCCCCTTGCTTGCAATGAATTGGAATCGATTGAGGGGTCAACAGTTACTTCAATCTTGAGATTTAAACCAATAATGTCGCTGAATGCTTGGCGAAGAATCTCATCGCTATTGGAACGCAAGAATGAATCACGCGCACCAGCATTGGCAATACCGATTGTTATCGCACTCTCATCTACACCGAGAACTTGTGCACTAGTGCTGAGTAGTGACCAAGTTAAACGGCGCTTCTTCTTCACATCTTCAATGACATCTGGCCAGTGTCGGCGAAGAGCTGCAACATCGAATGATCCACTTGCTTGAGGCTTTGCCTTTGCTGGCACAGCTTCTGCAACAGGGGCTGCAACTTCACTGGTCGCAACCGGTGCTGCTACATCTGCAACAACTGGTTTCTCTTTTGCATCGGCAGCTACTGGCGAACTCTTCGCAACAGGAGCTGCGCTACTCATCGGCGCCAAATTCTCTGTCCGCTCTAACCGCTCTATCCGCGCTAATAAACCACGCTCGGAATTATCACCAGCGGGCAGCAGCATTCGTCCGCAGATAAGTTCGAGAATTAAGCGCGGGGCAGTAGCGCCGCGCATCTGAGTAAGACCTTCAGCTGCAATATCTGCAGAGCGGGAGAGCCCAGCTTGGCCAATGTTCTTTGCTTGCGCGCGCATGCGATCGAGTTGATCTTCACTAACTTCGCGCAGAATCGAAGCAACATTGATGGAATCGAGTGCATCGACAATCATCAAATCGCGTAGCCGTTCGAGAAAATCACTGGCAAAACGACGGGGATCGTGGCCAGATTCAATAACACGATCAACGGTATGGAAGAGAGTGGCGGCATCGCGCGCAGCAAGTGCATCGACGGCATCATCAAGGAGCGCGCCATCTGTAAAACCAAGGAGCTGAACTGCGATGTCGTAGCTAACGCCATCGGCACCAGCGCCAGCAAGTAGCTGACCAAGCACGGAAAGTGAGTCACGAACCGAGCCGCCGCTAGCGCGAACCACTAGAGGCAATACGCCCTTAGCGACTTTCACGCTCTCTGCTGCACAAATTTTCTCAAGGTGGGTTGTGAGAGTTCCGGGCGGCACTAAGCGGAATGGATAGTGATGTGTGCGCGATCTAATAGTGGAGATAAGTTTTTCAGGCTCGGTAGTGGCAAAGATAAAAATTACATGTGGTGGTGGTTCTTCAACAACTTTCAAGAGCGCATTAGCAGCACCCGGTCCAAGTTGGTGAGCCTCATCAATAATATAAATCTTGTAACGCGACGCAACAGGTGCAAAGAATGCTTTATCGCGGAGATCGCGCGCATCATCTACAAGTCCATGTGTTGCTGCATCCATTTCAATAACATCGAGTGAACCGGGGCCATTGGCAACTAAATCTTTACAGGATTGACATTCACCGCAGGGATTTGGTGTTGGTCCCTTTTCGCAATTGAGACTGCGCGCCATGATGCGAGCGCTTGATGTTTTTCCGCAACCACGTGGGCCGGAGAAGAGATAAGCATGGTGAATGTGATCACTCGAGAGTGCATTAGAAAGTGGCGTCGTGACATGTTCTTGTCCGATGACATCAGCAAAAAGTGATGGGCGGTACTTGCGATAGAGCGCTAGTGACATTGCCCCACTCCTTTCTGCTATTTCCCTTGCAATTTCTAGAGGACCCCTCGTGCACCCATTAGAGCGCACCTACCCTTGCTGCATTCCTGCCCTGGGGGAGTTCGGCAACGATAATGCCGCACGAGGGATCTGGGGTTAAGCATAGTTATGGCTACCGATACAGTTCTCCTCGTTGGATCATCTCCAACGCTGGAGGATTCGCATAGCGGCCGAGTGCGCACGCTTGGAAAGCGTGTATAGGGCAACCTATCGAGGGTTCAAATCCCTCATCCTCCGCCAGCTTTCTCAAAGCAAGGAATCGCTGCCACATTGAAATAGTTCAGTGGTTTGGGACACCTCCACTTCTGCAACATTCGTTGTGGATAACTTTGCCGCTATTTTTTAACTTTTTGTCACCCTGCGGGCATGAAATCGATTGCTCTTATAGCCATTTGTTTATTCGGAATCTCTCAGTCTCCAGCCTTCGCATCGCCAATCGCTGCAAAAGCTCCCTGCCGGCTTGAAGTTGATAATGCTCATATTTCATCAACGCTGATTAAAAAGATCAATAAAAAAGCAGTCAAAGTAAACTTTAAGTCAATTTGTAATTTTGGATTGAGTAACTTAGTCATAAAAGTTCAAATTAGAAAATTAGCATTTATCGGAGACCGGCCAGTCACAGCCATTTCAGTTCGTACATTTCCTTACGTTCCTGCAAAGAGGCAGGTTCTGATTCAAGATATCTACGCATTCTGTAAAAATACTAAGCGCACTCTTTTCTTGGGAACCGCTGAAGCGTATGCACTTCTTAGTGGAACCCAAGTACAGGCGCCAAGGGCGCAGTCGAGGGAAATAGTTCCCTTAGCGTGTGGGACTTAAGGTAAAATTCACACATGAAGGATGGAACTACCTCGAGTTATTACCAAGCCATACCGGAAAAACGGCGCATCATTTCTCTATTTAATTTGAGCCGCATTAACTACTGGCGTTTAATTCCATTTCTGAAATTGATTCACCGTAAACGCTATAAAGATGAGGCGGGGCTTCTCGCTAAAAAAGGACTTATTTGCCATTCAATAAATGGCGTATTTGTTCGCTATGAGATCAAGGGTGGTCGAGCGACATTCGATATATCACCAGATAATGGCGCTTCCTACCTCAATTACTTGCAAGGAAGCTTGGGGGCGAATATGCAGGAAATCTCTGAAGAACTCGTGAACTCCATCGCCACTATCGAGGCAATGATTAAGACTAAGAAACATTTGATTTACTAAAACCAGGCGCCAAATAAAGATGCTGTCATTTTCAATCTAACTTAAATCTCAACCCCGATGTACTTGGTCTGCAAGAACTCGTGAATTCCAGCGAAACCACCTTCGCGCCCTAATCCGCTCTGCTTTACGCCACCAAATGGCGCAGCAGGATCGGAGATAACACCGCGATTGATTGCAACCATTCCAGATTCAATTGCTTCAGCCGCACGAATCGCGCGCTTGAGGTCAGCGGAGAAGACATAACTAATCAAGCCATACTCAGTGTCATTAGCAAGTTGGATTGCTTCCTCATCGGTATCGAAAATAACGATTGGAGCTACAGGTCCAAAGACTTCATTGCGCAGGATCTCATTCTTGGAATCAACGGTAAGAACAGTAGGTGGATAGAAGGCGCCGGCACCATCTGGTGTCTTTCCTCCGATTGAGACTTTGCCGCCAGTTGCAACTGCTGCGTCAACTAGTTCCGCAATCTTGTTGCGCTCTTTGAGCGAAACACTTGCGCCAAGTTGAATTCCAGAATCCAAACCTGGGCCCATCTTGATAGCGCCCATAGCTGCAGAGAACTCAGCGATAAATGCATCGGCGATCTTGCGCTGCACGAAAATTCGATTTGCTGCGGTGCATGCCGCGCCACCATTTCGCATCTTGGCGATCATGGTCCCTGCAACTGCCTCTTTGAGATTTGCATCGTCAAAGATCACAACTGGTGCATTGCCGCCAAGTTCCATAGAACAGCGAATGACATTGTCTGCGGCTTCGCGCATCAAGATTTGGCCCACTTGAGTTGAACCGGTGAATGAAAGATTCTTTACTCGTGGGTCATGCAGCATCTTTGAGATTGCAGGACCAGGTGGTGTTGGAACAATGAAGTTAATAACGCCAGCCGGAACACCAGCGCGTTCCATAATGTCGACGACATAGGCACCAGCTAATGGAGTCTCTGTTGCAGGCTTCAAAATTACTGTGCAACCCCCAGCAAGTGCGGGACCGATTTTACGCGCAGCCATTGCCGCTGGGAAATTCCATGGAGTAATGAGGAGTGAAACACCAATGGGTTGTTCGGTAACAATAATTTTCTTGTCTCCACTTGGTGCGGTGCGATAGTCACCAGTGATGCGGACAGCTTCTTCTGAGAACCAGCGCAAGAATTCTGCCGCGTAGAGAACTTCACCACGAGCATCAGAGAAAACTTTGCCATTTTCGCGCGAAATAATTTTCGCTAACTCATCTGCTTCGGCAACCATGATTTCAAAGGCTTTGCGCAAAATTTCACCACGAATGCGAGGAGCAGTGGCAGCCCATTTTGGAAATGCGTTATAGGCAGCAGCTACTGCAGCATCACACTCGGCTTCACCTGCAGTGGAAATATTTGCAATTGTTGAGCCATCTGAGGGATCAATTACTGGAAGAGTTCCGGATCCATCTACCCATTTGCCATCAATAAATAGTTGTGTGCGCATAAGGGGAGCATACGCGCGTGTTAGGTGAAAGAAAACTTCGGGTGAAACTAGAATGGGAGAGTTATTTCACAGATCTGAAATTAGGAGTTTGCGTGCCACAGTCATGGACAGATGGTGCCCCGGTACCTCAGGTGCTCAAGGAGCATGCGCACGTAAAAGACTCGCTCTCCTATCGAATTAAAAAGCGACTCCTCGGTAACCCACTCAATCGCCATTCCCTCGAACATCAACGGTTGAGCAAGAAGAGTGCACTTGGAATTTTGGCATCGGATTGCATTTCATCATCTGCCTATGGCTCTGAACAGATTTTGTTAGCTCTGCTTCCAGCATTTGGATTAGCCGCTTTTGCGATCCTGATGCCAATGACACTGGTTGTCCTTGCGGTTCTGATAATTGTCACTTTCTCTTATCGCGAAGTTGTACAGGTCTACACAAGATCAGGTGGGGCTTACGTTGTATCCCGCGATAACTTGGGCGGCATCTATGCCCAGATCGCTGCAGTTGCACTCATGCTCGACTACGTAGTAACTGTCGCAATTCAATCATCGGCTGGAGTCGATGCGATTATTTCTACCTTCACCGGCTTGCATCCTTACAAACTCTGGATGACGCTGGCCGTTATTGCACTACTTACATATGGAAATTTGCGCGGAGTTAAAGAGGCCGGTGCAGCATTTGCTTTCCCAACATATTTCTTTATCGGAACTATGGTGATCGTATTTGGAACTGGTATCTATCGAATCATTACTGGCAGCTTAGAGAAATACGATCCAACTTCACTCAGTGGTGCGGTACCAATCGGGCACTCTCAAGGGCTTATTACCTTAGCGGCAATCTTTATTCTCTTGCGCGCCTTTGCTAATGGTGGATCATCTCTAACTGGCCTTGAAGCAATCTCCGATGGTGTATCGCTCTTCAAATCACCTGAAGGTGTAAATGCACGTAAAACTCTTGTTGCAATGAGCGCAATTCTTGGCACTATGGTCTTTGGCGTCTCTTACTTCGCACATAAAATGTTTGCAACTCCTTTTGAATCAGGCAGCCCAACGGTAATTTCTCAAATTGTTAAGGGAATTTTTGGAAGTGGAACTTTTGGAACGGTTTTCTTCCTTATGGTTCAAGCGGCAACAATGTTGATTCTGATCACTGGTGCCAACACTGCCTACAGTGGCTTTCCTTACCTTGTTAATTTCGTGGCAAATGATGGCTTCTTGCCTCGTCAATTAAGCAAGCGTGGCCATCGCTTGGCTTTCTCAAATGGCATCATTATTTTGGCTATTAGTGCAACTGCTCTGGTGCTTATTACTGGAGCATCTGTAACTCATCTTGTGGCCTTCTACGCACTCGGTGTTTTTACAGGTTTCTCACTTGTCGGATTTGGAATGGCAAAGCGCGCAATTCGCGAAAAAGAGAAGGGTTGGCAATATCGCGCTGGCATCAATCTTTTCTCTGGAGTTGTTGCTGGAGTCATTATTGTCATCTTCTCCGTAGTGAAATTTACTGAAGGTGCTTGGATTATTCTGGCGATCACACCCATTCTTGTCATTGCACTCCATAGATTGAATCGCCAATACCGAACCGAGCAGAGCGTTCTTAATGACAATCGCAAAGTTGCGCGCGCTACTTCAATTGGCCGCCACGATGTAACAATTCTTGTTGACAGTGTGGATGTGGCGACAATTGCCGCAATTCGCTATGCAAGAAGCTTGAATCCGCATCAGATCGAAGCAGTACACTTTGTGATCGATGATCGTCGGGCCGAAGATATTCGCAAAGCCTGGCTAAGTACTCCGGCTCTTAATGACGTTGCACTTGAATTAATCGACTGCCCTGATCGTCGTCTGCCCAATGCCGCAATGGACTACGCGATTCGTCTAACAGCAAGCGAAGATGTCGAACTCACCCTGCTGCTTCCTCGTCGTGCTTACTCTCGATTACTTGGAAAATTGCTCCATGATCAAACTGCTGAAGATATCGCTCGTCCAATCTCACAGCTGCAACGAGTGGTTGCGACGATCGTTCCATTTGATGTAGCTCGAATAATTTCTGGTGACGAATCAATAATTCCCGAAACAGTTAAACTTCCATTTGTTGAACCTGAGCGGATGAGAGCTGCGACATCAATTGCATTCACGCCAGGTACAAGCGAACCAATTAGCCATTACGCAGAGAATCTGACGCCGATTGGTAAAATTACTTGGCGAAAGCGCGCGCATGTTCGTGGTCGAGTCACTGTTATTCGCACCGCACCGCGCGGATCTGCACCAGCAGTAGATGTTGAAGTATGGGATGAATCAGGCGGAGTAACGCTGCAATTTATCGGACGTCGCGAGATTGCCGGACTTGAAGTTGGCCGTGAGATTGCAGCTGAGGGAATGGTGGGCGAAGAGAATGGTTCGCTGACAATCCTTAATCCTTCATACGAATTGCACTAATTAATCTGGCGGTGGCGGTGGGATTTGAACCCACGGTTGAGTTTCCCCAACACACGCTTTCGAGGCGTGCTCCTTAGGCCGCTCGGACACGCCACCAGAGGTGACGATACCTCAAGAATTTAGTCGCGGTAAGTGGCGAAGAAATCCTTGAGCAGTAAGGCGCATTCATCGCTGCGAATTCCACTAGTCACTTCAACTTTAACTACAGCACGCGGATCGCGAATCACATCCCACACCGAACCAACGGCGCCAGCTTTCTCATCCCACGCACCAAAAACCAGATGTCCAATTCTGGATTGAGCAATTGCACCGGCACACATAGCGCATGGTTCAAGCGTTACAACAAGTGTGCAGCCATCTAATCGCCAATTACCAAGTTGTTCTGCAGCAGCTCGTATCGCAACAATCTCTGCATGCGCAGTGGGATCGCCATGTAACTCACGTTGATTATTTCCGCGCGCAATTTCTTCACCATTAGCGTTATAGATAATTGCACCAACAGGAACATCACCACTTACCTTTGCCGATTTAGCTATCGCGATTGCTTGGAGCATTGCCGCATCAAAATCCAACAAGTTCGGCAAATTTCTCTCCAAAGCCTAATCGGTTTGCAATTGCATCGAGCTGCTCATCTGGAAATAACTCAGCATCGTCACAGAGTGCAGCAAGTTCCATGCGACTCATTCCCAAATCACTGAGCACATCAAGTTGTCCTACTGGAGTTGCCTCATCGTGATCATCGGGAAATGGAAGATCAAGTAATTCGACAAATTCTCCAGCGACTTCATAATCGAGTGCACATGTAACATCACTTAAGAACATACTGATGTGTGCACCAAGAACTCTGATAATCATAAAAAATTCTTCATCGATTGCAACCAACGCAATTGCGCCGCCATTTGTTTGTTGCGCTTTGAGGCCACTGATTATTTTTACAAGATCTTGAGGTTCTGGAAGTTGTGCAAGGGTCCATTGGCCATCTTCATGCCAAGCCGCGATGGCGATGTCTACTTCATCACTCATAAATCGCTCGCCCCCTTGAATAACGATAGTTGCATGGTTGCACTCATTGGCAGAGAAAGAAAGCCCTGTAGGCTGACCTTTATGAAGGTTCATGTCGCTGACCACCCGCTGATTTCCCACAAACTCACGGTGCTGCGCGATAAGCAGACCAACTCGCCAACTTTTCGCCAGTTAGTTGAAGAGTTAGTGACCCTGCTTGCCTACGAAGCAACGCGCGAAGTACATACCCGCAGCGTAGAAATTGAAACGCCGGTTACTGCAATGCTTGGAACCAAACTCACAGACCCTAAGCCAGTTGTCGTACCTATTTTGCGAGCTGGCCTCGGAATGCTCGAAGGAATGGTGCGACTAATTCCTACCGCGGAAGTTGGATTCCTCGGTATGGTGCGCGATGAGAAAACTTTGCAAGCTAGCACTTATGCAAATCGCTTACCTGAAGATTTGTCCGGGCGCCAATGCTTTATTTTGGATCCGATGTTGGCCACAGGCGGCACTCTCATTATGGCGATCGAATATTTGATTGCACGAGGCGCAACTGACATCACCGCAATCTGCATTCTCTCCGCGCCAGAGGGCATCGCAGCGCTAGAGAAAGCATTTGCCCATGTGGATGTACCAATTCGTTTGGTGACTGGCGCGCTCGATCAAAAATTAAATGAGCATGGATACATCGTTCCAGGTCTTGGGGATGCCGGCGATCGTCTCTATGGTGTTGTTTAATGGCATCAACTAGTCCTGGTTACGGAATCACAATTCGCGTTGAGGGCCCACCTCATGCGCAACCAGTTGCAGCTGCCACAGTTGCAATTACTAATGCTGGCGCAACAATCACCGCACTCGATGTCGTTGAATCGACGCTTGAAAAAGTAGTCGTTGACGTTACATGTGACACGATTGATTCATCGCATGTAGAAAGTATTACCGATCAAATCAGTAAAAATTCTGAATTAAAAGTTCGCAAAGTCAGCGATCGAACATTTCTTCTCCACCTTGGTGGAAAAATCGAAGTTGGATCGAAAGTTCCACTGAAAACTCGTGACGACCTTTCGCGTGCATATACGCCCGGTGTTGCACGCATCTGCCAAGCAATTGTTGATGATCCCGCCGATGCGCGCCGCCTCACAATTAAGCGCAATACCGTCGCTGTTGTCACCGATGGATCTGCAGTATTGGGCCTTGGAAATATTGGCCCCGCGGCAGCACTTCCTGTCATGGAGGGAAAGGCTGCGCTCTTTAAGCGCTTTGCAAATGTCGATGCCTGGCCAGTCTGTTTAGATACGCAAGATGTCGATGAGATTGTCCGCACTGTCGTTCTTATCGCCCCGGTATACGGTGGAATTAATTTAGAGGATATTTCTGCACCGCGCTGCTTTGAAATCGAGCGACGCCTGCGTGAACTCCTAGACATTCCAGTATTTCATGATGACCAACATGGCACTGCGATCGTAGTTTTAGCAGCACTTGTGAATGCGCTCAAACTTGTGAAGAAGGATTTGGGTGACTGCAAGATTGTGATCAGCGGAGCTGGCGCAGCAGGAACTGCAATTGCTCGACTCTTGGTGAAAAGTGGCGCTAAGAACATTATTGGTTTCGATATCGATGGTGTTATTTCGCGCGATTCACAAGGCACAGACACAATGCGCGCCTGGTTTATCGAAAACTGTAATCCCAATAACTTTAAAGGTGACATCTCAGGAGCCATGAAGGATGCCGATATCTTTATCGGCGTAAGTGCAAGTAATGTTCTGAGTGAGTCAGATGTTGCCAGTATGGCAAAAGATTCAATTATCTTTGCGCTAGCAAATCCAGATCCAGAGATTGATCCAGTTATTGCACGCAAGTATGCAGCAGTTGTGGCTACCGGACGTAGCGACCAGCCCAATCAGATTAATAACGTCCTTGCCTTTCCTGGAATTTTCCGAGGTCTGCTCGATGCCAATGCGCGTAAAATTACCGATGATCTTCTCGTTGCTGCCGCTTATGCAATCGCAAATTGTGTGGCGCCAGAACAACTCAACGCCTCCTTTATTGTGCCCAGTGTCTTCAATGATCAAGTTGTAGGTGCAGTTGCGGCAGCGGTGAAGCGGTCTGTGTGATTTCGCTTGCCGCAAGTTTTGATCAACAACTCTCGACTTTAGGGCCCTTTCTCTTCTACCTGATCGCAGCGCTCATCATTTTTGCCGAAACAGGCTTGTTATTTGCCTTCTTTCTGCCCGGTGATTCGATTCTCTTTAGCGCAGGTCTGGTTGTTGCTGCCAACCACTCTTTAAACATTCTGCTTTTGATCTTCCTCATATTCTTAGCAGCTTTCTTTGGCGATCAAATTGGCTTTGTGTTGGGCCGCACGATTGGGCGACCATATTTAGAAAAGCGGAGTTCACCCCGTATTGCGCGAATGATTGCAAATGCAGAGCGCTTCTACGAAGCAAATGGCTGGTGGGCAGTTATAGCTGCACGATTCTTCCCTTGGTTTAGAAGTTTTATGCCACCTATCGCTGGTGTAGCAAAGATGAATTACTACAAATTTCTCTCCGCGAATGCCCTTGGCGCCCTCTTCTGGGGCTGTGGAATTACATTGGCAGGGTATTACTCGGCAACGCTACCTTGGGTTAAGACTTCCTCATACGCAATCGCAGGCTTCTTTATCTGCGCTTCGGTCTTAAGTATTGTCGTGAATTACTTTCGCGAAAAACGAAGTTGATTTAGTCCACTCACAATTACACCAAGGTAAGTCATCACAATTCCAGTTATCAAGTAGGAAGTGACATGCGCTCCCTGGGTGGGAACCAAGGCATCGAGAATTAATGAGCCTACTAATTGGCCACCCACACTAAATAGAGTAAATGTCAGAACGCCAACGTGTTGGACAATAGTTGAAGTGAATGCAATGTAGATAACACCAATAGTGCCGCCGGTATAAAGCCACCAAGGTCCAGCAGGAAGTGGCGTTAAATGTGCCTTGCCTATAAAGATTCCAACGAAGAGCATGAGAAATAGAATTGCAGTGCCATTGATGAAGTTAAGTAGCGATGTTGCAAAACTTTGGTGAGAAAATTCGTTGATCTGGCCATTGAGTGCGCGTTGCACTCCAACGCCTGCGCCCGCAATGACCGCTAATAGGACGGCAAAGAGCGAGAGATTCTTTGCATCTATCCGATCCCACACTGAGATGAGTACTGCAATAACAGTGACAATTGCTGCTCCAAGGCGACGCGCTGTTATCGGCGCTTTACCGCCGCCGGTTATACCCATTCGATCGACCACGAGTGAAACTGCAGTCTGACCCGCAATTGATGCAACCGAGTAAATAGCAACGCCGATCAGCGGAACAATGCTGCTGGCGATTGCGATAAATAACCCACCTAGAACACCGGCACCTAAGCGCCAGCGAGGAATTGCACGAGTGCGAGCAGCTAGGGAAATCTTGCCAAAACCTATTCTTACCTTCTTATTAGCAAGTGCAATAAGAATAAGAACAACTAACCCTGAACCGAATGAAATACATGCAGTTTCTAGACCATTATTAAGACGGTGCGAAAGTTCACCATTAACGCGTGATTGAATCGCGATCATTACACCACAGAGCGCTGCTAATAAATCAAATCGCATTCGCTTAGCCTACTCAGTTTCAAGTGCGTCATTGGCTTGCAGCCATTCTTCTTCCAGCACAATCTTCTTTGCCCGATGACTCTCTAACTCACTAGTAAGTCTTATGAGTTCTTCGGCATTGAAACTAGCTGCTTCAAGTTCGGCTAGTAATTCAATTTCCCGTGCTCCTGCTTTTTCGATCTGACGTTCTAGTCTTGCTAAATCCTTCTTCACTTGACGTTGCATTGCAGCAGATGAAGGACCTTTCAATGGCTTGTCAGTGACTTTGCTTTTTTCGGTTACAGCAGCGCGATTCTCTAAATACTGATCGATACCTCGTGGTAGATCGCGCATTTCGCCATCGCCCAATAATCCAACGAAGCGATCACATACTCGCTCGAGAAAATAGCGATCGTGAGAAATCACCAAGATGGTTCCTGCATAAGAATCTAAGAGATCTTCTAACTCGGTGAGTGTTTCAATATCAAAATCATTTGTTGGCTCATCTAGAAGTAGAACGTTCGGGCTATTCATCAATAGCCGAGTTAGCTGCAAGCGACGACGCTCACCACCGGAGAGATCTCCCACTGGCGTCCATTGTGAGTCATGACTAAAACCCAATCGATCACAGAGCTGCGATGCAGATAGTTCGCGACCGCCGCCAAGTTCTACGCGATTAGCGACATTTTCAACTGCTTCCAAAACGCGCCACTTAGGATTGAGTTCATCTAAATGCTGTGTAAGAAAGGCAGATTTCACGGTAATTCCCGTGACAACTTTTCCTGCAGTGGGACTAATTTCACCAGCAAGTAAGCGCATAAGAGTTGTCTTTCCAGCGCCATTAATTCCAACAATTCCAATACGCTCACCGGGGCCAACATTCCAATAGAGATTTTCTAGAATCTCTTTGTCACCGGCGCGCAAATGGGCATTGTGAATTTCATAAACGGTATTACCCAATCGATTTTGCGCAAATTTTAAAAGCTCGGCATTATCGCGTGGTGCTGGTTCTTCTGCAATAAGAGTATTAGCAGCATCAATTCGAAATTTTGGTTTCGTAGTACGAGCAGGTGCGCCACGGCGCAGCCAAGCTAGCTCTTTACGGATGAGATTGTTGCGCCGCGCATCCATTGCCGATGCCTGCCGGGCCCGTTCTGCTTTAGCTAAAACGTAAGCAGAGTATCCGCCGTCGTATTCCTCAACTTTACCTTCCACCACTTCCCAAGTTCGCTCCGTTACCGCATCGAGGAACCAGCGATCGTGAGTGACAACTACTACTGCAATTCGCCTGGAATTAAGGTGTGATGCCAGCCAAGCAACACCTTCAACATCGAGATGGTTTGTAGGCTCATCAAGCAAAATTAGATCTAAATCATCAATTAATAGCTTTGCTAAACCAACACGTCGGCGCTCACCACCAGAGAGAGTTGCAAATTTGCGATCGAAAATCTCAGCAGAATGCCCGCCAAATAATCCGGTAAAGACTTCGCGGATGCCACTTTCTCTGGCCCACTCATGTGTTGCTTTGCCACCGAGGACAACATCGCGCACAGTGGCGCTCTTATCTTGCACATCAAATTGTGAGAGCAAGCCAAGTTTGACCGCATTTGCTTTGGTTACACGACCGGCATCGGGTGATTCAATTCCGGCAATTACTTTCATAAGCGTGCTCTTGCCGGAGCCATTTCGCCCAACAATTCCAATGCGATCCGTATCGGAGATGCCAAGTGAGACATCGGCCAGAAGTGGGCGAATATCAAAGGCTTTTGAGACCTCTTCTAAGTTAACAAGATTTCGCGCCATAATGTGATGAGCCTACCCGCGGGCGCCCGAGGTAGAAAATTGGCGCCGTAATGTTTAGGCTATCTAAATGAGCGGTATCGATCGTGAGTATGCATTGCAATTAGATCGCGAAGATCGCCTTGCGCCATTTCGAGAGCTTTTCATCAATGACAATCCTGAGATTTGCTATCTCGATGGAAATTCTCTTGGCCGATTGCCTAAATCAACATTAACCGCGATTAATGATTATCTCCGCAATGAATGGGGCAAGGAGGTTGTTACTGGTTGGGGCCATTGGATTGATGAAGCAGAAGTTACTGGCGATTTGATAGGCAAGAGCGCACTTGGTGCGGGGCCAGGGCAGGTGCTCGCATGTGACTCAACATCAGTAAATTTCTATCAATTATGTGCTGCGGCAATCAAAGCTCGTCCTGGCCGAAAGACAATTATTACCGATGCTGCTAATTTTCCTACCGATCGCTACATCTTAGAAGGTATTTCCCAGAGCCTTGGTATGAAATTGATTTATCTCGAGAATGAGATCGATCCAAGTTTTAAGAACGAACGAATCACGGCGGAAAATCTTGAGCCATACCTCAGTGATGATGTAGCACTCGTGAGTTTGGAAGTAATTCAATACCGCTCTGGCGCGCGCAACGATCTTAAATCCATTACCGATGTGGTTCGTAAATATGGTGGGTTAGTAGTCTGGGATGCCAGTCACGCAGTTGGTGCCATTGAATTGAATTTTGATAAGAGCGGTGTTGATCTAGCAGTTGGCTGCACTTACAAATATGGAAACTCTGGACCAGGCTCTCCTGCCTGGCTCTATGTTCGCAAAGAGTTACAGAGCCAATTACAAGTGCCGATTCAAGGTTGGTTTGCCCAAGATGATCAATTTGCTATGGGTGCAGAATTTGAAAAGGCAGATGGAATTCGCGGCTTTCAAATTGCATCCCCTTCCATCATCGGCTTGCGTTCAATCAATGAAGCTTTCACAATGATCGGCGAGGCTGGTATTTCGGCAATTGCAGCGAAGGCTGCCAAGGGCACTGAATTAATGATTGATTTATACGATGCCTGGTTGGCGCCGCTGGGTTTCACACTTCTTACATCGCGCAAGGCGCAAGAGCGCGGCGGCCATCTCTCCTTTCATCATCCAGAAGCTGAACGCATTTCAGTAGCGCTGCGCAAATTTGCCAATGTAATTCCTGATTATCGAACACCTAATGCACTCCGCCTTGCTATCTCGCCACTTCCAACAAGTTTCCTTGAAGTGTGGGAAGGCTTTGCTCGAATTCGTGACAGTGTGGCCGCGCGTGATTACGAAAAAATTTCAGGAAGCGACTCTCGAGTTACTTGATTGCCCGTCCAACCACGTGATAACGAACTCCAGCAAAATTCTGATCTTTAGTTGTTCCGCGACCATCAAGGAATGTTTTTATGCCAGGCAGTGATGCTGCAGTGAGATCCCTATATTCAGCGTGATCTGCCTGCAAAATAGCTGCATCGACTGCTTCTCCTAAGTGATAGGGAGCAAAGCCATAGCCAGTTAATTCAGCATCGGTATACATCGGATCGTGCACTGAAACTTTTGCACCAGCTGCAGTAAGTACTGCAACTGTGGGAAATACACCAGAGAAAGCACTTTCTTTAACACCGCCGCGATAAGAGGCGCCAAGTACTACAACTCGGGCATCTTTTAAGTTCCCATGTAGTTTGGCCAGCGTTTTAACCACATGCTCGGGCATCGCTTTATTTGCGTCGCGAGCTGCGCTTACAACAGTTGCGGCTGGATCGTTCCAGAGATACATACGGGGATAGATCGGAATGCAGTGGCCACCAACTGCAATACCTGGGCGGTGAATGTGTGAAAATGGTTGAGAATTTGAAGCATCGATAACTTTCTGAACATCGATGCCGTGAGTTTCAGAGAAGAGTGCAAATTGATTGGCAAGTGCAATGTTTACATCGCGATAGGTGGTCTCGGCTAATTTTGCTAACTCTGATGCTTCGCTACTTCCTAAATCCCAAACGCCATTCTTTTCAACCAAATCTGGGCGATCATCAAAATCAAGAACTTCGCGATAAAAAGCAACTCCTCGGGCACCGGATTGCTCATTAATTCCGCCCACCAATTTTGGATATTTACGGAGATCGGCAAAGACCCGGCCAGTAAATACACGCTCGGGCGAGAAGACTAAATCGAAATCAACGCCAGCTTTAAGACCAGAGATTTTCTCGAGCGCTAAGGCAAAACGATTACGAGTAGTTCCCACTGGCAGAGTTGTTTCATAAGAAACCAACGTGCCCTTTTTTAGCCCTTTGCCAATTGACTCTGTTGCTGCATCCATCCAGCCAAAGTCTGGAACACCTGACTCATCGACAAAGAGTGGGACTACAACGACAACTGCATCACTCTGCGCAACAGCGGCGGCGGTATCAGTGCTCGCGACTAATTTTTTCTCAGAGACAACTGTAGCTAAATACTCTTGTAGGTGTGCCTCGCCTGGAAAAGGCTCTTTGCCAGCATTAACTAAATCAACGGTATTTTGATTGACATCGGTACCAATAACAGAATGACCCTTGCGCGCAAATTGCACAGCAAGTGGCAGACCGATCTTGCCCATCGCAACTACTGTGATCTTCATTCTTATCCTCTGCTCAATTGGGCCAAGTGATCGTGCGCTGCGAGAAGTTTATCGCCTTGGTGCTCCCAAGCGTATTCATCAAGAAGATTGGGAGTTATTGCCGCCACATATTTGCTCCGATTGAGAGCAATCTCCTTAAAAGCTGCGGCAAGTTCGCTTGAATTCTCTGCAGTAAAAACCACGCCATTGCCACGCAATTTCACTTCAGCAGCCATTGTTTTCATATCGCTGACGATGATGGGTAATTTTGCATGGAGATACTCGAAAAATTTAGTGACCAATGAGATTTCATGGTTGGGGTAATGAAGAATTGGAATTACCCCACTTGTAGCATCGCAGACAAAGGTAGAGACATACCATTCAGGAACATAAGGATGCACATGAACTCGATCTGCAACTTTGAGAGTCTTTGCTCGCGTCAATTCTTTCTTCACATAAGCATTTGCTGGATTTACTACAAGTGCAATGTGATGCTCTGGTGCGCCAACAAGAGCATCAATCATCGTAGAAAGTCCACGCTGAGGTGCTGCTGCACCGACATAGACATGTAACGGCACATTCTCGGCTAAACCAATCTTGCGGCGGATGGTCTGTAGCACTGGATCGACAGCAGGTTGCGTGCGACGAGGTGCATTGAGAACCACAGTAGGTGTTTGCTTTAACTTGTAATCACTCTGCAACATCTGAGCGATTGTCTCTGAAACAGTCATAACCAGGTCAACTTCATGGATTGATTGAGCTTCCAACTTGCTCATGGCAATTGCCCACATGGGGTGTTTGCGATGGACGCCTTGCACATATTCATGCGCATCATAAATAACTGCTATTCGTTTACCAGCTTTGGCAGCTCTTGCCTTTGCACGTAGCGCAATACCTAAAGTGTCACAATCATTTGCATGGATCACATCGGGTGCCAACTTGTCTAACTTCTGACTAAATGTTCGTTCGCCATCTCTCAGAAGTGGCCAGCAGGGGTAGAGAAATTTCGGCGAAATTTTTAATAGTACCGGACCTGCCCAACGCCAAAAGAGAAAATCTGGTGCTATTAATCTAGCGCCATAACGCACATAACTATTGGGGACTTTGAGTAAGTAACGAAGTGGACCAAGGGGTGTAATCCGGCGAGTAGACGCCTTTACATTTGGCGTAACGCGTTCAACAGTAAATGAGCCGCTTACTTCACTCTTTG
>Ga0136641_1000453_pt1 | contig 17752 bp, 17 predicted proteins | sample EliLak1302023Y_FD_115312 | JGI IMG/M metagenome (GOLD analysis project Ga0136641, IMG submission 115312) | Freshwater microbial communities from Elizabeth Lake, Yosemite National Park, California, USA - 13020-23Y | ecosystem: Environmental > Aquatic > Freshwater > Lake ...
AAAGATTGGATCACTGAACTGAATGAATGCGCCACACAGGGTTTTTATTTTGAAATTCCCAGTGAAGATGCGGCGGATCTTCGGGATTACATCAAGCGCCTGATGGAAATCAATGAACGTTTAGCCGGGCTACTGAACGGTGAGCAAGTGGTTGTGCCAGTCGGTGAACCGTGGTCACACATATACGGGACGGAGGGTGAGTGATGTGCAACAGAAAGGGTAGTATCATGCCAGGATACCAAAGCAAAAAGCGGTTAGCAGAAATCCGGTGGCTTGGCCCTTATGCCCCAAATGACCGTCATGCGGATGACACGACGCTAGATCACATTATTGACCTAAGAAAGCGTTTGGCCGAAGCAGAGCGCCAGCGTGACAATGCCTTAGATATGATTGTAACCCTACATAGGAGACTAAAAAATGGACATCATTAGAAAGTTAAGTTTCGCTGCCTTGGAAGGTGTATGCGACAGCCACTCGTCCGAAGTTATGATTGAAGCCATGCGCGAGATCCAGTTTTTGCGCGATACTTTGACACGGATCACAAAATCGCAATACAACGCTGATAGCAAGGACATTGCCAACGAGGCTTTGGAGTACGGCGATGGATCAGTCCGAATATCAAAAGCTTATTACAGACCTTAAAGACATCAAAGAACGCCTTAATTGGCTTGAAAAAGATCATTTACAAATCAAAAAAGATTTGGAAAAACTAAAATTTAATACTGAATCAAAACCTACATTACCGGTAACACATACAGATTTTTGGATGGGCGATTAGTGGCACGGAAACCTTATAAAAAACGATACCGCGCACCGCCCATATTGCCTGGCGTTCTAATCGAGGATTTAAAATCTACATCGTGTAGATACATTGTGCATACACCAAAATATGTCGGCACATTTTATTGCGGCAAAGAAATTGACCGTGGATCTTATTGCAAAACCCACGCTACCCTTTGTTACCGCACAGAGCTTTACGCCGAAGAGCTAGGTTCTGTTAATATCCCCAAAAACCTTTAAATCGCTGCCTGAGCCACATTAAGCGCATGGGCAACAATGTCATCCGGCACATCAAGGATTGATTCAGTCTGGCTGCTTTCGGCCTTCTTGGCCTGTTCTGCTGCCTTTACCAACCGATCCGAAATGTCAAACACTCGGCCACCAGATGCGCGGCCGATAGCTTTACGTTGAAGCAGATCCTCGCGTTGGGCTTCCTGATCCTTATGAGCTCGCATAACGCCCTCTGTCGTAGCCGCCACTCTTGTTACGAGCTTGTTTAAGGCGTCGATCTTGAGCTGACCGCGTTTGTCTAACGCTTTCTGCATAAGAGCCGCACCAACCTTTGGATCAAGCAATGCTTCTTCGTACAATTTATTGACGTTCTCGATGCCATTTGCGCGAAGTTTGCCAATCAAAGCTTTTGCCGCAGCCGCAGCTCCAACACCAAGAGCACCAGTTATGCCAAAATGTTGATATGCTTCCAAGCCGGCAACTGCAAACGCACCGCCAACAGTCGTATGATGCCCACCGCTTTCCATCATCTTGGCAATGAAGGATTTGTTTTGAGCCGTATCGGATCCGTACTTGACCTTAACGGCATCAAGCATTTGTTGCGTCCGTTCCGAGTCGGCCAACAACCGATCCATGTTAGCCAACCCTTCGTCACCATAAAGCGCACGAATCGAATCGCGGTTGCCTTTCATAAAATCACGAAGCTTGGCGCTGGATAAAATATGGTTATCGCCCGACATTCCAGCGTTGGTTAACGAATCAAGCATATGTTGCACACCGGCACGGCGAAGACCGTCGATGGCTTCCTGAGCCGGCAATGATTTATCCTGCTTAATCTTGTTCAAAAGATTGCGAATCTGCGTAGGACCATCGGAAGCGCGAAGCATATTACCGACAGCAGACTTAACTTCGTCAGGTGTATTGGCATTAATCAATTTACCGGCAACACCAACAGAAGATGATTTAGCCAATCCTGTAGCGCGAGCTTGCGCCTTGGCAATGGCATCGGTCGCATCAGCCATATTGCTAAATTGTTTGATGAAGCCCGGTGAAACTTCCTCGATGGCCCGTAAAGACTGGGCATACTTTTGCTGCCATTGTTGAAGAACCTTTGGCGACAAGTAGTCGGCGCCCTTCATCATGTCACGCAAGCGAGTTGTGGCGATGTCTTTTAAGGTAGAAACCACTTCGGCGGTATTATCAACACCAGCACGGCTTGCGGCATCAATAAATGCTTTTGTTGTTTCGTAACCCTTGTCACCAGTAGTAAACGCCTTGCCGGCAATTGCCGAATCAGGAACCTTATATTGACCTTGGAAGCCATCTTCTTTCAGGATCTGGCCAACCGGTCCCTTGCGATAGGTCTGAGCGTAGTCGGCATGAGCCTTCTTGGCTTCGGCCAACCGATTAGCAGCCTGTTCGTCAAAGTTAGGTGTAAGGAACGGCTTGGCTTTTTCTTTCGGTGCTACAGCTTCTTCTGCTGCCGGCGCAGCCGGTGCTACTTCTTCTTTTGGCGTTTCTTTTTCAATCTTGCCCACAATGTTATCAAGAATGTCCTGCGTTTTTATAGGTGGCAATTCTTCGCCAAACATGGTCGGTTCGGTGCGGTTTTTAAACGCTTGTTCTGCGTAATTTTGAAGGTTTTCAGCAATCTTGGCACGACCGGCAAGCTTCTTGCCATCGGGAGAAAAGATCTTGCTGACTGCTTCAGACTGAGGATCGCGAAACATATCGGCTTGAGTAAACATATCGCCAATTGTTTTGTTCTCGTCTTTGGCTCGCATGATTTGCTTAACCGTATCCATAACCTGCTTGGTTATGTCGTGGTCGGCAGGGATCTCGCCATTGGCGGCTGCTTGACGCATTTCATGCCAAACGCCTGATGAATCGGCCAATGCGCCGGTGACGTTTTTCATGTTGTTGTCGCCGGAAACAAACGCACGGTCGATCAAGGCGCTGTCGCCATAAGCACGATGGGTAACAGCGGCCGCAATCCGACGCTCACCATCCGACGACAATATGCCGTCAGCATCAAGAATGGATCCACGCTCGTTGGCGGGAATCTTAGACATAAATTCACGGATAAACGGTCTGTTTGCGGCAGATGAAATTTCACCAGGCTCAAGAGGCGTTGTCATATCCGAAATTAATTTTGCATCAGATATAGCTTGCTCGCCGGCGTTCATTTTAAGACCGGTTGAAGAGTTAGAGCTTTCCGCAAAAATTTGACGTTGTTCCGGCGTCATAGGCGATGTTCTACGCGCAATCAGAATTGGCCTTTCCATGCCGGTTGTGTCGTAACCGTTTCTTTCAAGCCATTGACGGTAGGCTTCGCCCTTGCCGTTTTCATATGCCTTGGCAATGCCGAGTGTACGACCGTTGCCGCTTTCGACAATGCTGTCTGGGCCAACAATCGGCGCACCAAAAGCAGATTGTTTTGCAGGGCCAAGCAATTCAGGATTTAGATTATTGGCAATGCTGTTGATTTGATTTTGCGACTCGACGGCACCGCGATTACGGCTTTGAAGCTGTTGAGGATAAGAAGGGTTTTCGCGAAAATCCGTATCATGCGAGGCAATAAGATTCTTAGCATCAGCCAACTCGTATCGAGCTTGGATCTGACCCTTCGGATGATAAATCGTATAATTGTTTAGATCGCCCTCAAAGCTGGTAGGCGTTTGCTTTGGTCCCTGTACGCCTTGATCGCCTTCAGCACCTCGAAGTCCCGCGCTTCCTGCGCGTTCACCCACGCCCGTTGGAGGAACGCCGGTCGTTCCGGTGGCGGCAGCTCTAGCAGCACCTTCTCCACCTGCTTCTCCGGCAGTTCCTGTAAGATTGGTTCCAAACTGCCTAAACCTTTCGGCGATAGTATTTGCAGGATCAATACGGCCTTCTTGAACGCCGGCTTGTTCCCATGCGTGTTGGTTATCAACAGCTCTATTTATATCATCCATCACGGCTTTTTTCATCTGCCGCAATTGACCATTGCCAACATAATCCCCTGCACGATTGGCTTCTGCCATCTTTGCACTGATCGTTTTGTCCAATTCAATCAACTTGCTGTACGGCGTGACGTCAGGAAGATTGGCCACTTTATTGATGACGTCCGTCGCATGAGGACTTGCAATGGTAACATCAGGATCAATAGATGATCTTAAATCTTTTGCGGCCTGTGCAGCGCCTCTTGTGATGACAGACAATCTGCCATCTGGATCAACAGCCTTGTAGAGATCCGACCGCGTGTCACGGGCAGCGTTAGCCACTTCTTGCTGCAATGACCGCAAATTGGATCCGGTCTCTTCCGGCGCTACGCCTTCAGGCATAGACGCATGAATAGTGTCGGCATTATCCGTCAAATGCTTAATTGCGGCTTGTTCTGCGGCATCAATGTTGGCGTTATGTTGTGCAAGCACCGCACTTGGTTTCATAACGTCTGCATTTTCAGGGGCCATGCCTTGAATAGCGCCCACCCGCGAAGCGTTTTGTTGACCTTCACGTTCAACCATAGCAGCGGCAAATTGTGGGCTTGTTGTGCGAGCCACTTTCTGCGCTTGTAATAGGCCAACATCGCCCGTTGTTTCGCCAAGCGTTTCAGGGCCATAAGCACCCTGCCGAGGCGGCATAAGACCAGCGGCAATAGCTTCTTCGGGGTTCGTAGCTTGGCTAAGAAGTTTCTCACCCGCAATACCGGCTCTTTGGCCTGGCATAATGGGGGCAAGGTATTTTTTAACAGGCGTTGTAACGCCGCTAACAATTTTACCGCCAACAGTTGGAACAGCGATGCCGGCAGCAAGCCCTGCAAGCGGATCGCCCGTGGCTTCGGTTGCGGCTTCGCCGGCAGCGCCAGAGGCAAATGCGGTAGGCGCAACCTTGGCGGCGTTTTTGGCGACATTAGTCGCAGTGTCTATAAATGTCGGAGTTAATTTAGCGCCTTGGCCAATAAGTTTTGCGCCCACTCCTACTTCACCGAGACCTAATGTTCCGGCAATGTTGACGGCGGCTTCCGTGCCGGCCATTGCGGCTTTACCTAATCCAGACGTTGGCTTGTACTCGCCGGTACGTTCCAAAATAGGTGCCTGAATGTCTTCTTGCGACGGCAAGAAATTCATAGGATCCGCAAGGTATTTTAAATACGGATGCGCCGAAGCAAATTCCTTACGATCTTTTTCTTGACGAGCCAAAATATCTTCGGCTTTTTCGCCAGTAAAAGCTTGCTGTGCGCGAGCCATGAGGTAGTCGCCCGTCTGCATAATCGATACAGGCATACCTAAAATGCCAGCGCCGCCCTTGATGACGGCAGTACCTGCGCCTTTAGCTAAAGCCGATTCTGTGCCTTCGTTTGGCGCGTTGGATAGCAACTTGCCTTGCCCCGCAAGAGTTTCAAGCTCTTGGTCAGTCATTTTGCTAAAGTCAGGCATTGATGGTTGAGCGGGTGCAGCAGCAGGAGCAGGGGCTTGGCCACCAGCCAATGCTTGCAATTGCTCATCGGACATGGAGCTAAAATCAGGCATACCTTCGGCCATTATTGTGCTCCTTGTGCCGCTTTACGTCTTGCCAATTCTGCTTGTGCCGCTGCTCTGACATCAGGCGATACTTGTTGTGTTGCTGCCGCTGTTGGCTTAGGAGCGCCTTGCGCGGGTGTAACCGGTTGTGCTGGTTTATACCACGGATTGTCGCGTTGGTATGTATAATAAGCATTTTGCAAATCATCCTTCGCAGGATCAAGAGCAGCAATCTTTTCATACGCACCTTTGGCAACTTGAGCCTTCGGTTGAATCATAGTCTCATTGATAAACTTGAAGGCTTCAGGCAGCATTTGAACGCCAGGCGTCGATTGCAAGAACCGTAAGAACTCTTGCTGGCGTACTTGGTTGCCTGGTCCCAAATCCTGACGAGCAATTTCAGTACCCATCGCCGTGCGAAGTTTATCAAGAGCCTGTGCATCGGCAGGATTGGTTCCGGTAAACATTTTAATGAAGCCGTCGCTAAAGCCAGCTTGTTTAAGAACCGCAGCACTGTTGGCCAATGTCTCGCCCAATGGACCGCCGTTGATAACCGCTTCCTTAGTTTGAGGATCAAACATCAAATCCATCATTTGCTTCGATTGGTTGATGGCATCGTTTGCCGACAACGCTTCGTTATAAGCATTTGTACGGGTTGTGATGTTGGTTTTATAAAGCTCTGGCGTAAGAACGGTAGATTGCAACTCAGCCTGTTTAATTTGTGGCGCGTACTTCAACTCGGCCTGTTTAGAGGCTTCCGTTGTAGCCGTTGATTTAGCCGTTTCAATCGCAGGTTGTGCAATCAATTGAGCACGGGCATCAGCGCGAGTTGTAAAGTCCTTCGCCATTTCACGAGCATATTGCAGTTGCTGCTGATATTTGTCAGCAAAAACCTTTTGAGCAGGAATATAGCTTTGTGCAGCCGCCGCCTGATAGTTATTCTCAATGGTGGCAATTTGATTCTGCCAGTTTGCGGCTTGAGAGCGCAACGCAGCAACTTGCGGGTTCTTTTCAGCATCGGCCAAAGCGGTTGTAACCGCATCAGAAATGCCAGCCGGAGCAGCTTGAGCCGCAGGAGCTTCTTGAGGCGCCGTAACAGCCTTAGCCGTCTCTGTCGCTTGTGCGGCAGCTTGATCAGCAGGTGCAGCCGCAGGAGCTGCTTTAGGTGCCGCAATACCAGCGGCAGGAGCGGCCGCAGGAGCTTCAACCGCAGGAACGGCAATACCACCCGCTGTAGGTTGTGGTGCGCCTATTGCGCCCATGTATTTTGACATTCCTGGCATCGAAGCCAAACGGCGTTGGTATTCGCCCATTCCAACCGTATCGCCTTGGATCTTATCAAAATACTGACCATTACCAATTGGCGTAAACCGAGAAGCTGCAAGGCCCATCGTATTCTTGGCAATTTCGCTTTGCTGCTTTTGAAGTTGCATATACGTTTGAGCGCCGCCGCCAATACCTTGCAACAAGGCCGGTAAAAGGTAACGGCTATTGGATGATGCCATCGTGCCAAGACCTGACAGGATCGGCAAAATAACGTCTTCGCTCGATAGCTTATCCCAAAGGCTAGGTTGGCTTGGCTGGCCTCCGGCAATCCCTGTAGGCGGCGTTTGCTGTGCAACCTGCCGTGATGGTTTTCCTTCACCAAGCGACGTCCACGTCGGTGCAAGAGCTGCCTTAATTTCAGGCGAGAAACCTTGATCAGCAACGTCAGCTCTAAGATCGCGGCCCGTGCGTTTCTGGTAATCGTCTTGAGCAAGCTTCCATGTTGCAGCGTCTTGATAGGCTGGCGTCATTGGCGCCCCACCTGTTACGCGATCCCATGTCTCGCCAATGAATTGTCCGGCACCAGCAGCCGTAGATTCGCCGCCCTTGCCAACGCGATGAGGATGGCCTTGTGACGGATCAAATTCTTCTCCGCCATTCAAAATATTATACTTACCACCGCTTTCACCGCCGTAAATGCCCTTTACAACTTGCTGTTGTACGGGATCCATTTCGGTCAGCGGTTGTGGCGCAATCTTGTATTGCAACTTGCTGTCGAGACCGCCGTCATCGCCAACAACATTGCCTTCGCTGCCATCGTGATGCTCACGACCAATAGCGCCGCCTCTTGCGGCAAACATGGCCATAAAAGCAGGAATTGCTTCAGCAGCCGTTTGGCCCACTTTCATAAGAGCAGCAATATCGCCTAACCCACTACCGCCTGGCGGAGTTGTAGGCGAAGCTTGTGCAAGCTTTAATTCAGTAGGTGTTTTTTCGCCGCTCTTTACAACTTTATCCATAGGATCATCGGAGCCATAAGGAATATCGCCACCAGATTCGCGATGAAGACGGGCAATGCCACCACGATAAAGATCTTCTGGTCGAGGAGTTGGCATAGGCGTTCCGACGTCTGCCAAAGGATACTGACTAAGATCGGTTGGCGTAGGCGCCACCATCTCTTTAAGTCCCTTGTAATCGCCATAAAGCTCTTTGCCCGAACGGGCCAAACCGGCGGCTTCTTGAATTGTATTGTCACTCTGCTGATGAGCAGGATTGGCCATCATTAATTGATGAACAGGTACGGATCCGGCGGGAACAATTCCTTTACCACCGCCAGGCAAGCTGCCGGCCGCATGGCCGTAAATACCCTTGGCGGCAAATGGCGCAAACGCATTTTGTTGAGCTGCAAGAGCTGCTTGCATTTGATCTGAACCGCCAACAACATTGCCTTCTGAGCCATCGTGATGTTCACGCGCAATACCGCCATAATAGAAATGGCCGCGATGCTCTGCGTTAGAAGTGGCCTTGTCATAGTCAACGTATTTTAATCCGCCATGCTCATGGACGGCATCAGGGTTACGTTTTTCAACGTCCTGAGCGATAAGACCAACCTGCGCGTTAGGCTCGCCTTTGTAATTAAATTTATAAATATCTTGGCCGTCAAACGTCTTACCAATTGGCTTGATGTTTTCTTTGGCGCGTTCGTCCGAAAGATTGCCAAACAATCCTTGCGGTTGCGTAGTCGTTGTTGTGGATCCAGATAATGCGCCAGTGCCTTCTGCAATGTTCGCCAAGAATTGAGATACTTGGAAGGGATAGGCTTGCTGCTGTTGGAATTGATTATAAAGAGCAGAAAGGCCGGCTTGTTGCGTTTGCTGGCCAAGCGTACCGGCGCCAATTTGCGCCTGAGCTCCTGAAATACCTGCCGTTTGAGCGCCAAGACCTAAATTGCCAAACTGGTTGGCAAGCGCACCTTGTTGGCCAAGACCGGCAAGATAATTTTGAGCAGCCGACTGGTAGCCAGTATTAGCCATATTAGCCAACACATTACCAGTCGCTAGGTTTTGTTGATTTATTAAAGCAGCTTGAGCTACTTTGCCTCTGTCACCACCAAAAGCGCCCTGACTTATGCCTTGGCCAAGCAATTGTTGCTGTTGTTGTTGATTGATATTTTGCAACTGAGATGCTGTAGCACCCATCGCATTTTGCAAATAAGGGTTCATGTAGCCCTGTACGCCAGCGGCGTAGTTAGGGGCATTGTAGCCTTGGAAAGCTTGGGCAGTACCCTGCAAAGCCGCGTTGTAAGCGGGTTGAGCAGCATTAGCGTACTGATTGACGTTTGCCTGACCGGCCTGTTGTTGATTGTTTAATTGAGCAACAAAAGCACTAGGATCAGTCGAATATTGTTGGAATGGTTGAGCTGCGGCTTTTTCAGCCGTGGCATTGACGGAGTTATACCGCGCCAAAACTTCTGGTGGGATAGTAACCTGATTTGTTGATTGTGAGGTTTTACCACCCATCTCAGTGCTCCGTCATAGAATGTTGGCCTGTATGAGCGCCATACAAAAAGAAAGCGCCGCTAGGTGGTCCAAATTGGCGAGTGTAAAGGCGTATTTTGCCTTCAGTACGATGATTGGACAAAACACCAATAATTAGCGGCATACCTAAAGAATCGGCCACCTTCTTACTAAATTCACACAATTGACGCGCCCTGCCACCTTTGGCCGAACGGTAATCGGGATGAATAAAGATGGCTTTTTCTTCTAAAACTGGTCTGTCAGAATACCACATTGCGCCAACGCGCAAAAGAACAACACCTTCAATCGGGCCTTCCGGCTCACCAATTGCACCAATTAATCCATGCTCACGGTGAAGAGCTGGCCAGATTTCGGCCAAAAGTTTATTTGGATTAGGATCAACAAAACCGTTTTCATCGCAAGCTGACAATGCAAGGTCCATGATTTCATGGACATCATCTGGAACAGCAATTCGGATTTTTAATTCAACGGCCATTGTTAATCCTTTTTTGGACCAGGAAGTTTTTGTAACGTCTTAATTGTCTTGCGACGCATTTTTTTCACAAACTTATCAAGCTCTTGATGGCCTTTTTCAAGACTACCATTTCCGATTCTTACCACATCTCTTGGATGAATAACATACTCACCACCGGCGGCAACGATTGGCACGGCGTGGGCTTCTCCGCCATGTGCTTTATGCGGCATTTCCATTCCATAAGGTGCAGAAGTTGCGCCGTAAGCACTTTTAGATCCGCCGTAAGGAGTACCGCCAAAAATCCTTCTAGCAGCCTTAAATCCGGCCATCGTGTTGCCTTCACCCATAGCCGAAATAATGTCGGCAGGGATAACGTAAGAACCGGAATGAACGTGCATAGGTAGATGATCTGTGCGGCCGGCAACGGGGCTATGAATTGGGCCGCTAAACAACCGAGGCATCTTGGGCTGTTTAACAGATTTTTCCATAAATTTAGGCATAGGACCGCCAAAAGCTTTAGTATGACGAGCCGTATCTAATGCTGCTGCAACAGCTTGATCGTGCGGATGACCAGCTTGGATCATCTCGCTAATGTTGTGGCTGATCGTCTTTTGAGATTTACCTGGGGTTAATGGCATGACAACCTCAACTATACGATACGGCAACAATCATGCCTGTGCCTGGGGTAATAACAATACCTTTATTAACGGGCATATTAATGGTGTAAATACCGACCGTGTTAGGGATGATGGCAAGACGTGTGCCTGTTACGGCAGTTCTAACAGAATTGGCATCATATATGGTTCCAGTGGTGGAACCCGCGACAATAACGCTTACCTTAGCCACCCAACCGATTGTTGTTGCAAAATATGTGGCGGTGCTGATTTCATATGTGTTGATCGTGCCGGCAATATTTTGCGTGGTGTGATTAAGAGCGTTAATGCCCTGCACACCGTTTTTCTGCGTAGTGAGAATATCGTCAAGTGATGCCACTAGAACCTCCCGTCAATCTGATAGCGGTATCTGATTGCACCCAGACGCCAGAACGTACCAACATCGCTTGATGATATATTGAACGCCATAAGACGCGCCCTGATGCGGACGGATATGTATTCAGTGGCTTGCGTCATCGTATAAGGGCCATATGCCACTGGCGTATCGCCAGGGTAATTGGTGACGTAGAATGTGATTTTTACCGTGGCATTGGGGTTGCCGGAATAGGTTCCCCACTTCATGTCAGGCCAAATTTGATCAATAAAAATCAAGTTATCAGCTTCATTAAGTTGGAAATAACCCGTTTGGAAAGACGATAGCATCGCGGTTGTTTGTGTGCCGTTGGTGGCATCATTGCCTACTTCGTGCTGATATAGGTAATTATCAGACCCAGCACCAATAGGAGACCCAAGCACAGATTGATCAATCCAAGCAGTCCGGCCAAGAGTACCGTAGTCCCACTGTTGGAGAACCGTATTGTATTTAACATAGCTATCGTTCTCCGTGGATGATGCCGATGGATAGTACCATGTCACTTCATTGAATTGGCTGTTCACGCCACAGGCAACTTTATAAAGATACGATGTGTTGATGTTCTGAAAGATGACGTCCCACACAGGGCATGGGATAGATTGAGGGCCAGAACCCATCAACATAAAAAACTGCTTTTGCGACATCCAATAGATAGCGCCGTTCAACTGACCCGTGCAGTGCCTCGATACAGCACCACAGTTTGATCCAATTTTGTTGAAACCATAGACAAATGGAGGGCCGATGTACTGCATCGCCCAAAGGTCTAAATCGGTCCATAAAAGACCTTGTTGCGGCCCTTGGATGCCAGCAACGATCTTGGATCCCGTTGGAATACGGTAAGAACCTGCTTGGTTTGTTGGCGTCGCGACCCATTGGGTAAAGTCTTCAATATCGGACCAGCGGACAAGCATAGGGTCAGGCGACAACGTGAACGACGAACCATAGGCTATTACTTGGCGTTCAGGCATGGCAACGAATATGCCGCTGTTTACTAATGGGCCGTTGCCGCCAACGATCTGCGCGTTTTGAAGCTGTCCGCTTGGATCCCAGTAATAGATTGCTCCACCTGCGGGACAGGCAATAAGATCTTGGCCGAAATTATCAAGCGTCCAGTCGGTAGCCGTAATCGCCGTGCCGGGGACGGTTGGCTGAGTTGTGCCAACGCCGAAACCACCTACACCGAACCCGCCCACGCCAAAGCCAGTGCCAAGAGGCTGAGGTCCAATGGCAACGTAAAAAGTAGATTGGATTAAACCGCTATTAATGACTGTAGCCGTAGTCGGTCCAACAGTAGACGTCGCGCTATTTGCAGCCGCAAACGTAAACGAACTGGTCGTTAAAACATTTTGAACGGTATAAAGGCCAAAAAGCGGGATGCCACCAACTGTTGTCGATACGCCGACATAAAAGGAATCGCCTACGCTGAACCCGTGATTATCAAAATAGGTGGTTACAATTGACGAACCGCTTGTTGTCGCAAAAGCATATTCTGCAACAAGACGAGCCGTACCGGAGCCAGAACCTACGCCAGTGGCCGTAAAAATGACACCGACCGTATTGGCTGCAGCACCAATCGACGTAAAGCTCGTTGAGCCTACCGAGACAATCTCATAGGTATTGCCTACAACGAATGAGCCGCCCACGGTGTTAGTGGAGGTGTTTGCCGTCGATGTAGCTAAAGACGATGCGTAAATTGAATACTGCGTACCCGCAGCCGATTGGATTTTGTAAGGTCCATTGAGGACAAGGCCACCCACGGTTACTGGCGTGACATATGTAACGTAATCCAAAACAGACGCTGTAATATTTGAATCTGTAACGGTTACGACATTTGAACCAGACGTTGTAGAAAACACAGGCGCAGTATTGGTTACTGATGTTTGAGGCGTGATATCAACAAGATTATTGCCCGTTAAGACGTTAAGAGACGATTCCGCGCCAATGCCAAGATGGTTTGTGGCGTTAAGGTCAGCCCAGCCTTTAAGGGCGCGAATTTTTGAACCGATCGATGACGCATAATAGGCCACCCACCCGCCAAGTTTTTGAGCCAACCCATAGCCGTTGCGTTCAGGCAAAAACCGTATAAATGCCGACGACGAGTACGCCGCCTCGTTCAACGCTGGGGTCGTGTTGGTCTCTACGCCGGGCTTCAGCTTGATCGTGTTATGAGGCATGGATTACCTCGTTGGCGAAGCGGCAGGAGCAGGGGAATAAGAAGACCACGCTGCAGCTTCAAATTTCTTGCGGTTTTCTTCAATCAACGCGCTAGCTTTAAGTGCCTGATACTGACCTTCGTAGGACTGCGCCATCTGCGGGTCATCGTTCATTCGGCCAAAGTTGCGCTGATAAGCCGAGATATAAATCATCGATGCCATAATAAACATATTCGGCAGATAGACCGAAATGTAGGTTTGCGTGTTCGTGGCCGATAATGGTGCAGAACGCACGGTCCCTGTAAGGCGAATAGAGTAATTAAGGTCAGGAATAGGGCCAACAATCATATTCTGACTAGTCAGACCAGTAGAAGCGCTGTCACCGCCATAGACGGCAAAGTATTGCGGAAGCCCCGTTGAGGATCCTGTGCCGTATACGTTTTGAATAAATTCTTTTCCAACTGGCAATAAAGGGGCCGAATTGCCCGAGCCGTCAATGACCTCAAAGGTTTCCATAACCACAAAAGAAGATGTAGGTATTGTTAAAGTGCCGTTTCCTGCCGTCAAAGAATAAGACGAATTGCTGACTTGGGTCGACAGGAAGTCAAGATCGCGCTGCATCCGCAATTCGGCGTATGAGATCATCTGAGGTAAAATGATCTGGAAATTGGTATCCGTTGTCGGGACTACCGCCATTGTAGCTATCTGTTGGACGTAGCTGTTATAATCCATGACTATCCAACCATGTTAAATGCGGTTTTCTCGACTTCGGCGACGCGCCTAGACCATCCTTTGCCAAATGTAGCATAGGTTGAGAGACTTTGTAAGAAGGCTAATCGGGCTTCGCATACTGCCGTAGCAATCTCACGAGGGTTTGCCGCTTCAAGAGCGCGAAGCGTGGCGGGTCCGATTTGGCCGTCTGGATTGGCACCGAGTACCGACTGCAAGGTTTTTGCGGCGCGTGATGGCCCCGAGTTGATGGCAAAGTCGAAGACGGCATAATCCACGCCTTCCGGCAGATCGTCTCCCTTGATTGTATCCCAGTATTTGGCCTTATACAACGGCATCACATCATTAGGCGTCAAAGCCTTAATGTCGTCCTTAGTCACCGAACGTCCAATATACTGTTCCCAAACGGCTTTAGTGCATCCTAAGTTGGTCGTTCCGCCGGGGTCGGCAGGATTGTCAACGTACCCACCTTCGTTTTTAAGGACGAGGGCAAAACACTGTTCAAAGTTACTTTGCATGGACGTTCAATGTTTTTTCGTATGTACGCAAACCCGCCATGCCAAGCATAGCCGTGACTAATTCCATAAGGGATGAATCAAGAGTAGGCAGATCGTGCCACCCCGCTCCAACGGCGACCGGACGCAATAAGTATTGGTAGAGGAGGCCAATTGCACCAACCCACCCAATAGCAGGACGCCAGCCACTAACAAAAATATTGGAGTTTTGAGCTTCAACTGCATTAACTTCATTTTGTTGCTTGTCCCATCCTTGAAGAGAATCCCGTAATTCTGATTCAAATTTTGCTTTAGCTTCAGGATCTGGGATAAACTTGTCCAAAACCTTCATGCCAGTGGCTACAATATCATCAAGACCCATGTTACTTCACCGTTAAAGTTAGAATGATGCCGATTGTGGCAATACCCAAGACCAGAAAACCAACTATGCTTGCAACCATAATAGCATCCTTACGGTTCTCTTCTTGTTCCTTCAATGCAATAGCCGCTTGCCGAGCAGCTTCTTTACGCATCTCAATCACTTCACGTTGAATGTTATCCCACGCAACCTTGCCGTAAGTACCAATAAAGAGATTCTTAGTCTCTAGCTGCATTTCCTGAGCTTTAGCCTTAATAGCGTACAGCTTGACGGCTTCAGCCTCAAACTCGCCTTGGCTCTGAAATAGCCTCTTCTTCCGCGGTGCAGACGTTAGTTGCGTGATCTGAGCAACTTTGCTGAACAGATTGCCGACACGCTCTGCCGTTTTAAGCGCATCCTCGCCAGCCCCAACAGCCGACTTGATACCGCTATAAATGCTAGTTGCAGCAGCTATGAGCGTAAACGGATCCATATTATTCCGTCGGAGTTTCTGTTGGTGCAGGAGCTGCCGAAACAGCAGATTCAATCTGAGGTTTGGCTTGGCCATGCAGAAGAGTAATAAGGTCAGCAACTTCAGCATAAACACCGGCGCCAAGATGCTTTAAAACCGTATTAACGTGAGCAACGGTTAGCTTTAGCTCTAATTCTAAATTTTCCATGTTTCCCTCTTAGGTTAAAATGGCGGTGCTTGCGTTTGCACAACCGGTTTGGACAATACAATAATTTGCTGCGCGATTCCACTCTCAACCGCTGGCATACTAATGCAACCCGACACCCACTGATAGGCTAAAGACTGCGTAATATTAGCGTAAGGCACGAACTCTGCTGGGTTAGGCGTTCCAAGGTTTGCTGTACCAGAAGAAGATGACGAAACCGTGCCATCCGTGCCAGTGCAAATCCAATTTATGGCCGTAACCACGTTGGTCAGACCGTCGGCCGTTGGGTTAACGATAAACTGAGGAAACGTCCAAGTGAATATCATGTTATGACCACGTTATGGTTAAACGACCAACGGCACCGGACCCATTATATCCACCACCTGCTGACCCACCTCCGCCAACTGTATAAGATAAAACAGCGCCGGGGCTTGGGCCAGTTGAAGGCGTAGCAATAATAGACGTATAACCACCTCCACCTCCACCGCCACCAGTGGACCAAGATTTAGATCCATTATTAATATCTTCGTCAAACACAGCGCCACCTCCACCGCCACCCGGAGCCGATCCTGCCGCTCCAGAAATTGCTTGAGAACCACCGCCGGAAATAGTCCCGCCACTGCCGCCGTTGCCCCCATTAGCTCCCGCTCCACCAGATCCGCCTTGGCCACGAGAACCGGAACTTCCAGAGCTACCCGTAAGATTTGTAGACCCACCGGAACCTGACCCACCCCCGCCCGGCGAACCGTTGCTACGGTCCCCACCTGCAGAAGATCCACCGCCACCGCCCGTTGCAATCAACGTATAGCTTGCTGCAGTAATAGTTGTCGTACCACCCGTTGCGCCACCACCCGAACCACCACCTGCACCGCCCGGCGCAGCCCCGCCGCCACCGCCTCCCCAAAGTTGAAACTGAATAGAGTTGGCGTAAACAGGAACAGTAAACGAGCCAGATCCAGACGTGCTTATGGTTGTACTGCCAGACGTTGCAACGCCTGTGAACCCGAATGCTCTTGCTGATGCGGCACCCGCCGCTCCAATCGTGGGCATTATGCAAACTTCGCAAGGGTTGCGAGAACAGTATAAGTAGCAGAGGCACTTTTTATGATCGTATAGGTGTAGGTGTCGATAGAGTTAGAATAGCCCGTTGTGGGAGCCGCCCCGTTGATCCATTTAGGAGTGACAGACGCGCCATCGACCGTGACGGCGTTGTTGTAATAACCTGTGGTGCTATTTGAATTTAACAAAGCAACCGTTACGGCTTGGCCAACTGCAAGAGCCGAGTTTAATGTCGTGCCGCTTGAAGCCCTAAAATTGACAGTGAAATTGCTAGTTGCTGCGACATTGTAATAAAGAACCGACTGGGTTGTAATGTCGTAGTTGATTGTGCCAGTTGCGCCCGTTCCAGTAATCGTTACGGTTTCGGCAATATTGTTGAGAGCAAGAGACAATTGGCTTGTCGTTGTTGAAAGCGTCAGTTTACCACCAACACTTGTTGTCGTTGTTCCCGTAGCGCCAAGCGTAGAGTTTCCCGATACGTTAAGTGTTGCAAGGTTGCCGCCTGAGATCACGCCGCCGTCTGCAAGGACGATGTTTGTACCATCCGAGAACATAAGGGTGCTGTAACCCTGCGGAGCCACAACGCTCGTTCCTGCGCCAGCGGAGGCAATGGTTACGGTATAAGCGCCAGAGGTTGCATTTGTGAACGTCCAGCGGCCACCGATGGCAGGAATGGTAATAATGATATTGGCCGAAATTGCGCCTGTAAACTTGACCTGCATGACCTGCAATTGCGTTGCCGTCAGCGTGACGTTTGAGCTCGTAAGCGCAATAAAGGTGGTGTTGCCAAAGGCGGCATCAAGAATGGTCGTGTTGTTGTTGAGCGGATTGTCCCATGTTGGTGACGTTTGATTATAGGACGGTTCGTTCAAACTGAGATTGGTTGTGGTCGTGCTCATGGCTTGTCCGCCTTATTGTCAAGTTTGTCGTAAATCCGTTGGAACATATCTTCAATGTGGGACATTCTTTTGTCTAAATCATCCTTGAGAACGTATTCTTTTGGAAGCCCTGCCTCCAATTTATTGATGTCCCGTTGTAATTCCTTTACAGCGCCCCAAAGTTCCCGCAAAAGCCACCCCGCCACGGTCAGGACCATACCTGCCCCTATATTTATAAGGTTTTGGTAGTCGGTCATAATGTTACCTCAACCCAAGATGTTGTTGGCTCATCCCACCGATAGATTTTATCATCTGTAGGCATTGGAACTGGCGCTTCCCACAACCAAGTTGTATGGCTTAACGTCCATGACGGAAACGGTTGTGGTGCATAAAACACGTCATGCTCTTCGTCATAAGTATACCCAATTCCAGCATAGTTACCACGCAAGGGTCGGCCTTCTGGATGCTGATTGCCATGTGTGTTGTATGACGTCTGCTTCCACAAAGAAGCATGACCAAAGTGACCAGAATCAATCATTTCTTGTTCAATAACAAGAACTTGCGTGACTATGCCGTTTTCAACTTTTGCAAAGTGGCTCATGCTGTAT
>Ga0136641_1000454_pt1 | contig 17747 bp, 16 predicted proteins | sample EliLak1302023Y_FD_115312 | JGI IMG/M metagenome (GOLD analysis project Ga0136641, IMG submission 115312) | Freshwater microbial communities from Elizabeth Lake, Yosemite National Park, California, USA - 13020-23Y | ecosystem: Environmental > Aquatic > Freshwater > Lake ...
AATTGGTGCGCCCCACCGGTTTGGTGGACCCGGAAGTGGAAGTGCGCCCGGCCAGCTCGCAGGTGGACGACGTGCTGCAGGAAATTCGCATCCGGGTGGACAAAAACGAGCGCGTGCTGATTACCACGCTCACCAAGCGCATGGCCGAGCAGCTAACCGACTACTTGAGCGATAACGGCGTGAAAGTGCGCTACCTGCACAGCGATGTGGATACCGTGGAGCGGGTAGAAATATTGCGCGATTTGCGCCTGGGCGCTTTTGATGTGCTGGTAGGTATCAACCTGCTGCGCGAAGGTATTGATTTGCCGGAAGTCTCGCTGGTGGCGATCTTGGATGCGGATAAAGAAGGCTTTCTGCGCTCGGAGCGCTCGCTGATTCAAACCATTGGCCGGGCCGCACGCAATTTGCATGGGCGCGCGATTTTGTACGCTGACCGTATTACCGACTCTATGGCGCGCGCTATCGGCGAAACTGAGCGGCGGCGCACGCGCCAGGTCGCCCATAACCTGGAGTACGGCATCACACCGCGCAGCATCGTCAAAGAGGTGCGCGACCTGATCGACGGCGTGTACAGCGAGAAAGCCGGCAAAGAGGCCGACCGCCTGGAGCGCGACGCGATGCAGCGCGCCCAGGTGGAGGAGATGAGCGAAAAAGACGTAGCCCGCGAGATCAAACGCCTGGAAAAGCTCATGATGGAGCATGCCCGCAACCTAGAGTTCGAAAAAGCCGCCCGGGTGCGCGACCAACTGGCCATCCTGAAAGAACAGGCCTTTGGCGCTGCCGGGCACGACAACATCGTGCTGCTGCCGCTGCGGGCTTGATAGGTAGCATCCATGCTGGACTGTCTTTTAAGTGGCACAAAGACAGCCCGTCAGCAATCGTTTGACGGATACGATTATTCGGTCTGCGCTGGTGCAGCGTCGGCCGAGACAGAACTTGGTGCGGCATTGAACGAGCAGCGGGCTGCTCAGTCAAGGAATGCTCTGGCTTACGCGGCCAAGCCAGAGTCATGCTTGTCGCTGCAACTCCTCGCGAACCACGTCGCGCACCAAAGCCGTCAGTTGCTCCTTGCGCATGGCATCGCGCAAGGTCTCATTAATCAACGTCTGGTATCCACGCCCACCGGCACGCGCCTTATAGGCCTGCAACACCGCATCATCGAGGTGGATGGTGATGCGCGTCTTGCCGGTAGAAAACTCTGGCAGCGCATCGGCCAGCGGGCGCAACTGCGCCGCCTGCAAACCGCTTAGCGCAGGGCTTTCTTGATCGGGTCGGCTGGCCCTTGGGGCTGCGTCCACCGCAGCCCAATCAATGGCCGGTGCGGCCTCAGAGGCTTTGAGTTTCAAGCTTTTTGGTTTCACGGTCGTTGGCCTTTCTGAAAGAAATGATGCGTGTCAACTCGGGCGCAGGACAGCAAAACACCACCACCATCCAGCGCCCTTCAATCGTGCTGTAGCCCACAAAGCGGCGCTCGGGGTAGGCCTTGCGGGTGTCTTCACGCACCAGCATCGCCGCGTCAAACATGATCCGTGCGGCGAGCAGGGGCAATTGCCTTTCGCGCACGTTGATCGCGTTTTTCTCGAAGTCGCAAGTGAATTCCATGCGATTTATTATATGCATAAATATATGCATATAAAGGAAAACTGGTTCGCGTCCCACCCTACAGTTTTTGCCATGCGCCCCTGCGTTGCGATGGCGAGGCGCGACAAGGTGGTGCTGCTTCCGTTACGGGCTTGATAGGCAAAATTAATACTGAGCGGTCTATTTACCCGAGCAAATCAGTAGGTTGTTGGTTATACTTGAGTCCGTTAGTCAACTTAACACCCGATTCAGGAGCCCGCCATGCGCCTCACCACCAAAGGCCGTTTTGCCGTTACCGCCATGATTGACCTGGGCTTGCGCCAGGCCGGCGGCCCGGTCACCCTGGCGGCCATCAGCCAGCGCCAGCAAATTTCGCTCTCTTATTTAGAGCAGTTGTTCGGCAAGCTGCGCCGCAACGAGCTGGTGGAATCCACCCGCGGCCCCGGTGGCGGTTACACCCTGGCGCGGCGTGCGGCGGACATTACGGTGGCCGACATCATCACCTCGGTGGACGAACCCATAGACGCCACCCACTGCGGCGGCAAAGAAAACTGCCAAACCGACGGCTCGCGCTGCATGACGCATGATTTGTGGAGTTCGCTCAACCTGCGCATGGTGGAGTTTTTGAACTCGGTGACCTTGCAGAAATTGGTGGACGACCAACTGGCCAAAGGCCTGCAGGTGGAAGAAAAGCCCAGCATCAAGCGCGCGATTTCGGCCATCCCGGTCTCGCAACCCGTCCGAATCAACGCACCCAATTCGGTGTTTGCTTTGGGAAACGCCTTTTCTAAAGTCTGACACCCTTAGCACAAGCGCCTTGCGAGGCGCCAGGCTTGCCCCAAGCTATTCAATTTACTGAGCAATAACTGCCATGGACTCTACCCCTCACTTTCCGATTTATATGGACTACAGCGCCACCAACCCCTGCGATGAGCGGGTGGTGGACGCCATGGTGCCCTGGTTGCGCGCGCACTTTGGCAACCCCGCTTCACGCAGCCACGCTTGGGGCTGGGAGGCTGAAGACGCGGTTGAAAACGCGCGCGGCCAGGTCGCAGCGCTGATCGGTGCCGACCCGCGTGAAATTGTCTGGACCTCGGGCGCTACCGAGTCCAACAACCTGGCCATCAAAGGCGCGGCGCATTTTTACAAGACCAAGGGCAAGCACCTCATTACCGTGAAAACGGAGCACAAAGCCGTGCTCGACACCTGCCGCGAGCTAGAACGCCAGGGTTTTGAAGTCACTTACTTGGACGTGCAGGAAGACGGCTTGCTGGACCTGGAAGTGTTTAAAGCTGCCATCCGCCCGGACACGATTTTGGCCAGTGTGATGTTTGTGAACAATGAAATTGGCGTTATTCAAGACATTAACGCCATCGGCACCATTTGCCGCGAAAAAGGCGTGATCTTTCATGTCGATGCTGCGCAGGCTACCGGCCGGGTGGAGTTCAATCTGGCTGATATGCCGGTCGATTTGATGAGCCTGACTTCGCACAAAACCTATGGCCCTAAAGGCATAGGCGCTTTGTTTGTGCGCCGTAAACCGCGCATTCGCCTCGAAGCCCAAATGCATGGTGGCGGCCACGAGCGCGGTATGCGCAGCGGCACGCTTCCTACGCACCAGATCGTGGGCATGGGCGAAGCCTACCGCGTCGCCAAAGAAGAAATGGCGGGCGAGAACATCCGCATTCGCGCTCTGCACGAGCGCATGCTGGCGGGCCTCAAAGATGTCGAGCAGGTGTTTATCAACGGCCATCTGGACAAGCGTGTGCCGCACAACCTGAACATGAGCTTCAACTACGTAGAGGGTGAATCGCTGATGATGGGCATCAAAGGCCTGGCAGTCAGTAGCGGTTCGGCCTGCACTTCGGCCAGCCTAGAGCCCAGCTATGTGCTGCGCGCCTTGGGCCGTAGCGACGAGCTGGCACACAGCAGTTTGCGCATGACGATTGGTCGCTGGACCACCGAGGCTGAAATCGACTACGCGGTCGAGACGATTAAGTTCCACGTCGCCAAGTTGCGCGACCTGAGTCCTTTGTGGGATATGTACCAAGAAGGTATTGATATTTCCTCCATCCAATGGGCTGCGCATTGAAAGCACGGCATCGGCTACTGATTCAAATACAACGAGGTAAACACCATGGCATATTCCGACAAAGTGGTAGACCACTATGAAAACCCCCGCAACGTGGGCAGCTTTGACAAAGGCGATGACACGGTAGGCACCGGCATGGTGGGTGCGCCCGCCTGCGGCGATGTGATGAAGCTGCAAATCAAAGTGAATCCACTCACCGGTGTGATCGAAGACGCGCGCTTCAAAACCTATGGCTGCGGCTCGGCGATTGCGTCCAGCTCCCTGGTCACCGAATGGGTCAAGGGCAAAACCCTCGACGAGGCGGCAGCGCTCAAAAACAGCGAAATCGCACAGGAACTGGCATTGCCGCCGGTCAAAATTCACTGCTCCATCCTGGCCGAAGACGCCATCAAGGCAGCGGTCGATGATTACAAGAAAAAACACCTGAATTGATATGTCTGTTTCATTGACTGAGGCTGCTGCGCGCCACGTGACCCGCTACCTGACCAAGCGGGGCAAGGGTGTGGGCGTGCGTCTGGGTGTGCGCACTACCGGCTGCTCGGGCCTGGCTTACCAACTCGAATACGTGGACGAATTCAGTGGTGAGGATATTGTGTTCGAAGGCCATGGCGTCAAAGTGTTGGTAGACCCAAAAAGTCTGGCTTATATCGATGGCACTGAACTGGACTTTGTGCGTGAGGGATTGAATGAAGGTTTTCGCTTCAATAACCCCAACGAGCGGGATAAATGCGGTTGCGGTGAGTCCTTTAGGGTGTGAATCTCCAATCCAATGACTTCGAACTGTTTGGCCTAACCCAGCAGTTTGCGCAAGAGCGCAGCGCCTTAGACGCGCGCTGGAAAGCCTTGCAAGCCCAGGCCCACCCGGACAAATTTGCTGCCCAAGGCGCAGCCGCACAGCGCCTGGCCATGCAATGGTCAGTGCGCATCAACGAGGCCTATCAGCGCTTAAAAAACCCCTTGCAGCGCGCCGCCTATTTGTGCGAGTTGCACGGCGCGCCCATCCAAGCGCACAGCAATACCGCCATGGCACCGGCATTTTTGATGCAGCAAATCGAGTGGCGCGAGTCCCTGGACGAGGCCCGCAGCGCGGCCGATCTGGAGACCCTGACCGCTTCGGTAGACTCGACGCAAAATGACTTGCTGGCGCGGTGTGCCCAGGTGCTCGATGACCAGCAGGACTACAACGCTGCCGTAGCCCTGGTGCGCAGCCTGATGTTTATTGAAAAATTCCGCCACGACCTGGACACGCGCTTTGATGCGCTGAGTTGATTCATTTATGGCATTGCTCCAAATTTCCGAACCGGGCCAGTCGCCCAATCCGCACGAGCGGCGCATTGCCGTCGGCATTGATCTGGGTACAACGCATTCTTTAGTGGCTGCTGTGCGTAACGGTGTGGCCGAATGTCTGCCCGATGCGGCAGGCGCAGTCTTGCTGCCTAGCGTGGTGCGCTACCTCGATGCGCAGCGCCGCCAGATCGGGCAAGAGGCTTTGCAGCAGCAAAGCGCAGACCCGGGCAACACGATTGCCTCAGTAAAACGTTTGATGGGCCGGGGCTTGACCGATATCGCTGATACAGACCGCCTGCCATACGCCTTGGTCGACGCGCCGGGTATGGTCAAAGTGCGCACCATTGCCGGTGAAAAAAGCCCAGTGGAAGTGAGCGCGGAGATTTTGGCGACCCTGCGTTTTCGCGCCGAAGACAGCTTTAACGACGACATTTTTGGCGCGGTAATTACTGTGCCCGCCTATTTTGACGATGCGCAGCGCCAAGCCACCAAAGACGCGGCGCAACTGGCGGGCCTGAACGTGTTGCGGCTGATCAATGAACCCACTGCTGCCGCTATAGCCTATGGCTTGGACAATGCCAGCGAAGGCGTTTACGCGGTCTATGACCTGGGTGGCGGCACTTTTGATATTTCTGTTTTGCGTTTGTCAGCGGGAGTATTTGAGGTCTTGGCTACCGGCGGCGATTCGGCCTTGGGTGGTGATGATTACGACCGCGCTTTGGCCGATTTAATAGTGACCCAGTCCGGTGTCGCTGTGCAAGGCATGGAGGACCAGGCTTTGCTATTGCAGGCTGCGCGCGCTTGCAAAGAGGCTTTGTCCGATGAAGATATTGCGCCTGTGGAATTAAGCCTGCAGACAGCGCGTATTGATATCTCGGTCAACCGTGCGCAATTCGAAGTCGCCACGCAGCACTTGACCGCGCGCACCCTGCAGGCCGTGCGCAAAGCCTTGCGCGATGCGCGCTTGCAGACTGCCGATATTCAAGGCGTGGTGTTGGTAGGCGGCTCCACGCGCATGCCGCAAGTCCGTGCAGCGGTGGCAGATTTTTTCGGGCAAGCGCCCCTGACCAACCTCAACCCTGACGAAGTCGTGGCCTTGGGCGCAGCCATCCAGGCCAATCAATTGGCCGGTAACAACCCCTCGGGAAATTTATTGTTGCTAGACGTGATTCCGCTGTCCTTGGGCATAGAGACCATGGGCGGTTTGGTCGAGCGCATCGTGCCGCGTAACCAGACGATTCCCACCGCCATGGCGCAAGACTTCACCACCTACCAAGACGGACAGACCGCGCTGGCGCTGCATGTGGTGCAAGGCGAGCGCGACTTGGTGGCCGACTGCCGCAGCCTGGCCCGCTTTGAGTTGCGCGGCATACCGCCTATGGTGGCCGGTGCGGCGCGTATCCGCGTGACATTTACCGTCGATGCCGATGGGCTCTTGCATGTGGGCGCGCGCGAACAAGTCAGCGGCGTCGAGGCGCAAATCGATGTCAAACCCTCCTACGGCTTAAGTGACGATCAAATCGCCCGCATGCTGCAAGAGAGCTTTAGCACCGCGCAAGTGGACATGCGTGCCCGGGCACTGGTGGAAGCGCGTGTCGACGCGCAGCGCTTAGTGTTGGCTACCCAAAGTGCCTTGAAGGCAGATGGCGATTTGCTCAGTGCCCAGGAGCGCGCGGCCGTAGATACAGCCATCGCGGCCTTACAGACCTCTGCGCAGGGCGAGGACGCCGCGCAGATTGAAGCGTCTAGTAAAACGCTGGGGCATGTGACAGAAGCCTTTGCCGCCCAACGCATGAACCGCGGCATTGCCCAGGCTTTATCTGGCCATACATTGGACTCGCTACAAGACAGCTTTAATAACTAAACATCACGGCTATGCCCATCATCCACATACTGCCCCACGCCGAATACTGTCCCGCAGGTGCCCAAGTGCGCGCTGGCGCGGGCACCACGATTTGCGAGGCTTTGCTCGAAAACGGCATTGCCATCGAGCATGCCTGCGACATGAGTTGCGCTTGCACTACCTGCCATGTGATAGTCCGCGAAGGCATGGCCTCGCTTAATGCAGCCGAGGAAACCGAAGAAGACCTGCTAGACCGCGCCTGGGGATTGGAGCCCAACTCACGTTTATCCTGCCAGGCCATCGTGAGCAACAAAGACCTGGTGGTGGAAATTCCCAAGTACTCCATCAACCACGCCAAAGAAAACCACTAAGCCATGCGCCAGGTATTTTTAGACACCGAAACCACAGGCTTGTTTGCCGAGCAGGGCGACCGCGTCATCGAAATAGGCTGTGTGGAATTGGTGAACCGCAAGCTCACTGGCAATAAGCTGCACCTTTACGTCAACCCAGAGCGAGACAGCCATGAAGAGGCCATGAAAGTACACGGCATCAGTAACGAGTTTTTGCGCGACAAGCCCAAGTTTGCGCAAGTGGCCGACGAGTTACTGGCCTTTATCCAGGGCTCGGAACTCATCATCCACAACGCGCCGTTTGACATTGGTTTTTTAAACTGCGAGTTGACTTTAATCGCCAAACCGCCGCTCCACACCTGTGTCAGCAAGGTGATCGACACCTTGTTGATGGCCAAGGAAATGTTCCCGGGTAAGCGCAACAGTCTGGACGCCCTGTGTGCACGCTTGGAGGTGGACAACAGTGGGCGCCAGTTGCACGGGGCTTTGCTCGACGCCGAGTTGCTGGCAGAGGTGTATATCAATATGACGCGCGGGCAGGATGCGTTGCTGATGGACAGCCGCAACGATGTCAGTACACAAGCGGCAGGCAGCCTCGTCGATTTTTCTGCCCTGGTCTTGCCGGTGTTGGCAGCCAACGAGCAGGAATTGCACGCCCATGCCAAGGTCTTGGTCGAAATCGATAAGGCGAGCGCCGGGAAGACAGTCTGGGCACGCGCGGAATCAACCGTATAATCATGGGCTTTCCTGAACAGGTTTCAGGGCGATTAGCTCAGGGGTAGAGCACTGCATTCACACTGCAGGGGTCGCAAGTTCGAAACTTGCATCGCCCACCATTTACTTGGTGGCAGAATGAACAAACAAGCACCCGGACTTTTGTCTCGGTGCTTTTTTTGCGCCCCATTATTTTGATCGCAGGCCCCAGACCGGCAGCCCGTTCAAGCGCCTTAGGCCATCGCCGACACCTGCACCGGCACGCCGCTGAGCACCGCATTGCCCGACAGCGGATCGCGTGCGCCGTCGCTGAGTAAGGCATTGAGGTTGACGCCAGGCCGACGCGCTGCCACTTGCAGCTGGCTGCCCGGCAGATCGTGGCCCCAACCGTGAGGCAGACTGACGACGCCGGGCATCATGTCCTCACTGATGTCAACCGGCGCATTGAGCGTCGTGCCATGCGCGCTCAGTTGTGCCAAGGCGCCTTGCGCCAGCCCTAGGCGGTTAGCGTCATGCGGATGGATCAGCAAAGTACATCGCTCGGGGCCTTTGGCCAGCACCGGCAGGTTGTGCATCCAGCTATTGCCCGAGCGGGTATCGCGCCGCCCGATCAAGACCATGCCCTCGGCTACGTCGGCCAATGCCGCCTCTACATGCACCAGGTCGGCCAGCACCATGGGTGGTGCCAACTCAATCTTTCCCGAGGGCGTGCGCAGCATCTCTGGCAGGCGGCTTTGCAAAGCCCCTAAGTCAATGCCGCCCGGCGCGGCCTTCACCTGGTCGAGTGTTAGCCCGTAAGGTCCGGCCCGCAGGGCTTGGTCGATCAGGGCTTCGGGCCCTTGTTCGGGGCCTGCCAATTCAGCATCTGGTTTGCCTTGGATGATGTTGGCCAAGTGCAGCAGGGTTTGCCACTCTTCAGGAAACCCAGCCGGCTTGGGGAAAACCGCCCCGCTAAAGCGCGCATGGTTGCGGTAAGAAAATTGCGGGAAGGCGATGTCGTAGTGCACATCCTCCAGCGGCGAGAGGCCCGGCAGGATCACGTCGGCATGGCGGCTGGTTTCGTTCAGGTAGATGTCCAAACTCAGCATGAAGGACAGGGAGGATAGGGCTTGCGCAATGCGCGGCCCCTGGGGCGTGGAGAGCACCGGGTTGGAGCCTATGCAAATGAGGGCCTTGATCTGGCCTGGGCCTGGCGTTTCGATTTCTTCAGCCACACAGGTGATCGGGAATTCGCCAAACACTTCGGGCGCCTTTGACACACGGCTGTGGCGCCTGCCGGTAATTACACCGCGCCCCTGGCCCGGTGTGCCGCTGGTGTTGACCGCAAAGGCTGCGGCTTTGGTGAACATGGCGCCGCCTTCCCGGTCCAGGTTGCCCGTCAGGATATTGAGCACATCGACCAACCAGCTATTGACCGTGCCAAAGCGCTGGGTGCAAGTGCCTATGCGGCCATACACCACGGCGCGCTCGGCCTGCGCCAGTTCGCGCGCAACACGGCGCTGCGTTTGCCCATCGATGCCGCACGCAGGCGCCATGCGTTCCGGGTTGAAGTCACGCACGGCCTCACGCAGCGCATCCAGGCCCGCCAGATGCGGCTCCAGGTGGCCCAGACGCAGCAGGTTTTCCGCAAACAAGGTATGCACCAGACCCAATAAAAAGAAGGCATCGCCGCCGGGTTTGATCGGCAAGTGCAAATCCGCCTGCGCTGCGGTTTCGGTGCGGCGCGGGTCTACCACCACGATACGTCCGCCGCGCTCGCGCATGGCGCGGGCTTTGCCCCGGTAATCGGGCACGGTCCAAAGGCTGCCGTTGCTGATCACCGGGTTGGCACCCAAAATTAGCAGGAAGTCGGTGCGCTCGATATCCGGTACGGCCAGCGTATTCCAATCGCCAAACATCAGGCCGTTACTCAATTGCTTGGGTATTTGGTCCAGTGAAGAAGCGGAAAAAATATTGCGCGTGCCGATGGCGCGCACCAAGCGCGGAAAGTAGGCCAAGAGCCCAATTTTGTGCGCCACCGGGTTACCCACAATGCAGCCCACCGTGTCAGGGCCATGGGTCTGGATCAGTGGCGGCAAGCGCTTGTGGATTTCGGCAAAAGCCTCTTCCCAAGTCGCCTCCCTAAATTTGCCGTCGCGCTTGATCAGCGGCGTGCGCAAGCGGTCCGGGTCTTCATGCAGGTCTTTGAGGGATACGCCTTTGGGACAGATATAACCATGGCTAAACACATCCTGTTCTGCGCCGCGTATGCTGATAATTTTTTCACCTTGGGTCCGAACCTCCAGGCCGCAACAGGCCTCGCACAAAGGGCAGATGCGGTAATGGCTTTGTTCGGATGCGGATGTCGATTGCGTCATGGTGGAGGCCTCTGTTGCGTGCGATTGTCGGCGCAAGCGCATGCGCCGAAGCGTCCACTAGGCGACAAAAGTGGCGCTGGGCCGAGAGCCCTGCTAAAGAACCCCGACCCCTAGAATGGTCCGATGGACCGCACCACGCAAATTCTGCTCAACCTAGCCCATGCACTGGACCACTTGTTTTTGCTGATTTTTGCCGCTGCGGTGGGCGCGATCGCCAAAGACTTCGGCCTGGCGCGCTGGGAAGACATGATGCCCTACACCACCGGCGCATTTGTGCTGTTTGGTTTGGGCTCGGTGCCTTCTGGGCGCCTGGGCGATTTATGGGGCCGGCGCCGCATGATGCTGGTATTCTTTTTTGGGATGGGCCTGTCTGCGCTGGCCGTAGCCTGTACCCGCACGCCCGTCGAGATGGCCATCGCCCTGATCGTGCTGGGTGCGTTTTCGTCGATTTACCATCCAGTGGGCATTCCCATGTTGGTGCAAAGCGCGCAGCGTCCGGGCTGGACCATCGGGGTTAATGGGCTGGCGGGCAACCTGGGTATCGCGGCTGCGGCTTTGTCCACTGGATTTTTGGTCGAGCATTTCGGCTGGCGCATGGCCTTTGTGGTGCCTGCCGTGGTCTGTATGGGTCTGGGCTTGCTGTTTGCGTGGCAGGCCCCGGCGGAATCGGCCACACCTGCGCGCAACCGTGCCGCCAGCGTGCAAATGCCCAAGAGTCTGGTGTTGCGCACTTTTCTGGTCATGGTGATCACCGCGACGACGACCAGCTTGTTGTTCAACTTCACCACCAACGGCAATGCGCAGTTGCTGGCCGACAGATTGCAAGGTCTGGTCAGCGACCCGTCCACTTTGGGCATCTTGTTGGCCGCGGTGTATGCCATTGGATCGCTGGCGCAACTGGTGGTCGGTCGCTTGCTGGACCGGGTGGCGGTCAAGCCTTTATTTGTCGGCATTTTGATTTTGCAGTGCTTGGCCTTTTCCGTAGCCTCACAAACCAGTGGCTGGCAGTGGTATCTGGCCGCCATCGGCTATGTGGTGATGGTGTTTGCCGCCATACCGTTTAGCGACGCCATGGTGGTGCGCTATATCGACGACTCCATGCGCTCGCGCGTCAGTGGCACCCGCATTGCCATTTCCTTTGGCATTAGCTCGATGGCGGTGTATTTGCTGGGGCCTTTGGTCAAAGCGGCAGGCTTTGATACCTTGATGGCCTTGATGGCTTGCATCGCAGCGGCGGGCGTGCTGACCGCGCTGTGGCTGCCCGGGCAGGAAAGCATACGCCGGGCCCAGGCTTTGGCATAAACGCCCACTGCGGTATCAGTCGAGCCTGTCGCGGGCTTAGCCCAATAAGGGCGCTGAACAAACCAGGCCGACTGCTGCCAAGCAAACTGGACGCTTCGCTGTTCCTAGCTACAAGCTTTATTCCGGTTCGATCTTGGCGTCGCGCACCACCTTGCCCCAACGTGGGGATTCGGCTTTGATAAGCGCGGCAAATTGCTCCGGTGTACCACCGGCAATCTCATTGCCTTGGCCTAACATTTTTTCGCGCAGATCGGGGTCTTGCAGTGCTTTGTTGCAAGCCGCATTCAGGGTTTTGATAAGGTCGGCGGGCATGCCTTTGGGGCCAATCAGGCCTTGCCAATTCAACACTTCAACGGCAGGGTAGCCTTGCTCACCCATGGTGGGCAGGTCCGCCAGTAGGGGGGAGCGGGTTTTGCTGGTGATCGCCAAGCCGCGCAAGCGCCCGCCTTTGATGGCTGGCATAGCGGTATACATCTGCTCAAACATCATTTGCACCTGTCCGCCCATCAAATCGTTGGTGCCGGCGGCGCCACTTTTGTAGGGAACGTGGATCATGTCGATACCGGCTGCAAACTCAAATAATGCGCCACTCAAGTGGTGCGTGCCACCGATGCCGCCCGATGCGTAGCTCAGCTTACCTGGCGCTGCTTTGGCAGCCGCCACTACGTCCTTGACCGATTTGTAAGGGGAGTCCGCAGGCACCATCAGGATTAGCGGTCCGCGCTCAATCAGCGCGATGGGCGTGATGTCAGCAGCGGGGTCGAAATTGAGTTTCTTAAACAAGGCATGGTTCACGGCCAAGGGCGCGAAATTGCCCATGCCAATCGTGTAGCCGTCGGGCTTGGCTTTGGCAATGGCTTCGGTACCTATATTGCCACCGGCGCCCGCTTTGTTATCCACGATGATGGACTGCCCCAAGATCTCGCCCATGAGTTTGGCCAATTGCCGCGAGCGCAAATCCGCATTGCCGCCAGCGCCGTAGGGACAAATCCAGCTAATGACTTTGCTGGGGTATTTTTCCTGCGCTAAGGCTAGGCCAGGAAATACGCCTGCGGCACTGGCCGCTTGCAAAAGATGACGACGCTGCATGGGGGGAGTCTCCTTGTTGCTAGATAGTGGTTGACATGGCATTGTGCCATTACCGATGGACCGACATTTACATCCCCACCTGAAGAGGTGGTTCGCAACTTTCCATATCCCCGCACTTCCCGCAGCTTGTTGTTTTCGAATCACGCCGACCTTCCATTCGCGGTATATTGGCGCGAGTTCTTATGCGCAGCGCAGGCGCATGCCAAGGAGGAAAAAACGGTGGTTCCAGCAATTGTGATCTTGATTATTTTGGCCGCCGCTGGTGGCGCATGGTTGGGTTACCGCGCGGGCTATCGGCGCGGCTGGCAAGCGCGTGATGTACGCGACGCCCAGGACGGGCAGAGCTGATGGCCGTGTCGGCCTCCATCTCGATCCGTACTGCCGGTAAGCGGCACGGGCCCATTACCCGCGTGTTCAGTCCGGGCGACCTGGGCGAATTGCTCAAGCCCTTTGTGTTTTTGGATTACCTGGAAGCACCGGGCGGCGGCGGGCCTAATTTTGGTTTCCATCCGCACTCGGGCATTGCCACGCTGACTTTCCCTTTAAGCTTTGACATTGAGCATGAAACCTCGCAAGGCCAGATTGACCGGGTGCGGCGCGGCGGCATCGAGTGGATGATGGCCGGTGGCGGCATTTGGCACCGCGCCAAGCCGCTGGGTGACGAGGCGATTCGCGGTTTTCAAATCTGGTTTTCGATGCCCCCCTCGCATGAAAACGCAGAACCTTCGGCGCTTTTTATCCAGCCGGAAAATGTGCCGGTATCCGGTCCGGTCACGGTGTTGCTGGGTGCTTATGGCGAGGCGCGCAGTGCGATTCCCGCACCTTTTGATGCCAACTACCTGTGGGTGCAATTGCGGGGCGGCGAGCGCTGGACTTACACGCTATCTGCCGCACACTCGCTGGCCTGGGTGTTCGCCCAGCAGGGGCGCTTGGAGGTGGCAGGGCAGACGCTGCAGCGCGAAGCAGCGGTGTTTGCCGACGGCGCCAGCGAAATTGTGTTTTGCGCCCAGGGCGACTGCGCATTTCTTTTGGGCTCTGCGCTGCGGCATCCCTATCCTTTGGTGCTCGGCTCGCACTCGGTACACACCGCGCGCGAGGCCCTGCAACGCGGCACGCAGCGCATTGCGCAACTGCGGCCGCTGTAGTTCGCAACGAAGCTAAGTCGATGGCCGAGGTTTCGCGCAACGGGACGTTCGCGACACCAGTATGGCGATTGAAGATTAGCCGCTGATCTGGCGAATCCGCTGGGCAAATTCCTCACGGCCCAGGGCGCGCAGTTTGTCGGCTTGTGCCGTATCGACCAGATTCATGTCAGCGAGCATTTGCACCACGTTATCGCGCGAGGCTTTGGGGTGGCCGCTGGCGGGCTCATCCAGGTGTTCGCCGAACAAGACCACCATAATGGTTTTACCCACGATGTTCATCAAAATACCGAACAGTACCAAGCCCATCAACATGGTGCAGCCACCGATGACGCGACCCCAGAACGTCAGCGGAAACATGTCACCATAACCGGTAGTCGTCAGCGTCACGATGCACCACCACATGGCGGCGGGAATCGATGTGTAAAAGCGCTTATCCGGTGGAATGTCATTGCCGCTGATCGGATCGGTCGGCATGAATTTGGCGGCTTCTGGCGGTGCATCGGCAGGCAGCGGATTGGTTTTGAGGTGTTCGTCAAATTCCGCTTGCCCGTGGGCTAGCGCCTCCGGCGAATACAAGCCGCCTTCTACAAAGTACATCAGCGTGCTAGAAATCATCATCACCGAAAACAGGGCAATAAAGTAAATCCGTAAGTTGGTGACGATGGGGTTGCTCGACACCACCGAATGCGACAAGCTTTGTACTGCCATCTTGGCCATTTTCAGCACCCGCAGCACCCGCACCACGCGCATCAGGCGGAATACTTTGGCACCTTGCAATGCGGTCAGGTTCAGCACCATGAGTACGGTGGGGACGATAGAGATTAAATCGACCAGGCCCCAGAAACTAAAGAAATACTTGAAGCGGTTGGGCGCGAAGTAAAGGTTGGAGAGGTAGTCCACCGCAAAGAAACTTACCGCGATGATCTCAATCGCATAAAACCAGTTGGCATGCACCGTGGCATAAGGCTCCACGGTTTCCAAGGCCAAGGCCATACAGGAAATAAAGATCCAAAAATTAATGATGGCTACCCAGCGCGTAAACGCTTTGCTGTGGGGATTGGTAAACATATCGCGCCACAAACTAGGGTTCTCGTGGCTAGGCATCGCGCTTGCGCTCATGGTTCTTGTCCTTTTTAATCGTCTCGCCAGGGGTTTTGCTCGCCCCGGCATACAAAGCCAAGAATAAAAACCCCTTTCCAACTTAGGGGCTCTATCTTATGTGAAGCCGATGACCAGCCTTTCCAAGGCTTGCCATCCACGCTGGCACGGGCTAATTGCCTTGCTTTACGATGGACTACACCGACAAAAAAATACGGGCCTGACGTGGTGCCAGGCCCGTACTGCAAGAGAGTAACTAAGACGACTTAGTGCTTGGGCAGCATGCCTTCGCGCGCCAGCTTGACCGGAAACTCAGCGCGGATTTGTGCGTCCATTTCAGGTGAAATATGCGAAGGGAAGTGGCCATCGAGGATGACTTGCAGCTTTTTGGATGCGGTTTCCACAATCGTCGGGCGGCCCGCTTCGGTCCATTGGTTGGGGCTGGCGCGGTTGGCTACTTGCGGATACAGATAGTCTTTTTGCATCAACTGCAAAGTCTGCGGTGCACCCAAATAATGGCCGGGGCCGCTTAGGCACACATCGCGTATGGTGTCCAGCGACAAGGTTTCGTCGTTGACTTCAATACCGCGAATCGTGCGTTGCACTGCGCCGATGATGTCGTTGTCGATGAGCAGGCTTTCCAGCGAAAAGCCCAAGAGGCTGGCCAGCATGCCTGCGGATTCATAGATCAGGTTCGCACCGGCATTGCCCACCAGCGCGTGGTTGTAGGCCTTTTCAAAACCGGCTTGCGCATCGGGGAGTTTGGAGTCGCACATGCCCGAGGCGGTGGCGCCGGTCAGGTCGTAATAGCGCGCCATTTGTGCACTGGCCGCCGACAACAGCGCTTGCTCTGGGCTGCCGCCCGACATAGCGCCGGTGCGCAAGTCCGACACAAAACACCAGGTGCCAAACATGGCAGGCGCTTTGGGCTTGACCGCATTGACATAGACCAGACCAGCCAGGCATTCGGCTGTCTCTTGCACCAGCGCGGTCGCCAAGGAGGCGGGTGCGGTGGCGCCAGCTTGACCGGCCGAGAGCAGCAACACCGGCATACCGCCGCGTACCGCCACTTCCAAGCATTTGCAAGCGTCGTAGGCAAACTTCATGGGCGGCACGACAAAGCAGTTGGACTGGCTGACAAAGGGGCGCGCGCGCCATTTGTCTTCGCCACCAGCGATGATGTGCAGCATCTTGAGCGTTTCTTCCAAATGCTCCGGCGATACCCAGCTAGAGCCCACGTGTTTGGTGGTACCGCTGACGCTGGCGTACGTAGTGTTGAAGTCCATCTCACGCGGCAAGTCCAGATCGCGGCAAACCACCGAGCGCTGGAAAAAGTGGATGTGCTCCAGTGTGTCCACCACGCGGGCAATGTTGTACAGGTCTTGGGTGGTGGAGTCGCGGTAGTTGCCGGTATACGGGTCCACCATGCTCACTGCCGCGCCTGCGGTGCCGAAGTACACCCTGCTGCCCCAGGGCTCCATATCGTGCTTGGGGTCTTGCCCGTGCAGTACAAAGTGGCGCGCAGCGTTGGCTACCGTGTCCTCAATCAGGGCGCGCGGGAAGATCAGGCGCCCCGTGTCGGTGAGCTTGGCGCCAGCTTTGGTCATCAGCTCGATACCGCTTTCCGGCGCATCGGCCAGGCCGATGTTCTCCAGCGCGTCCAAGGCCGCGTTATGGATTTTGACCACGTCGGCATCGCTGAGCGCTTTGTATGCGCCGCCATTCATACCGGGGCGCACGGGGCGCAGGCTGTCGGGCAGGGGTGCCGAGCGCGCAGCGCGACGGGCATCGCGTGCGCCGCCACGGGGGTTGGATTTTTCAAGAATTGCGCTCATGGGGTACCTCAGTTAAATGTCGGTGATTCGTTCTGTCAATGCTTTGCGAACACGGTTCAAGCCTGGCGCGGCTCAGGCGCGCAAGCGCTCGTTTTTCGGGTCGTACAAAGGCTCGGCATGTACGGTAGCGCTGCGCATGGTGCCTAGCACATTGACCTGCAGCTTGGTGCCGGGCGCTGCCTTGTCGGCTTTGACATAGGCCAGGGCGACGCTCTTCTTTAAGGTGTGGCTCCACACGCCCGAGGTGGTCAATCCCACATTGTTTTCGCCGTCAAACACTTGCGCGCAATACGGGCTCTCGGCATCGCCGTCTTCGTCAAAAATCAGCGGTACAAAACGCTGCGCCGCACCGCGCGTATGCTCGGCCACCAGCGCGGCTTTGCCGATGAAGTCGACCTTGGTCACATCCACAAAACGGTCTAGCGAGGCCTCGAGAGGCGTGTAGCCGCTTTCCAAATCGCTCTTCCAGCCGCGGTAGCACTTGTCCACCCGCAAGCTGTCCATGGCGTAGAGGCCAAAGTCGCGGATGTCATGGGCCGCGCCTGCAGCCCAAATAGCGGCGTACAAGGTGGGTAATTGGGCTACCGGTGCGTGCAATTCCCAGCCCAGTTCGCCCACATAGTTGACGCGCATCGCCAGGCAACGACCCGCTACGGTTTCGATGTGCTGCGCCGTTAGCCAAGGGAAACCGGCATTAGACAAATCGGCTTTCGTGACCTGGCCGAGCACATCGCGCGCACGTGGCCCGGCGATGATTAAGGTGCCGAAATCGGCGGTGACATCGGTCACGCTAATCGGGCTACCCTCGGGCAGACCTTGGCGCAGCAAGTCCATGTCATGTGTGACGGCAATCGCTGCGCTGATGATGTAGAAATGGTCTTCGCCCAGACGCGTGATAGTGAACTCGCTCCACAGTTTTCCAGTGGGCGTTAATGCGTAGGCCAGCGATACGCGGCCTTGCGAAGGTAGCTTGGAGCAAGACAAATAATCCAAGTGCTTGGATGCGCCCGGGCCTTTGAGTTCGTATTTGGTAAAGCCCGGCAAATCCAAAATG
>Ga0136641_1000455_pt1 | contig 17706 bp, 17 predicted proteins | sample EliLak1302023Y_FD_115312 | JGI IMG/M metagenome (GOLD analysis project Ga0136641, IMG submission 115312) | Freshwater microbial communities from Elizabeth Lake, Yosemite National Park, California, USA - 13020-23Y | ecosystem: Environmental > Aquatic > Freshwater > Lake ...
AATTCAACATACTTTGCTACTGTTTTTGCTTTAGCTGCAAATTCTACATCAGGATCAGTTAACACTGCAACAATCGCATGTTTGGCAACACCAGTAATAGCAACAAATTCAATTAATGCCACTACATTTTCTTTCAGTTGGGGAGCAATTACAAATGCTGCTAGTTATTATTACAGCATTAATGGTGCGGGATCAAATAACACAGGACTAACAGCTTCTGCTACTTTCACCACAACAACAGGCTCAACCTTTTTTGCTACTGTATTTGCTCTTGCTACAAATTCAATATCAGCATCTGTTAATACCGCCACAATCGCATGTTTGGCAGCAACAACTCCATCAATAAATGCAGCAACTATGACAGTTACTGGTTTTACTCCTTCATGGACAGCAGTAACAGGAGCAACAACATATTTCCTAGCAGTAGGCACAACTGTTGGTGGTACCCAAACAAGAGCATATACAGCATCAACTAGTGGAAGTGCTATTAGTCTTTCTTTATTAGTAAATACAAGTTATTATTTATCAATTTATTCAACTGACACAAATTCAACAAGTGCAACAACTAATAATGCTACTGGATATATCATTTGTGCTGCACCAACAGGTATTACTCTAACAATTACAACAACCACAAGTTATTCTATTTCTTGGTCAGCTGCAAGTTATGCTTCATCTTATACATGGTATGTAACTAATAGTACAAGTGTACCCAGTAATTTAGGAGCAGGCTACACGGGTACAACAACTGGACTTACATCAGGCACAATAACAACTGCTTTAACAGCTGGAACAACGTATTATGGTGCTGTATATGCTACACGTACAGAATCAATCAGTGCTTTTGGTATCAGTGCTGGTGTGGTTGCTCCTTCTGCTACAAGATCATTCGTTTACACAAGTTTGCCTGCTAATCCCAAATTGGCACTTAACGCAGATATTGTCACAAACGGCGTAGCTACATTTTCAGACCCTATTTCAGGCGGTACGTGGTATTTCTATAATAATGGAGGGCAGTCAGTCAATCCTACTAATACGTTTCTTACAAAAGATACAACAACCAAAACTATCAGATTTGCAAACGGTGCGTCAACGTTAGGATTTTTGTCATATGGAATTTGGAATCAAACTTCAGTAGCATATCCAACAGGAGGAACAATTACGGGTATTGGTGCTTTACATACTGTAATTATGATATTTTATCGCTATGGATCGGTATTAGGTAGTGGTGGCGAAGGTGCTGGTAACGCATGTTTATCTCAAGGTATTTTATATCAGACAGGAAGAAGTTCAGCAACCGGACCAACAACAAGTTATGGTGGAGAACTTATAGTTGGTGAAAATGGAGCATGGTCGTATGGCTTTGGACCCAGCGGTGGAGTTGGATATACGGGAGGTCTAACAATAAACAATCTTTCACAGACATGGAACGCTACACCCGGATGGGTCTTTCAAGCATTCGCATTTAGGCAATCAGGTGGTGCTAGCACATATTATCGTGTACGTGGCTCAGGTTCCAGTTGGACCGTTACGACACAAACAAACGGTGGTGCAACATCTACTAACTTTGTTGATGGAGCACTCTTTCTTGGTTGTGATCAGCGTGATACATATTTTAACTCTTCTGTTGGTAATCAGCTCAACGCCGGTGTTGCGTATTTCGGAATATGGAATAACTTTTTGTCTTCAACAGATATCCAGAATTTTGCTAACAACAATTTACCACAGTTTGGTGCTACATTCGTTTAACCAAATCCAATCTCTTGGACTATCCATTTGCCCTCTTTTACATGAATGCGGTGAATTACACATTCTCCGCCTTTCTGTTTGGCTACTGTTAAAGCTTCCAGCAGTGTGTCAAATGTTCCAGCAGGAACACCTCTGTCTACCAAAACAAAGTATTCCATATCTATTCCTAATCTTCTACTTTAAACAAAACAACCAAACAAAGGATAGGATGCCACCACCAATAATAGCCACAATTGCTTCTTCGCAGTTATTTCCAATATCTACTGGTGGCTCAGCGTATTTTTATCCAAAAATTCTGGATTCTAATGGCGCAGCGCTGGGCTCAGACTATAATGCTACTGGAAATGGAAGTTCATTCGGCCATTTCTATAAGAATTTACTTTCATCAAGTGCCAGTTTTATAGTTTCTAATGTTTCTACAAATGTATTTCCTGGGGCTCCCAACGTGGGTTATACTGACTCAAATGCATCAGTTTCTTTGTGGACATCTACCGGAAAATTCTTGACTATTCCTCTTCTTGGATCAACGTATACAACTATTCGCAAGGATATGATTGCTAAAGAAGGCGCAATACTTAACACAGTGTCAACTCAAAATGTATATTCAACAATTATTTCGTATCAGCCAACAAACCCTTCTAATTTTATTTTTAAGGAAGGAACATACAGTACAGTCGTTACACAAGCATATGGAGGACCATTCTACTATAATTTTAGTTTTGCTGATATCTCCTATTTAAATTTTCAAAAAACAGGTATGACTGTTGAATTTTCTACAAATTCAGGCAGTTATAATGGTGATAATGTTACAATATCAAATATGGATTGGAATTGTAATACATCCGGATATGTAGCAACAAATACTTTGGGTTTTTACAACACATCAACAAATTTAAGTGTGATAGGAGATGTTGTATTTAATATGGGATGTAGCAATTATGATGGATTTCTTAAATTAAATATATCAATGTCTAATTTGGACCCGGCAAACTATTATCGTATGGATTATCTAAGTAACATAACAAGTATATCACATGGAACATTAACAGAAGTAACTCATAATACTATTCCGTGTATTCAATTTCCTGGTACACTATTAGACTATATTTCGCTTAGCACTCAGATAAATACATATACGAGTGGTTCAATTTGTCTTCTAGCAGACGCAAATTTTAGTGGTGGATTTACGTGTAATCTAATGTATATATTAAATCCAGGAGATACAGCCAATGCGTTTCAATATGATATAACTGCTGGACCCGCTACAACAAGTTATGATAGAATTACTTTAGGAGGATCAATTTCAAATACCACAACATGTAATTATGATAATACAAAATGGCATTTTATTACTACAACTTTTAGTAACTATACAATTAATTATTCCAATTTCTTTGATTTGTATTATTATTATAATTCTGTCAAAAAAGGCAGTTTTGTTTCAAATGTAGGACATACATCTAGTCTTATTGGACCAACGCTTGTTCTTGGTCAATATTATCCCGGATATGTAGCTCATTTAGGTGTGTTTGACCGGTGCTTATGTAAACGCGAAATTGAAATTTATTCAGATATTATGTTTTCTTCAACCGTCCCACTCAATATAATCTCATATCTAGCACCTGGTACCTACTCATGGACTGTACCTTCAGGTGTTACATCAATTACTATTACACTCAATGGGGCGGGTGGAGGAAGTGTAGCAGGCTATGGTGGAAAAGGTGGTAATGTCACAGGTACATATAGTGTTGGTGCATCATATACATACACAATTATTGTCGGAGGCACTGGAACATATGGTGGCACAGGTGGATCTTCTGGTGGAGGTACTGGGTATAACGGTGGTGCTGGCGGAGGAGGATATACGGCTTTTGCTTATAGTGGTACTAATATAGTAATTGTTGGGGGTGGTGGTGGAGGAGGAACAGGCTCTGGAAATAATGGTGGTGATGGTGGAGATAGTACCGCCGGAGCATCAGGTTCATCAGGAGGTGGTACCGCTGCAACGGGCGGTTCAACTTCAGCAGGAACCGGAGCAGTTTACTCAAGTGCAAATGGTGGAAATGGTGCTTCTCTGACAGGTGGAAATGCTAGAACATCTGGTAGGTCAAGTCCCGGTGGTGGCGGTGGTGGCGCTGGTTATTATGGCGGTGGCGGTGGAGCAACTCCAGCCCAATCAGGCGCCGGCGGTTCAAGTTATATAGGTAGTGGTTTTACTGCTTCAGTAGATGCTCAAGGTGGAGGATCCGGCAGCGATATAGATGGTTCTGTCACAATCACATGGTAAACATTCGTTCCACTACTAACTTAAATAACCGGCTGAAAAGATAGGAGATGCCAGCACAAAAACCTATTGGTGAAATGAAGCGCCTTGTTTCTCTCGTAGATCGTGGTCCCATAGATGATTATTTCTACCCAGCAGATACCAAGGAATCTATGATTCAACCCACATATCAGAAATATCACAGTTTCACGAGTGAAGTGCTAGAAACTAACTATACGGGTAACGCAACATGGGAAAGCCGAATTACCTTCACTGTACCCGTATCCGAGTATGCCGACCTCTTACAATGGTGCGCTCTTGTAATTAAACCGGGTACATGGATTCCGAGTAATGTTGCTGATGGATTTCGCAAAGATGACAAGCACTGCTTTTTACCGACTGATATTAGTGGAGCATGGATTTACACAGATCAAATCGGAGCTGTCATCATTGAAAAAGCAGAGTTAGAAGTTGGTGGAATTACTATAGATACCATTAACGGCGACTGGGCCACTGTTGTATCCGCTGCCTCTCTAACATCTGAAAAACTTTCGGCGTGGAAAGATTCCATTATCGGTTCGGCTGCCTCAACAGAGCCTTTTCGCCGAGAAATGTTGCTTTCTCCTACAGAAGATGGATATATCTACTGCTGGCTTCCCTTCTGGTTTTCCCGGCGCAAAAATACGGCTTTTCCTTTGGCTTCACTCCGAGACCAACCTATCCGAATTCATATTACTCTGCGACCCTTCTTGGAATGTATTCGTATGTGGGATACTCCACGTGCTACAGAGGAATCTACACCATTAAATAAAACGTTTGAATTTCGTGATTTTACATTTAACTGGCCTGTATACGAAACCTTTACAACAAACATAGCAGCACCTGTTTTTTTAGACGCAAAAATGATGTTTGGTGTTTCTTATTTGGACGATACATTGCGACCCGCCTATCAGGCCCCCCACGAAGTTCTAATAGAACAAGTGACAACAATGAATTTTGACGAACCGCTGAAATACGCAATTTCAATTCCATCTACCAGCAGTATCCTCGTTGGCTTACCCTTAACGGCCCTGAATAATCCTTTGCGGCGGCTTTTCTTTTTCTTAAGACGAAAGGCCATTTTCCGTTATAACGAATGGACAAATTTCGGTTCCCGCCTTGAAGATGAGGTGGATCCAATTTATTCACCGCAGAAACCGATTTTGCGAAATGCCAAATTATTAGTGGGCACGGTGGTTCTAGCAGATCAGCCTGAGCGATGGTGGCGTTATAATGGATCAGTTGAACTACCCGGTTCTGCCAATTTGTTTTCGGCCTACATCTACTCAATCGCCTTTGACGGAGACACCGATAAATTTTCTCCTCAAGGTGGAACACTAAACGCTAGTCGTACGGATATTCGCCTGGACTTAGAAGTTGAACCGCCCAAATCGGCATCGAGAATAACAACGGAGTGGGAAGTTGTTGTCTTCGGTGTTGGTTATAACTGGTTGCGTTTCCAGAACGGAATCGCCAATTTGATGTTCACGGATTAAAGCGCTCGTGGGGAAATATAAATAGTAAATGGCGGAAATTACTTTGCCAGTTAGCCTTGGAGAAGCTCTTGATAAACTGACTATATTAGATATCAAATGCTCAAAAATTGCGGATGAAGAACGAAAGGCGTCAGCGCTAAAAGAATATACTGTTTTATTGAGTTCCCTACAGGAATACGTTACCAAATACCCGTGGCACTATAAAATCTTGCGCTCAGTTAATCTAAGCATTTGGGACCAGCAAGATAAGTTTCATGGCATTGAAGGTGCGAAACCAACCGAGATTGAACTGGGGCGAATCTGCTCAATCATCCTGGATGATAATGACCGGCGCTTTCGAGTAAAGGCAAAGATTAATCATATTGCTGCGTCTTCATTAAGAGAAGTCAAGGGCTACGCCAAGAAAAAGGCATTTATCTATGGACACCTCGGCCTCGGTGATATATTCTGGCTCAATGGAGCTGTTCGGTATCTGAGCACTTGTTATGATGAGACTCTCGTGGTCTGTAAGAGAAAGTACGAGGCTAATGTGGCTGCTCTCTATGTGGATGATCCCACAATCAAGTTACACTTGATTAACGACGATAATGAACTTTTTCCATTTGTTTTATATCATCGTGGACTTTGGGAAGCCAAGGGTTATACGGTTTATGCGTGTGGCAATCATCTGATTGATCCTCATGGGCCAATGCCTGAAAAACTATGGATTTATGAATTTCCCCATTGTTTTTATGATGATATGAAACTAAATCGGTCCGTGCGACAGGATTATTTCTATATGCCGACCGATTCGGAAGCGGAATCACTCTTACGATTGGTAAAGCGGTGGTCTCCAAAGTACATCATAGTTCACCAGCAGTCCCAGAATAAAAAGTTGCCAATTTGGGATAAGGTTGCCCAGCACACAAGTGACCCTATTTTTGATTTGAATGAAAATCATTATGAGCCCGGCCACCCGTATTATATGATTGCGGAAATGGTGGCAAACAAGCCTTTGTTTCATTATAAACGCTTACTCGAAGAAGCCAGTGAAATCCATTTGCTAGAAAGCAGTGTGTATTGTATGGCGTCACATTTGAATTTATCACGGGTTTTGGTTAAAAAATGCTACGACGCTTTTGATTCTTCTAATGAACGGCTGGGCATCTTCGACACAGGTCAACTCTAAAGCAACCGTTTAAAGTTTCGCAAAATAAAAACAACAGGATACAAGGATGGTTCGTGTTGCTTTTATTACAGGTGTTTCGGGGCAGGATGGATCGTATCTGGCAGAACTTCTGCTAGAGAAAGGCTACGAGGTCCATGGCTTTGTTCGGCGTTCTAGCAATCATCGTAATCTATCGCGGATTTCGGACTTGGCTGAAAACAGGGCGTTCACTACACATGTTGGTGATATGACAGATTCGGCATCTATTCATAATGTTTTGACTGAGATTTGGTCCAAGGCTAAGGGGGCTGAAGTTTTTGAACTTTATAACTTGGCGGCGCAGAGTCATGTTGGTCAGTCCTTTTCAATGCCCGAGTTTACAGCAAAGGTTGATGGAATAGCACCACTTTCTGTTCTAGAGTGGGTTCGGGCTCAGCCGGCTGAAGAACGCAAGCGAATTCGCTTCTATCAGGCTAGCACAAGTGAATTGTTCGGGAAAGTGGTTGAGTCCCCGCAGAATGAAGATACACCATTTTATCCGCGGTCGCCGTATGCGTGCGCTAAGCTGTATGCGTATTGGATTGTTCGGAATTACCGGGAATCATACGGAATCTATGCGGTGAATGGTATTCTATTTAATCATGAGTCACCTCGGCGGGGCGAAGACTTTGTTACACGCAAGATTACATTGGCACTACGGGATATTGGTTTGAAGAAGTGTGAAAGTTTATCAATTGGTAACTTGGATGCTTTGCGTGACTGGGGGCACGCGCGGGATTATGTTGAGGGTATGTGGCGCATCCTACAGGCTCCAGTGGCGGAGGACTTTGTTCTGGGAACAGGTGAACAGCATTCGGTGCGGGAATTCATTCAGTTGGCGTGGCGTTACGCGTTTCAAGAGGAGCTACGTTGGGAAGGAACGGGGCTAGAAGAGAAGGGCCTTGACCCGGCTGGTGTTGTACGCGTAGCTGTTGACCCGCAGTTCTTCCGTCCTTCTGAAGTTCAGACTCTGTTGGCTGACGCAAGGAAGGCGAAGGAGAAGCTGGGATGGGTAGCAGGAACACCGTTTGAGAAGCTAGTTGAGGAGATGGTTGCTTCGGATTTGGCTTAATTATCACGCGTAAGTAGGAATGAAAGGTGGCATATGCTGGAGGACAAGTATATTAATTCTAGCAAGTCTGCTTGCTTTACTTGTTGTGGTACAGGGTGTTGTTGAGGGATTTGCTGCTACGTCAACAGGAACAATGATTCAACTTCAGACAAGCCATGTTCGCACAGAGGAAGATGATGAGTATGAACGCAATGTTCTACCGCATATTATTAATCGGGATTTGATTCATATGACTGGACAAGGTATTTTTTGACCGAAGGGACTTTTTTAGGCAAAAATTGAGGCCTTTTTTTGTTAAGGTATATAAAACAAAGATGCCAAGATTTGTAAGAATTGGTAATGAAGTAATCCACATTCCTTCACTAGCAAATGTATCTATGGGTACAACATGTTTTGGAGCTCCATTCTTGTGCTTCTATTATCATAATCAGAAGAACCAGACTATGTCATATGGATTTGGTAAATGGGCGGCATGCGAAGCTGACCTTATTCGAGTAAAGACAGCGATGATTGAAATAGAGAAGGTAGTTGGGGTGATTCCTCTAACCGAGGAAAAGGAGTCCCTGGTCTCTGTTGTACCTGTTCCTTCGGTGCCACAGACACTTGTAGTTGAGCAGTAGGTCGCGGTGGAGTTGGATTTCTATTCATAAATAATTTTTGATACCAAGGCGTTGCTTCCACCATGGCAGCAATTTCTTCGTGTGTCGCATAGGGAAAATCTGTTAAAAAGGTGGCAACATAGCTGAATCCACCGTATGTATTTAGCTGATCTCGGTGCTTATATTTCAGCGTCCATTCTTCAAATCGTTGAAGGTTTTCGGTACATCGTACCCCTATTACATCAGCAATATGCTTGACGAAGTAGATTCCTCCTAAGCATCGCCACCAAAAAATGAAGGCGCTACTCATGATTTCATAAAATTCAAGACGTTTTGTCTTTTTAATAAAGTTGTGAACTAGATGTTTTGCGAAAATAGAGCCATAGGAAAAGCCACGGTGCTCATGGAAGATTTCAAATTCATTAAGTACTATGGTGTCTTGCTCTTCATAAATAGAACAGAATCCTACACATTTATCTTCGTAGAACAGCAAATAGTAATCGCTCGTAAAATTACTGATTAAATCTTCATCATATCCCTTGCCATCATAGATATCAATTGGACCTTTGAGTAAACGTCGATAGCCAATAGTTCGCAAATCTGCTGAGCCCGGTCCTTCTGTGTTACACTCTTGAAGAGGGATAACGCAAAGGTGTTGAGCCATTTCTACTTTATGGGTCTAAAGAAAACCGCTGTAAAAGATATAAACATGTTGATGATTGCTGCGACTGCGTTTTGGACCGCTGTTGTTGCTTCTCCTTTTTGCGGAACATACCCGACTTTCCAGCAGTGGTCCGCAGAGAATGGTCGGGTCTATGCGCCGACTGAACGCGATTACCGGGAGACGGTTTACTATGCCAATGTAGCCAAGATTGACGCGCACAACGAGGGCAACTATTCATGGACAATGGATGTTAACCAGTTTGCGGATTTGACGGCTGATGAGTTCAAGGCCAGTGTTGTTTCTGGTAGCTTCCGGCGCTCGGCGCGTCGCAATGCCACTGGGCTCCGTGGTCTCCGCGTTCAGGCGTCCCCCTTTGATGTGCTATTCCGGGATGATCTCCCGGCGTCTGTCAACTGGACGGCAAAGGGGGCGGTCACCCCGGTCAAGAATCAGGAGCAGTGCGGTTCATGCTGGGCCTTCTCTACAACGGGCTCTGTTGAAGGCGCGTGGTTCTTGGCGAACAATGTTCTGCCCTCTCTATCCGAGCAACAGTTGGTTGACTGCTCTACGGCCGAGGGCAATCAGGGTTGTAACGGCGGGCTTATGGATTATGGGTTTGAGTACATTGTCAAGAATAAGGGCATCACAACGGAGGCTGCGTATCCGTATACGGCCACGGGGCCCAATGCCTGCGTTGCTACGGGAAAGCCGGTGGCAGCCACGATTCTAGGCTACAAGGATGTGCCGGTGAATTCAGAGACGGCGCTGGAGACTGCTATCGCGCAGACACCGGTCAGCGTAGCCGTAGAGGCTGACCAGTCTGTTTTTCAGTTTTACAGTGGGGGTGTTATGGATTCAGCATGCGGGACTCAGCTGGACCATGGTGTTCTAGCAGTTGGATACGGAACTCTCGGTGGTAAGGATTATTACTTGGTGAAGAACTCTTGGGGTGCCTCATGGGGTGCGAACGGCTATATCCTTTTGGGACGCGGGGCGAAGTTCAATCCCAGTGGACAATGCGGCATTCAACAAGCAGCTTCTTACCCGGTTGTGTAATTTCTAGCAGATAAAGTAGGAGATGCCGTGTGAAGAAATTAAAGACAAAAAGTATCAGACACGAAAATCACCCGCTTTTCATGCCGGAGACTGTAAAGGCCTCATCAAGCAAGGAAAGGATGGATACTACATTTCATCGCCTGATAAACGCGGAATTTATAAATGGGTTCCGGCAAATCAAGAAGGGAAGGCCAAGCATCTAGCAAGGACCCAGAAGGTGAAGGGTGCTACGACCTATATGATTCACGATAACTATTCCGTGCCGTTTATTGTAGATGTTTCACCCGGTAAGGCCACTGTGTTCAACGCAACTTTTGAGGACAATAAAGCGTTTGAAAAAGCAGGCGTTAAAAAGGAAATCGCATACAAGAAAATCTGGATTGGAGATAATATGCTGGGAGGAAAGTATTACCCTAAGAAAGGGGTATATAAGGGTAATTCCATTTTGATGGAGATTGCTGGTGGAAAGTATGTGTTTGTAGGTCATATAATGATGGAGTTTTCGCTTCAGCCTGGTGACACAGTTGTTCAGTATAATTCACCTGTTGGAAATAATGATGTGCCGTATCCATCCATTGTGGGTAAGGACTTTATTTACTTCATGTGGGAAGCAGCGCATAATGGACCGGGATATACTCCTGCTACACCATTTGATAAGAAGAAGAATGCCACTGATCAAATGATGGTAGATATTAATGTTGTAATTAAGCCTCTAAAACATAAGAAACTTTAATCACAAGCGGTATTTACACCAATTTTTGTTAGAAAAGCTGTTTGTGTTCCGAAAGCATAATGTAAGATTTCACCTAACACAAAAAAGGAAATGAAAGTCCAAAGAATAGGGTAGCCAGTTCCGAGGGTAATAAGCCAGGCACCTAAAAAAGTAAGAACAGTGTCAACAATTGATAAACCCAAAAACCTATATTGATGAGCACCTTCTCCTGGTTTGCCGAACAGATAACGGTAGGGGCAACTAGACATTCTAATGGGGGCGCGTCATTTTTTCTAGCAAATCATATTTGCTGTAAGTAATGACTTGTAAAATTTGTCAATTAGATCCGAAGAATCATAATTTTGTTTACTTCGGTAAGACTACCGAGGGTATAGCAGTCTACTACACCAATCCCGCCAAGTCAAAGGAGCTGATTGATACGCCCGAAAAGTTCGTTTTTTTTAAGACGCATTTGGATGAGGCAAAAAGCAAGGGCAAGTGGATTTGGATTTTTGATTGTGCTGGAATGCGAACTGAACATTTTACTTCGTACCAATTTACCAAGAACCTCATGCAGGAGTTATCAAATGACCAACTGGATTCGATTCAAGGCCTGTGGATTATACACCCTAACACCTGGATGCGTGCGTCCATCGCTTTTATCAAGCCATTATTCAAATCTGAGCTTATTCAGAAAATCCGGGTCTTTGAAAATAAGCGCGAAGCGTTAATGTTAGATTTACAGAAGAGTGGATTCACTGCTGGGTTATCTGATTGGATAGCGAAGGAGACGGTTCTTCTGCCTCTAGCAGTGAAAGAAGGAGTAACAAAGAAGAAGTCAGTATTCTAGGAAACTGGCAGTCTATGAATTTCAATATGGATGCCCTTCTCAACATACATTTTTGAAATGCCCGTTGGACTTTCCGGGGTAAACAGATCATTTACTGAGTCCATTCCATCTGTATCGTCGTCGATTATTTCCTTATACTTCGCCCTAACTGCTTCTGCTGCTTTTTCGTAAGACGTGAAAGCACATGAATACGGGTCGCCATTCTCAATTACAACATAGATGAACATCTTTGTGCTTTTGCTTACTTGAACGGGCATCAATTTTATTAATCTTTATGTAGAATAATGCCTCGTAAAACAAACGTCTATATTCTCAGGTTAGTCGCAGGTAAATACTACGTGGGAACTTCACAAAATCCACAGAAGCGAATTATGGACCACTTTGCTAATAAAGGTGTAAGTTGGACGAAGAAACATGCGCCTTTGGCTGTGGAAGCGGTATATAATGGTGTAGATGTCTTCGAGGAGAATATGTGGACCAAGCGTCTTATGGCCGAGCATGGAATATTGAATGTGCGCGGAGGTTTGTATGTTCGGGAAGAAATTCCGGAGCCCGAGCAGAAAATGATTCAGCGGGAGATTTGGTCTACTATGGCGGTCTGTATGCGATGTGGTCGTGACGGACATATGGTTGCACATTGCCAGCATATTCGAGATGTAAATGGTAGTATTATTATGAATTGGAAACAGTGCTCAACGTGTGGAAACTGTGCGATGTTGCCTCTACGTTAAAAAGTAAACAGAAAGTGTCTTGCTTCAGTAGAGGGATATGTCTACTTATCCTAGTCAACGGGAAATAGAAGAAGAATTTTTAGCAACCGGTAAATCGGTTAGTCCATCCACTATTTTGCTAGGAAGAAAGGATTTTATTTCTGTAAAACGAGAAAATTTCAAATATGCGATGAAAAAGACTTTACCGGCTTTTTTTGAATTACTCCGAAGTTTTAATTATGAGGGCTTCCCTGTTCAGAATCCTCCACTTTTTATTGGCGGAGGTGTTGCAGTAAGCGTTATTACAGGTTCTTCAATTGACACACCTGATTTGGATGTTGAGTTGAGCGGATTTAAATTAGATGTTGCTGGAGAAAATGCCAATTCCAATGTGGTTTTATCTAGTGAAAATAAATTTAGTAGGTATTGTCAATCACTCTTTGAACAAATAAGAACATTTATTGCCAGAAATCCCGCAATGTTTAGCGCATATGGAGATATCGCTGAGGCTGAAACGAAACTAGATATTGAAGTTCGCAATGGTGAAATTCGGGGAGAAAAGGTAGCAAATATTTGGCTATCAATGATTTATAATGAGGGCTATTTCAGTAAAATTGTGATTCTAGCAAAGATTGGCGAATATGTTGAAACTATTAATGGAACAGTAAAACGGACACCTTTAATTGAACGTATTCTAGAAATTAAGTTACCTAAAAAGATTTACACGCCACTCCCCGTAGCAGAAGCACTTGTCCATAAACAGGACCTTGGATTATGGTTTGCGTCTCGTGAAAAAATGTTACCTGAGATTCTTAAATCCTTTGGTGATAAATGCGGGGCGTTATCACGAGTTATTAAGGATTATGATACACGAACCTTTCCTGGCGCTCTAACACATACTGGCGAATATTTTGATTTAATTGAAGAACCACAGAAGCGTGAAGAAATTATAAACTACAAGGTGCGCATTATTACTTTGCGTGAACGAATTCGTCTGCTTGGTTCTGATCCGGCTACGATTCCGTTTTGTTCAAAGTTTCTCGGTTTGGATGTAAAATCTTATGTGACTGATGCTGAAACGGCTGATATAGAAGAAACACGCTTAGCTGAAGAAGCACGCTTGGCTGAAGAAGCGCGGTTGGCTGAAGAAGCCCGAGTAGCTGAAGAAGTGCGGTTGGCTGAAGAAGCACGATTGGCTGAAGAAGCACGGGTAGCAAAAAGAGAAGCGAAGAAGGGGCGTCTAGCTGCCGAAAAAGCAGCTTCTGAAGAGAAAGCGCGTGCTATTGCTGAAGAGAAAGTGCGTGTAATGGCGGAAGAAAAAGCACGTGTGGAAGCTGAGCGTATTGCTACAGAGCAAGAGGCAAAACGTGTGGCCGCTGAAAAGGCTGCTGCTAAATTGGCGAAAAAAATGGCTAAGGTTGACAGAACATCGCCGGCTTCATCTGAATCCTCGGGTGGTAGTGAAAAAGTTGTAGCGGAAGTAGCTGCTGGGGGAGGTGAAGGGCCAAGCGCTCTAGCAGTACCAAAACCTGATGGCGTAATTTATTTTATTGAAGGATTCTCAATAAATCCTACAATTATTATTAATGATATATATGAAGTTCTACGATATGGTTTTCCTGTACCCAATCCTGAAGGACCCACTGTACTCATACTTGAATTGAATAGTTTTAATCGACGGCGTCTAGCAGAACGCGCACCTTTACATCCACGTATTATTCATGCGATGGATGACGATTCTTTGAATAGCGCAGAAGAGATTACTTGTAAAATTATACCAAATTTATTTGTTGTAAATCATATTGAACAGGACCAAATAAGGCAACTCTTAATATTGATAGGAATGAATCTCACCAATTATACATGGGATATCCGAGATAAAGCTGTACGAGAAGAAATTATCACTGATTTAGAAGAATGGAACAAGAAAATAGTATCATTACCATATAAGCAAGTGTTACCTCGAGTATTTCTAAAAGAATCAATGCGAAAACTGTTCAAACATTCATTAGATATGTTCAATATATTTTGTAAACAAGTTCAAGTAAAAAGAATATCATATGCTCTTGTGGAATATGATGATGTAAATCTGTTAAAGTGCCGTAATCGCATAGATGAAGAATTTGCAGCGGTTGAACCGCTAGTATTTACAGCAAAAATTGAAGATGAAACTATTCAAGCAACAAAAAATCTAATAGAATACTTATTTGTAATATGTAAAGTCCGAAATTTGCTTTTTGTTATGGACGAAGTGTATCCCAGATATGCTTCTATGGTTGATGTGCGCATAATGCCAAAGCCAATTATATTTTATGGGTTGGTATCTATTTTATCTGGGACAATGATGACAAATATACAAGCATTTATTGCCAAAGCCGGAATTAAAAAACTGACGGGTCTTTATACATTAACGCGTGAATTCTTAGGGGCTGACCTAAAATTAAGGTTGCCGTGCCAGCAGAAACTCTATGATGTGTTATTTGAGAAATTAAGAATCGGTGCTGAATCACGAGATCTAAGTATAGAAATGACATTAATGAAAAGTCGCTATTTATGGTTAGGAAATAGGTCAATGTTTGAAGAAGTGTGCGAATTACTTTTTTTATTAATAAATACAAAGAAAAAACCAAACTTTACACTTTGTAATACAGCTGAATTTTGGAGCAAGTTTTCAGTCAATGACGAACAAGAAATATCAATGGACGATTTTTTACGTCCTTATGAAGTTCACATTGCGGAACGGGAAACTTCTCGGGAACAGAATCTGGGTGTTCTGTTTGTGGATGCTGAATTAAGAGCTAAAAAAGAAGCTATGCTAAAATACGACGATGAACAAAAGGATGCGGAAAATGATAAGCGAATGGAAGAACAAATCGCAGCACTTGTAGCACTTGGATATAGTCAAGAGAATGCCACACTACAGGCAGTAGTAAATCGGGAGGCAAAAGAAGCCTCAGAAAAGCCCGGTGGAGGAGGTGGAGGAGGTGGAGGAGGTGGAGGTGGTTCTAAGAAAAAAGGTGGTAAAGGCGGTAAAGGTGGCAAAAGAACGCGTAAAAATTTGAGGCAACCGTAGCGGTAGAACACAAGCAGAATGGTAAAGTTTATTCTTGTTCGTCATGGAGAGGCAGCGCATAATCTAGCAGCGCGCACAGAAGGTAATAAGGCGTATGCGGACCCTGCCAATAGAGACGCACATCTAACCGCAACAGGAATCGCGCAGGCGAAGGAGGCCGGTGTTACAATTAAGAGGCAGTTCCCTAAAGCTACCGCTCTATGGTGTTCTCCCCTTACCCGGTGTATTCAGACAGCAATGAATATTATGGTCAGCGTCGAGGTTCCAGCAGATGGGCTATATCTCCATGACAATCTGCTAGAAAGGCAGAGGCGAACAAATGTATGTAATTATAGAGCAGAGGTCAAGGACATTCGTAATGCTTGGCCTCAGTTCAATACGGATTTTGTTCCAGATGTTTCGGCACATTGGGTCGGAGAAGAGAAAGGCCATGTTGTTAAGTTGCGTATGACAATGCTCTTAGAGCATCTGAAACGGGTTTATGCAGGAGCAACGGATCCTGTTATTATTGTCTGCCACCAAGAGTCCCTCTTTGAAGTGCTCGGCATAGAACTTAATAACGCAGAATACGTTATTACAGAGCTTTAGGGCAAAAAAATTGACCAGCCCAAGTTGACATGAGTTACCAGGCCAAAATGCAAACTCTTAAGCGCACCTTCCGCACTAGTAATTTGATGACACACTTCACAAAGGTTGATAATGTCTGCAGTATCTGTAATAATCATTTCCTGCCTGGTCAGATTGTATTTGACAAGGCTGAGAATCGCATTCGTTGTAATGAATGTGACTTTGAAATGCTCTACGGGACAAAGATTTATCCCGGTGAAAAGCCTCATTATACACCCTATCTTCCTAAGGAGGAGCCAAAGAAGTCTACTAAGGTGTCAGACCCATGTATCAAAGTCGCACTCAAGTAATTAAGCCTGATTTGACTGAATTGTCATTGGATACTTAGCAAACGCCGGATCTTTCATAGTATCCGGATGATAGATTTCAATATAAGGCACAGAAGAAACAGATAATGGAAACATTTTTTGTACTAGAATAGAAAAAATAGACATATCGTGGCGGTGCTCTTTGAACGTAGAAATATTCGGTGCAAGACTCATTGAATCATCGATGATATGATAATTACAACAGTTCTCATAGTATAGCTTGAAGAAATTCCGGTTGAATTCCGTATTGGTTGTAAATAACATACCAGCAACAGTCTGCTTTGAATTATTTTCTAGAACAATCTTCTCGGCATTAAAATGCTTTACTGTATCCATCTTACACCAATTCTTGATTAAGTCAGGAGAACTGAAAAAAAGATTTCCATGCGGATTTGTTCTTACCATATTAAGATACTCCATGAAGCGGTCTTTTCCACTAATATGTAGTTCACAACCTGAATCAGCATATAATAAGATATCACCTTCGTCAATTTCTAGCAGAGTCTTCCAGATGATAAACGACTTCCAAATCCAATATCCATAGCCCTTCCAATTATTACGATTGAAGTTGGATTGAATAAAATCCTTATGCTTGGCAAAGAACTCAGGAAACTTTTCAAACAGACTCTGCGCCGTATAAACATGAACCTTACTAAAAAGAGAAAAGGCCGCTGCTTGAGCAGTAATGAGCTCAACCTTTTTATTATAAGAATTGAGACCAAATTTACTGAGATGGTTGTCAGCAAACATTAGAAGATGAAGCTTAGGTTCCTTTACTTTCTTATGAATACGTGTATTATAGGACTCAACACCAACATAGGTTTCATTCTTCTTCATAATTACGATAGCTGGATAATGATGAATATATTCAAAACCAAACTTCTCATATGTCGGATCAAGACCAATCTTTGCTAGATCAGTTGAAGGGGCGTCTACCAAACGATGAATCTCAGAGTAAAGATTTAGTAAAATCTGCGGATCATTTGTTGATACTTTGTTCTTAATTAATTGTGTTCCCGGCCAATATGGAACATGATCCTTGAATTCATTTCCTAGATAGGCACACGATAGATCTTCAATCATATAGATACCTTCTGAATTTAGACAAAAATACAGATAGTCAAATGTCTTCTTTGTGATTACATTAATATGACTTCCGTCATCTAAAATAACGTCAAAATAACCCGTAAACTTCTGCTTAAACTCATTTAGGGCAACATCATCTGAGCAGTCAAGAATATGAACAAACTTCTTGGCTACTTTATCTTCATACTTCTTACAGTTAGGTTCAATGTCTATTCC
>Ga0136641_1000457_pt1 | contig 17684 bp, 19 predicted proteins | sample EliLak1302023Y_FD_115312 | JGI IMG/M metagenome (GOLD analysis project Ga0136641, IMG submission 115312) | Freshwater microbial communities from Elizabeth Lake, Yosemite National Park, California, USA - 13020-23Y | ecosystem: Environmental > Aquatic > Freshwater > Lake ...
CGCTGGTCCGTTGGGTCGGTGGATTTCTCTTCTTCTGGTATGACTTCATTATCGGCGACGATTGGCGCGTTGCCGCCGGGATCATTCTTGGCTTCTTGGCAACTCACGCCATAGGTATCTCGGGCTGGTGGATCATGCCGGTGGTTGTAGCTCTACTCCTCGGTTACACCCTGAGCGAAGCGACCAGACCAGCAAAGGTCAGCGCTTAATTAAATAAGAACTAAGCGCGAAGGGCCGCTGCGATCTCTCGGAAATCTTCCACCAAGATATCAATCTCTCGGTCGGTGTGAGCAAGACTAATGAGCCACTGCTCATCAAGGCCCGGAGGCGTGATGATTCCTCGATTCAGGGACCAGAGCCAAGAGAGCTCCGCTACTTCAAAATCGGTAGCTTTGTAATCGCGGTAGTTGCGAACTGGATCTATGGACCAAGTAATACAACCTTTGACTCCGAAACCAACGGTGTGGGCGGGAAGCTCATACTCATTAATAATTTCGGTAATGCGATCTAGCGCGTTGTGATTGAGGCGTTCTGCTTCAGCAAGTGCTTCAGTTGTGGCAACCATATCCACACCACGGATTCCAGCCATAGCAAGAGGGTTTCCGTTGAAGGTTCCAAAATGCGGCATCCGATTATCAGCTATCGCATCCATGTACTGCTTCTTCCCACCGAAGGCTGCGACCGGTATTCCACCGCCGATCGACTTAGCAAGAGTAATAAGGTCAGGTTGAACACCAAGTCGCACTGCGGCTCCGTGGACACCTGCAGTCAGCCCAGTCTTAACTTCATCGAAGATGAGGACGATTCCGTATTGATCGCAGAGGGCGCGTACGCCTTCGAGATAGCCATCATCGGGAAGGACAATTGCGAGATTCTCAAGAACTGGCTCAACAATGAAGCAGGCGATCGACTCGTGATCTCGAGCAAATACTCTTTCGAGAGCTTCGAGGTTATTGAAGGGAACTACGAAGACAACACCAGGTGTTGTCCCCTCCTGGACAACTGCGTTGGGCTCATCAGCTGAACCTGCCTCAGCCAGCGATGGTTTTCCAGAAACAGTCATCGAATCGGCGCTACCGTGATAACCACCTTCAACTTTTACCATCACATTCTTACCTGTGTAGGCCTTTGCAATTCGAACTGCGTACATCGTTGCTTCGGTTCCAGAGTTTGCGAATCGCACTTGATCAATACAAAAACGCTTACAGAGACGCTCGCCTGCATCGCGAGAAATTGGCGAAGGTGTCACAAAGAGCATTCCAGACTCGAGCGCCTTATGAGCCTCTGCCACAACAATCGGATTAAGGTGACCCGCCAGCATTGCTCCAAAGCCCATCGAAAGATCGAGGAGATCGCGACCGTCAACATCGGTCATATAGGCACCCTTTGCCGATACGATTGAAATTGGATACGGATCCCAGTGCTGGAAACTTGATACAACACCAAGCGGCATGCTTTTTTTTGCAAGATCAAATTCCTTCAGTGAGGCACCAGTCTCGCGCGTAAAGCGATCCCATTCACTTGCCATCAATTTCGTGACAACGCTCTTATCAAGTGGACGCGTACGTGTTGCCGTCCTCAAATATTTATTGGTATTCAGTGAATTTTTCATTTGAGTTGACGGTATCAGATGCCTTGAAAAGAGTCATTTTTCAATGGTTATATGCGTGTTGTTATTAGACTTTTTGTGATGAATTTTCAAAAATGCTTTCTTTTATTGCGATAAATAAAAATTCCAAGAAGGAGACCGAAAAGAATAAGGGTGATTGAGGAGGCAAGAATGGGAAAGTTTTTTCGATCAGCATGGTGTGAATTCTGGGTTACCGCTGACACAACGCTTCCACTGCTCTGATAATTAAACGAGTACTCCCCCTCTAAAATATGGCCATCCGCAGAAGCTATCCGGTAATTCACCAGTACTGGCCCAACGACTGTGTTGGGTGCAAGCGCGACTGTAAGAACGTTCCCATTCACCGTTGTTGTACCCCCGACGCTCTCTGTGCGAGCATTCCTAACACTTACCTTGTTAATCTCCGCGCCGGAAAGTACTTGCAGCGATTCACCAAAATTCAGAGTGATCTGTTTGGGCCAACTTTGGATTGTCGAATCATGGACAGGATCACTTGAAAGAAGTGTGGTGTGGGCAGCCGCGGGCGAAGTGACCACCATTGGGAGTGCAGAAAAGGTGGCTAGGGTAAAAAGGATCGAGAGTAAAAGTGAAGATTTCTTTTTCATGCGTTCAGATTAATCTAAGAAGAAATCGAGCAAGAAATCTTTCGTTCCTGGCTTTACAGAGTACTTCTCAAGATCAGTGATTCCTTCCGAGGCTAATACTTCATCATCGACAAAAAAATTACCCGTCGTCAGCTTCGCCTCTCGGTTAAGAATAATATACGCAGTATCAGAGAGGATCTCGGGCTTACGACAGAAATCTGTATCAACGCCTGGAATCATCGCTAGCGCCGCGGTATCAATTGCAGTGCGCGGCCAGAGCGCATTCACGCCAATCCCATCGCGCTTGAATTCCTCTGACATCCCTAAGACGCACATACTCATTCCATACTTTGACATCGTATAGGCAAGGTGTGGCCTAAACCATTTGGCCTTCATAGATAACGGAGGTGAGAGCGTCAAGATATGTGGATTTCTTCCAGCTGCTGCTGATTCTTTCAAATAAGGGAGCGCCGCTTGCGAGGTGAGAAAAGTTCCCCGAACATTTACATCAAACATCAGATCGAAGCGTTTCGCCGGCGTGGCAGCGGTCGGTGTGAGGTTTATGGCACTTGCGTTGTTTATCAGAATATCAATGCCACCGAAGGTTGAAACGGTTGTCGCAATTGCCGCCTCGATCTGAGATTCATCTCGAATGTCACAGTGAATCGCCAGGCCTTCTCCCCCGGCGGTATTTATTTCATCGACCGCGGTATAAATCGTTCCCGGAAGAGTTGGGTGTGGCTCGATTGTTTTCGCAGCGATTGCAATCTTGGCACCATCTTGGGCGGCGCGCAGAGCAATGGCGAGGCCGATCCCTCGAGAGCCCCCCGTAATAAAGATGCGTTTACCTTCGAGTGACATAACTACCCCTGCTTCCGTGAGTTCATGAATTTTATGAATGCGCCTTGCGTCTCCTCAGATTGCAACGCGATGCGGAACATCTCACCCTCGGCCAACATGACATTTTCGATTGCAATATGTGATTGACTCTTCAGTAAGGCCTTGGTGTTTAACACAGCACTCGGGGGTTGCTCTGCTATCTGCGCTGCCACCTCCAGCGCTCTCTGCACAGGCTGAGGCTCGATAGCGTTGATCAATCCCATGCTAAGAGCTTCTTCGGCACCAAAAGCTCGGCCAGTTAAAAATATCTCTGCCGCCTTTGTATGGCCCACTAGTCGCGGAAAGAGAATACTGGAGCCGGCCTCTGGGACTAGTCCCAAAGTTACAAAAGGCATCTGAAAAGAGGCACCTGGCGCTGCGTAGATAAGCTCGCAATGCAAGAGCAGTGTCGTCCCAATCCCGACCGCATTGCCCTGAACCGCTGCGAGAAGTGGCTTGGGGAAGCCATGCAGCGCCTTTAAAAAATGAAAAACTGGCGAATTCATCGTGATCTCTTCGTTCATGAAGTCCATGATGTCGTTGCCCGCAGTGAAGGCGCTGCCATTACCGGATATCACTACCGCCCGAATTGAGAAATCCCCCGCTGCGCTATTGAGGCTGTCGGCTAGCCTCTGATACATCGCTTGCGTTATCGCATTCTTCTTCTCAGGACGATTGAGGGTGAGATGTAAGACCTTGTCGATCTGTTCGCTCAAAATCTCTAACATAACCCAATCTTACTGATGAGTAGGAGCAAAGCGAAGCTTCCAGCTCCCCTTTGGTCGGTGGCTCCCCCTTGGTCGGTGACACTGAGAAATTTATCCCTTACTTAACTGGCGAGGTCACCGCGAATAAACGCCTCGGTCTTCTCATGTGCCTGCTCATCAGTGAATTGAATTGGTGGAGTCTTCATGAAATACGAGGATGGCGATGTCAGCGGCCCACCAATTCCACGATCCAACGCCAACTTGGCACAGCGAAGGGCGTCGATGATCACTCCTGCAGAGTTAGGTGAATCCCAGACTTCAAGTTTGTACTCAAGGTTGAGTGGAACGTCGCCGAAGGCTCGGCCTTCCAAGCGAACATAAGCCCACTTGCGATCATCGAGCCAGGGGATGTAATCCGAAGGTCCGATATGAACATTCTTCGCCCCAAGATCATGTTCGAGTTGTGAAGTTACAGAGTTGGTCTTGGAGATCTTCTTGGATTCAAGGCGATCGCGTTCGAGCATGTTCTTGAAATCCATATTTCCGCCAACGTTAAGTTGGTAGGTACGATCGAGATGAACTCCTCGATCCTGAAAGAGCTTTGCCATGATGCGGTGGGTAATTGTTGCTCCAACCTGAGACTTAATATCATCGCCAACAATTGGGATACCAGCCTTAGTAAACTTCTCAGCCCATACCGGATCAGAGGCAATAAATACCGGGAGCGCATTGACAAAGGCGGTTCCAGCATCAATTGCACATTGCGCGTAGTACTTAGCTGCATCTTCAGATCCAACTGGAAGATAACAGATGAGAACATCGACCTTTTCGGCTTTTAAACGAGCAACAATATCTACCGGTGGCGCATCTGACTCGGCAATGGTCTCTTTGTAGTACTTTCCAAGCCCATCGAGTGTATGACCACGCTCTACGACGACTCCGGTCCTTGCTACCTCAGAGAACTTAATGGTGTTATTTTCGCTAGCCCAGATTGCATCGGCAAGATCGAGCCCGACCTTCTTAACATCAACATCGAATGCTGCAACGAATTTAACATCACGAACATGGTAGCCACCAAGAACAGCATGCATCAGTCCTGGGATCTCGACATCTACCGCGGCCTCCTCGTAATAGGTCACACCTTGAACGAGCGAATTGGCGCAGTTTCCTACTCCAATTATGGCTACGCGAATATCTTTACTTGTCACGAAGATTTCCTCTCGGTATTGATCATTTCTTCCAACCAAGCGATCTCTCGCTCTGCTGACTCCAATGAATGGCGGCGCCATTCAACTAAGTACTTATCAAATCCAGCTGGGGATTTTTCCAACTCACTGCGAAGGATTGCCACCTTCTCTTGTAGGCGATGTACCCGGCCTTCTAGGATTTGAAGGCGGTTTCGTTGTGGAGTTCGGCCAAAAAATGCAAAGCGCACTTCAAAGCTCTCGTCTTCCCAGGACTCTGGGCCTGATCTCGAGGTCAGCTCTGCAAAACGATCAGCCCCACTCTTGCTGATTGCATAGACGATCCGAGATCGTCTCGAGAGCCCACCCTCTGCAGAAAGTGACTCTTGAATGAGCCCGCCCTCCAACATTCGATGGAGCTGTGGGTAGAGAACGGAGAAACTCAAAGCCCTGAAGGGGCCGTAAATCGCGATAATGCGCTTGCGCAGCTCATAGCCGTGCAACGGCCCCTGAGCGAGTAGGCCTAAGAGAGCAAACTCAAGGGATTCGCCACGTGAACGCATAAGAACCTCACTCTCGCCATTAATTCCATTGATTCCATTGAGTTCGAAGATGCTGCACCGTTCAAGGCGCTTTTATATCGAGTCGATAGTTAACTCGATATATCGGATCGATGCAAATCCAAAGAGGGGAACGATGCGTGTCTTAACTCACTACGAACAGGTAAGCCCTTACGGTTATTGATTAGCGGCCCCCAGGTGGTTCGGCCGCTCCCCACCCGCCAACGGTGGCGCCAAGGGGCTGATAGATAGGTCGCTTAACTATGTCTCTCTTCTCGTGGAGTGAAAATAAAACCGGTGGCGTAGTCGCCCCGAATGAACGCCTGAGCTGGCCCATGACGGTCGGTACCGGTCTTCAACATATTGCCGCCATGTTCGGCGCCACCTTTCTCGTTCCCATCATCACCCATCTGCCCCCCACAACCACGATCTTCTTCTCTGGGGTCGGAACGATTCTCTTCCTTCTAATCACTCGTAACAAAGTTCCAAGCTACCTCGGCTCCTCGTTCGCCTTTCTCGCTCCCATCGCAGCTGCGGTGAGTAAAGGTGGAATGGCACAGGCCCTCGGTGGCGTCGTCGCAACTGGTGTCGTCTTAGCCGTCATTGGACTCATTGTTCGCTCATCGGGCATTGGTTGGATTAATTGGCTCTTGCCTCCCATCGTCACTGGCACCATTGTGATGGTCATCGGATTTAACCTTGCTGGCGCAGCAAAAAATAATTTTGTTACTAAGCCAATCCTGTCAATCATCACACTTGCTACGATCGCAGTGATCGCTGTTGCTGGTCGGGGCTTCATCTCTCGTATCTCTATCTTCATTGGGATCGTCGCCGGCTACCTGGTTGCTATGGCTACTGGTGATGTACATACCGAAGGCATCAAAGCCGCAAAATGGCTTGCTATGCCGACCTTCACTCATCCAACATTTAAGTTGAGTGCGATGGTTCTCTTTATTCCAGTTGTTCTTGTCTTAATCGCTGAGAACGTTGGTCACGTCAAAGCTGTTGCCTCAATGACTCATTCAAACCTTGATGATCAGATGGGGAACGCACTCATGGCCGACGGAATTTCAACTGCGCTCGCTGGTTTCGGGGGTGGTTCCGGAACAACTACATATGCTGAAAATATTGGCGTAATGGCTGCGACAAAGGTTTACTCGACCGCTGCTTACTGGTTCGCAGGTATAGGTGCCATTCTTCTCGCGCTCTGTCCGAAGTTTGGCGCCGTTCTTAGCGCCACTCCTGCAGGTGTGCTCGGAGGCGCTGGCGTTGCTCTCTACGGGATGATCGGAATTCTGGGTGCTCGTATATGGATTGATTCGAAGACCGATTTCAATAAGCCAAGAAACTTAGTTGTAGCAGCATCGGCTTTGATCATCGGCATCTCCGATCTCTCGTGGACGCGCGGAAGCTATACCTTCAACGGAATCATCAACGCAACACTCGTTGCCGTAGTTGGCTATCACCTCCTGAAAGCCCTCTCAAAAGATTAAACTGTAAAGCGAATCGAAAAGGTGAGCTGACTCATTCTGGGTCAGCTCATTTTTTATAGCTCTATACTCCTCTTATGGCGCTGGTTATTCCCTCACGGTTATGGGAATACTCGATAGCCGCCTTCCTCATTATTCTCGCGCCAGGCCCGAGTGTTCTCTTCACTATTGCTCGAGCGATCGCATGGGGGCGCGCAACGGCACTCTTCACAGTGCTCGGCAATGTCTTGGGAATGTACACAATGTCGGTCTTTGTCTCCTTTGGACTCGGCCCAATCCTCGCAAAATCACATCTCATCTTTACTCTCGTTCAATGGGGAGGTGGTCTTTACCTCATCTATCTCGGCTACTCCGCAATCAAAGATAGCCCGAGCGATGCCGAAGATATGCGCACAATCTTGGGAGTGAAACCCTCGCCCCTAAAAACGATTCGCCAGGGTTTTGCGGTCGGTTCTCTCAACCCGAAGGGCGTTGTTTTCTTTGCGGCGATCGTGCCTCAATTTGTGGATCGCCCCCGGGGTTCAATCACCATGCAGATGTTGATCATGGCGACGATCTTCGCTGCGATCGCCCTCATCTCCGATGGAAGTTGGGGAGTTCTTGCTGGGACCATTCGGGAGTGGTTTGCCCACGATATTAAACGCCTTATCCGCATGCGCATCGGCGGCGGAGTGGTCATGGCTCTGCTCGGCGCCCTCACCATTGGGCAATCACTTCTCTCTAGATAAAAGGCTCGTGGCGGTCACCTTCGCTGTCACAGCTAACGGGTTAAATAGGGTCACATCAAAAAATTGGAGCGTTCTTATATGGGTGAAAGAAGAGTCAATCTAAGTCCGAGTGATCTCACATTTTCGTGGGATGGCTGTCATCGTGAATTGTGGCTGAACTACAACCATCAAGTGAAGCCTCCAATGTTTATGCCGACCGTCGCCGAGCTCGCTGAATCTCAAGAGAGCTACTTTATGAATAAGAAGGAACCGCTCGATACATCAGCGATGCATCCTGATATTCCGACGGGCAAGATTGTTGACCATGGCGGCTGGGTGCTCTCGAAACCAATCCAGGTCAATGGCGTCGACACTCACCTTTCAATTCGCGGCAAGTACGACCTCCTGATTGAATTTCCTGACGGCACCTTCGGCATCATTGATTGCAAGATGCAGGCTCGTACCTCCAATAAGAGCGGCTTCTACTCCCCCCAACTTGAGGCCTACGCATATGCCTTGGAAAATCCAGCGAAGGGAGAGGCAAAGAAGATCTCAATGATCGGCATCTACTCGTGGTCACTCCCACAGGCTTGGGGAAATGCCAGCGCCGGCTTTGGCTACCGCGTTAACTCCAACTGGTATCTGGCAGAACGGAAGCCAGAAGCTCTACAGAGCAGACTGGAAGAATTAATTGCGATGGTGAACGGTGAGTGCCCACCCCCTAAGGATGGTTGCGAGCATTGTGCTTATCTCGCGCAACGTGAGGCGATACTCAGGGGTCGCTAATCGCTATTCGTCGCCTTGTTGCTGCTTGCGAATCTTCGTCAGTTCAGCCTTCGCCTCTGAGGCATACATCTCCACATACTCTTGACCAGAAATTTCTTGAATCGATTTCATGATGCGATCGGTCGCCTCTCGTAAGAGCTGTAGATCGCGCGAATCCCCCGTGAAATAGAGCGGTTCACCGAAAATCATCTCAACCCGTCGAACCTTAGGAACGATCTGGCCAGTCGGTTGAATCTCGGCGGTATTAAACATCGCCACGGGGATAACTGGACAGCCAGATTCAATCGCCATCCGGGCGATACCAGTCCGCCCTTTGTAAAGGCGACCATCAGGTGAGCGAGTTCCTTCGGGATAAATACCGAGGCAATCGCCCGCCTTCAAAAGTTCGAGACCTGTCAAGATCGCAGCCTCGCTCCTTCGACCACCGGCGCGGTCAATGGGAACCTGCCCCAAGGCGATGAAGGTTAGTTTTTTAATAAAGCCCTTTAACCCAGGCGAGGTGAAGTATTCACTCTTCGCCAGGAAGGTCACTTTGCGGGGTACTACGAGTGGCATAAAGATTGAGTCACTAAATGAGAGGTGATTAGAGGCGATAATCACGCCACCATTATTGGGGACTTGCCGCAACCCACTGACCTTCGGACGGAAGAAGAGCATCAATATCGGGGTCAGGAAAGATTTGAGGAAGGTATACGCCACGAGGAGTAATTTAGGGGTTCAAGGCCGCCGTGTGACACCATCTGAGCGTGGTCGATATCGAAAATTCTCAATCTTTTCTCCTTCCTGGCGGAAAGGTCGGAATTCTGGTGATTCATGGATTCACTGGATCTCCTGCGACAGTTGCCCCGTGGGCTACGGGGCTAGCAGCAGAGGGCTACACCGTAAGCGTTCCAAGACTTGCTGGTCATGGAACTCATTGGGAGGATCTCAATGTAACGCAGTGGAGTGATTGGTACGTTTCCGTTGAAAACGCCTACTCCCAATTGCGCGCGCAATGCGATCGAATCTTCGTCGCCGGTTTTAGCGTTGGCGGGGCGCTCGCTCTCAAACTCTCTCAGGAACGTGGCGGCGAAATCGAGGGCCTGATGCTCCTTAACGCCTCGATTTTCGATGAGAGAAAATTTTATTACCTTCTTCCATTGGTCAAGCACCTCATTCCGTCATTGAAAAGCGGTGCCATGGATGTGAATAAACCAAATCCAGTTCGCCATAGTTATAGCCGTCTACCTTTGAAGGCGCTCGACTCATTGAGGTCTCTCTGGCGCGTGGTTGAAGAAGATTTATACCTCGTACACACGCCCCTTATGGTGGCTTATTCAGTAAATGATCATGTTGTCGATCCACGTAACTCTGAAACAATCATCGATAACGTTTATTCTGCCGATATTCGTGAGGTGATCTTTGAAAAGTCTTTCCATAATGTTGCTCTTGATTATGATGCTGATATTTTAATTGAAGAGAGCCTCACTTTCATTCAAGATGTACTCACTGGCGAGATCGCACGTAGCGATCAGTTTGGTGAACTGGATGAGCGAGAACTTATAGATGCCGAATTTGATTCAATCGTCTCTGGATTGTCTCTAGATCAATCAGCCCCAACTTCGTATCTAGATGAATTGGATAAGCCTCAAGCTGATGATTTCCATATACCTAACCCGCGACTGCCACGATTATCAGAGTCAAATCGAATAGCGCTCTGGCTCTTATCGGCTGGAGCTGTACAGATCCTGCTCTTTATATTTATTGGATTCGACCTTTTTGGAACGGGCGCTTGGCCCGGCGTGGTTGCGATCATCCTTGGCCTCGGCCATATTATTTGGAACACCGCTCGAAGAATTGATGATGGCCCTGATGGTCCTTACGGAAATGATGGTGCAGTCCTCTAGTAGTTGCACAGTCGTCTTAGGGTTGCGCACTACTGCAGCTAGTTACTGACGAGCAAGAGCTGCTGCACCGACCAAGCCAGCGTTATTCCCCAGAACCGCAGCAACTATTCGAGGCGTTGGATGCTTTCCTCTAAATGGTAGATATTGATCTAGTGCCAGGCGCGTTGGCGCTAGTAACATTTCTCCTGCCTCAATGACACCGCCACCAATAACAACGCAGGCAGGATCAAATAGCACGCTCAGTGAAGCTATTCCAGCGCCGAGCCATTGCGCCGTAGTATTAAATCCAGCGAGTGCGATGGGGTCACCATCCATACCCGCCTCGGTCACGTTGTGGCCTGTTAGTCCAGCGATCGTGCCATCTCCCCGAGCCAGCAGATTGTGCGCTGCATCGGGTGAGGCACTTATCGCCTCGCCAATATGGCGCATCAAGGCGTTCCCAGAGGCATATTGTTCAAAGCAACCTCTGGCACCGCAGCCACATAAGCGTCCCTCCGGAAGTACTCGAAGATGTCCAAACTCTGCTGCCACGCCAAAGGCACCTCGATGCAACCTGCCATCAATCACAGCTCCACCACCAATGCCAGTCCCAATCGTGAGCATCATGAGTTGTGATTCTCCGATACCAGCGCCGTAGCAATACTCACCCCACGCGGCGGCATTGCCATCATTTTCAATAACAATTGGAAGATCGATATTTTTGCTTAAATCGTTTTTGAGATTTGTCCCATTCCAACCAGAGATATTTGGGGTAGCTAATATTGTTTCTCGATCAGAACTTACAAAACCTGCGGCCGAGACTCCGACACCAACAACATCGTGATCACGTAATAAGTGAAGAGCGACATCTGCGATCGTTTGAGTAAGCGCAGCTCCACCCTCTCTTGGTGTTGCAGCCCGATGGGTATCGAGAACCTTTCCATTCTCGTCAACAACACCACCAAGGACCTTCGTCCCACCAATATCGATACCAATCGTAAGAGACATTACGCTTCCAGTTTTGCTTTTAACTCTTTCAAGGCGAGTTCGATTGTGTCGCGTTCTGCCTTTGTACGCATCATTGCTGGCACTGGCATGGATAAGGCAACAGTGAGTGCATACTCAACAGTCGTACTCTCCTGCGAATCCTCGGTAATCGTGTAGCCGCCGCTCATCTCGGTCAACATGTCAGCATCGTCGAGGGTGAAGCTGAGTGCGCCAGGTGAAGCACTCCAGTCATAATCCAAAATCACACGATCTTTTACCTGTCCAGCCTTGATCTTCATCTCAATCTTTGTAGCACGACCTTCGCTATCCCTTTCAAGAACGGTGGCGCTCTGAATAGAGGTTGACCATTCGGGATACCCTGCAGGATCAAAGAGGAGTGCGCGAACATCGGCGGCAGGGGCATCGATCTGGATTGAGCTCTTAGATGTTTCAGACATGCCCATAGGTTACCGCCCCGAACTACTAGCCCCAGACGCAACTCCCCCACTACCGTTATCGCATGGATGAATTCTCAACCCCATCGATGGTCCCGGCAGCGACCACCGGTAATCTCACTAATTTGATTTCTGAACGTGCCTGGTTTGAACCGCAGCGGGTCTTGCTTTCTCGTCCACTGGGCGATAGCTGGCAACCAGTTACCGCACGTGAATTCGAAGAAGAAGTCCGCGCTACCGCAAAAGGGTTGATCTCTGCTGGAGTCGCGTCTGGTGATCGAGTCGCGATCATGGCAAAGACCCGTTACGAATGGACCGTTCTGGATTTTGCAATCTGGTACGCCGGTGCCGTCACCGTGCCAATTTTTGAAACCTCAAGTGCTGAACAAATTGAATGGATCTTGCGCGACTCTGGTTCTGTTGCCCTCATTGTTGAGACACCCGCTCTCGCCGCTCTCGCCCATCCCGTCCTAGGTGAGTTCTGCAAGAGCGTCTGGACCATCACTGAAGATGCGATGTCAGAGTTGGTCCGTCTCGGCTCAAGTGTGAATGATGATCAAGTGAATGAACGCCGAGGTGCTCTCACGCCCGACTCACTGGCCACTCTTATTTACACATCTGGAACAACTGGGAAACCAAAAGGTGTGCAGCTCACACACGGAAACTTTCTCGCTGAATGTGGCAATGTTGTACAGGGAGCGTCAGATTTATTCTTGAAGCCAAATGGTTCAACACTTCTTTTTCTACCGGTCGCTCACGTCTTTGGCCGCATGGTTCAGATCGGCGCGCTCACAGCGGGGTTACACCTCGCGCATTGCGGTGATATCGCACGTCTACCCCAGGACCTCAACTCGTTTAAGCCAACCTTTGTACTTGCAGTGCCTCGAATCTTCGAAAAGATTTACAACGGCGCCGAAGCGCGAGCTGACGCTGCTGGAAAGGGAGACATCTTCCGAAAGGCGGCGAAATGTTCGATCCAATATTCAGAGGCCATGGATACCGGAAACATCAGCCCATTACTTCGATTAAAGCACCGCATCTTCGACAAGCTCGTCTACTCAAAGATTCGTGCTGGGATGGGAGGTGCAGTTGAAGCGGCAATCTCTGGTGGCGCCCCACTAGGCGCACGGCTCGGCCACTTCTATCGCGGAGTAGGAATCACCATCTTAGAAGGCTATGGCTTAACTGAGACTACCGCCGGTGCAACGCTTAATTTAACTGGTACTCAGAAGATAGGTTCTGTTGGGATGCCACTACCTGGAACAACAGTGCGAATCGCTTCTGATGGTGAAGTACTTCTTAAAGGACCAATTGTCATGCGGGGTTACTGGCAAAATGATGCAGCAAATATTGAGACATTTACTGAGGATGGTTTCTTCAAATCAGGTGATCTCGGAGTACTCGATAGCGAGGGTTACCTCACCATCACTGGCCGTAAAAAGGAGATCATCGTGACGGCGGGTGGAAAGAATGTCGCACCGGCTGTTCTTGAAGATCGAGTTCGCGCACATCCGCTAGTCAGTCAGTGCATGGTCGTCGGCGACAACAAGCCATTTATTGCCGCCCTCGTCACCCTTGATGCCGATGCGATCAAGGGTTGGTCAGCGTCGAATAAGAAATCTGGTACCGCCATCGCTGATCTTGCGAAAGATCCGTCGCTGATCGCTGTAATTCAAACTGCGATTGATGATGCAAACAAAGCGGTAAGTCGGGCCGAATCAATCCGTAAATTTACGATTTTACCCGTAGATTTCACCATCGCAGACGGTCAGCTCACTGCAAAGATGTCAGTGAAGCGCCATGTTGTCGCAAATCAATTTGCACGCGAGATCAATGAACTCTTTGGGTAAAGTCAAAGCGGTTACTTCCCTTGATCCTGCAGCACGAACGATTCAAAAACTGATTTCACACGATCTCACTGCTATAGGACTGAGTGTGGATGAAGCGATCGGTCGCAATTCAACAAATCAATACACTCGCACCGCACTACGCGATATTCGAAGTGCCATAGATCTTCTCAGTACAAAGTTGTTGGACCTCAATAAAAATACTTCACTACTCACCAAACGCGAAGGAGAGATTGTGAACGCCCTTGCTAGCGGGAAAACTGCTAGCGATATTGCAGCTGAGCTCTTTATAAGTGAACCCACTGTGAAGAGCCACCTGATGGCGATCTACCGAAAACTTAATGTGAAGAATAAGACACGTGCACTTTCGGAGGCAAAACGCCTCGGTCTACTCACCAAATAAGATCGCTGAAAATCTCTCGCCCCAGAGCTTCCAACTCCAAGCCTCCACCGCCCACTCCCGACCTCGTCGTCCCATTTCTCTCCTCTGCTGAGGATTATTGAGAAGTGAGATAGCGGCAGTCGCAATCGCCTCAATATTTGCACCGTCGACAACCACGCCTGTCTCACCATCAAGCACCGCGTCGGGAGCGCCACCGATCGTACTTCCCAAGATCGGAATGCCAGTGGAACTGGCCTCGAGGTAGACGATTCCAAGCCCCTCGACCTCCAATCCAAAGAAACGTGAACGGGATGGCATGGCGAAAATATCTCCAAGTCGTAGGTAAGAAGGTAGATCGGCATACTGCACCCGTCCAACAAAGCGAACCTTCTCTTGAAGCTGGTACTTCGAAACTAATTTCTCTAAGAACGCTCGGCGGGGGCCCTCGCCTATGAGAACCAAAATCGCATCCGGGATCTCTCTAAGAATTGCTGGCATCGCTTCAATCAATCGATCCTGTCCCTTTCGATGAACCAGCCGACCTACGCTGATGATTACTCGGTGGTTACGTAACTCCCAGTTATCGATGAGCTCGGCCGACTTGGGCCCAGGAGAAAAGTGCGCTGTCGCAATTCCAGGAGCCATACGAATAGTTGATACCTTTTCACTTAATATTGGAAGCATCGCAGTATGAGTAAATTCACCAAGATAGGTAATGACATCAAGGTGCGAAGTGATAACTCGCATCGCAAAGGAGAATGGCCAGACTTTTGACCACCAGACTTCATGGCCATGTGTGAGCGCAACTTGTCGCTTAGCTCCATACCTTCTTAAATATCCAGCCATCCAACCCAACGGTGCAGCGGCCCCGTACCAAATGATCTCTGACGAATATTCTTTCATTACCTTCGCGATACGACGATTCACACGCGGTGTTGGTAAGAGAACCTTGGCCTTATCCCGGTAAATGAGGAGTCCATGCTTGCGCTCAAGCTGACGGTCGAATTCTTCGCATCCTTCTTGGGTCGACGTATAAATCACAATCTGACTGCCGTCGAGTTCGCCAAGCAAGCCCAAGATAAAACTTTCAATTCCGCCTGCTCGCGGCCCTAAATCATTTGTCACCAAGAGGATAGGGCGGCTATTCACCCGTAAAGGCTATCGTTCTCTCATGCCGGTGATCGCAAATCTCATCATTGGGATCGATGGTGCAACAACGATCGACGGAAGTTCTGGCCCATTAAGTTCTCCTGCCGATCGAAAGCGATTTCACCAACTTCGCAAACGGTCACACGCAATCATGATAGGTGGGGCCACTGCTCGAGCCGAGCCTTATGAATTAACTCCTCTTCCGCTCATTGTCGTAACCCGGGGCGGAATAGTTCCAGGGCGAGCGGCTGAGAATCCGTTAGCTGTCATAGCCGCCCTTTCGATCGAAGCGGCAATCAAAAGATACTCTGCCCAATTCGATTCACTCTTGATCGAGGCTGGCAGCAACTTCCTGCTTCAAGCGCTACGGGCTGAGCTAGTTGATGAGCTCTACCTGACCAGGGTGAGCAAGGTGGGTGGCGCACCTTATTTCATAACCGATCCCCTTTCGCTCAACTTCAAGCTCCACACGGAGAGCGGTACCAGCGATGAACTCTTCTCCCACTATGCGCGCCTTCCCTCGATGCAGATCGAAGGAAAATAGAGTGCTCTAGTGAGAACTGTGAGTGAATCTTCTACGCAATCATGGGATGAAATAGTCAAAGAAATCCGATCGATCACCTTACGAAATGAGATCGTACTCGAAGAAGTTCCAGCACCTCAAAAATTAGCTCCACATGCGATCGCACTGACTGCCGATGTGGATGTCGATGTTGCAACAGGTCGCTTTGTTCTTCTCCACGATCCCAAGGGACAAGAGGGATGGTCCGGTGAATATCGTTGTGTAACTTTTGCCCGCGCCGCTATCGAAGAAGAATTAGCCAGCGACCCATCGCTCTGCGATGTAAGTTGGTCATGGCTCATCGAAGCTCTCACCCATGAGGGGGCGACATATGGCTTCCCCAGTGGCACGGTTACTCGAGTCGCAAGTATCTCCTATGGGGAACTCGTAGGACGCGACGAAGACTCTGAAGTTGAAGTCAGGGCATCATGGACGCCACTAAATGGCACTTCAATGTCTGCGCATGTGATGGCATGGATATCTCTCCTCGAGAAAATTTCTGGCCTTGAGCCGCTCCCCGAAGGTGTTACCCAATTACCATTGAGTAGATAGCGAAGTAAAAGAAATAAGCGAATTAAACGAAATAGAAAATATACCTACACCTCTCCTGGCTCCTCGAAATGGTCAACCTGAACTCATTGTCGATGACGTAGGCCTGCGGCGTGCGATCGATCAACTCAGTTCGGGAACGGGTCCGATCGCCGTCGATGCTGAACGCGCATCAGGTTTTCGTTATAGCCAACGTGCCTATCTCATCCAAATCTACCGGCGCGGTGGCGGCCTTCATCTCATCGATCCCATCGCAGCAAATAATCGTGATACTTGGCTCTCGCTCAACGCTGCACTGAGTGAATCTGAATGGATTATTCATGCCAGCACCCAGGACCTGCCTTGTCTGCGAGAACTCGGAATCACGCCGTCGAAAATATTTGACACTGAGTTGGGTGGACGCATTGCTGGATGTGCCAGGGTTGGTTTAGGTGCTCTCTCGGAAGAGTTACTCAATATTCAACTTGCAAAAGAGCACAGCGCAGTTGATTGGTCGATCCGACCTCTGAAAGATGAGTGGTTGGTCTATGCAGCTCTTGATGTCGATGTTCTCATTGATCTCCGCGATGCGATGGAAGAACTCCTGACCACCCGCGGATATTTGGAATACGCCCGCGAGGATTTCGCAGCAATTCTCGCCGCTCCACCATCCAGTGCGAAAAGGGAGGTATGGCGAAAAACCTCGGGAATGCATAAGGCCCGAGATCGGATGACGCTAGCGATTGTCCGCGATCTCTACGCTGCTCGAGATCAATACGCAAGTCACGTTGATATTGCGCCGGGTCGAATCTTCAACGATGAAGCGTTGATGGAGATTGCGACCAAGCGACCGCTAACGATTGATATCTTCTCAAAGATCATCACTCGCAGATCTCGAGGAAAAGACCAACCACTTACAGAATGGTTTGAGATTTATCGCAAGACGTTAGAGCTCTCGAAGGACCAACTCCCCGAATTGCGTCTGAGCGCGGTCGGGATTCCTGCCCAGAAACTTTGGCGAGAGCGCAATCCACTTGGCTATGCACGATTAACCCATGCACGCGCGGCAGTCATCGAGCGAGCGCACGAGTTAGGGATGCCGGCCGAAAATCTCATCTCTCCCGAGGCGGTCCGACAGGTGATGTGGGAAACCCCTGAAGCTGATGCAGACCTTCGTTATATAGAAGAGAAATTGCGCGGCGCTGGCGCCAGAGAGTGGCAGATTCATGAGATTGGACCATCTTTGCTGAGGCCGCTCTTTGAGACGATAGCGCTGTCACCTGCGCCAGAGCCGCAACCAGAGGGTGAAGAGCCAGCTCAGAGCTCTTTCGTCGCCACCAGCGAGTGATCAGAATTACGCAACATTCGAGTTGCGTAAATAA
>Ga0136641_1000458_pt1 | contig 17650 bp, 14 predicted proteins | sample EliLak1302023Y_FD_115312 | JGI IMG/M metagenome (GOLD analysis project Ga0136641, IMG submission 115312) | Freshwater microbial communities from Elizabeth Lake, Yosemite National Park, California, USA - 13020-23Y | ecosystem: Environmental > Aquatic > Freshwater > Lake ...
ACGAATTAAAAATCGTACGTTAGTTGCTGATGTACATGAAGATTATTCAGAGTTATTAAAAGATCGCGCGTGGGCAAAAGGTTTAGTGGGATTTCTCGGGCGAAGAGTTGCACGACTAGCCACAAAAGTGGCAGCGCGTGCTGAATTAACAACGGTAGCCGATGTACAGGTTCCACCATTTAATGCACACAATCGTTTAGTTGTTAGGAACTTTCCTGACGAATCGCTATTGACACCAAGTGGAGAACTATCAGCACAACCACGTGCGATTTATATTGGCGATGTGCGTACCTCGCGCGGAATCAAAACAATTATGCAAGCAGCTGAATTAGCACCGAAATGGAACTTTGACATCATCGGGAATGTTTCAGCAAATGATGCAGCATTTATCGAAAATTGGAAATCAACAAGTGCCGCAAGTTCACGTGTAATTTTTCATGGTCGGCTTGCACCTGCTGCTTCATGGAGCTTTGCTAAAGGTGCTTGGGTAGGGCTCTCACTTTTAGAATCAACTCCTGCTTTTAGTGCGGCAGTTCCTAGTAAGTTGTATGAATATATGGCAAGTGGTCTCGCGACAATTTCGACTCCACTTCCCCGCTGCATTGAATTAATCGAAAAAAGTAAGGGTGGCGTAATTGCTAACGATGCAGCCGCTGTGGCAGAGACGTTAAATGCATGGGCCGCAAATCCCAATGAGTTAATCGCTTTCCGCAAAAATGCAGTTACATGGGCCACATCAAACCTCAATGCGGCGGCTGAATATGAGGCATTCGTAACGGCAATAAAGGCTCTTCTACCTAGTTCACGCTAGGCTCGCTCCATGGCCACAATAATTGCCGCAACCGCAGATGTAGATGCGAGCGCCACTATTGGCGACGGTTCAAAGATCTGGCACTTAGCGCAAGTTCGAGACAAAGCTGTGCTTGGAGAAAACTGCATTGTTTCTCGAGGTGCTTACATTGGCTCTGGTGTAAAAATTGGAAACAACTGCAAGATTCAAAACTATGCATTGGTATACGAGCCAGCGGTTTTAGGTCAGGGAGTATTCATCGGTCCGGCAGTTGTATTAACTAATGACCATTACCCCCGAGCGATCAATCCCGATATGAGTCTTAAATCTGGTTCCGACTGGGATGCGGTCGGAGTAACTATTGGAGATGGAGCCAGTATCGGGGCTCAATCTGTCTGTGTTGCTCCAGTAAAAATCGGGTCATGGGCATTGGTGGCGGCAGGATCAGTTGTTGTTAAGGATGTACCTGATTTTGCATTAGTGGCCGGAAGCCCAGCAAAAAGAATTCGATGGGTGGGTCGTGCAGGGGTCCCACTAGAAGACATCGGCGATAATACCTTTCGTTGTCCCACAACAGGGGCGTTATACAAGCAGATGAGTTCAGATCAGTTACTAGAGATAAACGAGGGAAAACAATGATTCCAGCAGCCAAACCAATTATCGGCGATGAAGAGCGCGAAGCAGTAGACCGCGTTCTCCGCTCTGGCATGTTGGCTCAAGGACCAGAAGTAAAAGCATTTGAAGATGAGTTCTCTGCTCATGTTGGTGGTCGCCATTGTGTTGCGATGAACTCTGGAACATCAGCTCTGCATCTAGGATTTATCGCTGCAGGAATTGAACATGGCGATGAAGTTATCGTTCCTTCCTTTTCATTTGCGGCAACAGCTAACTCGGTTGCACTTGCAGGCGGCATTCCAGTGTTTGCAGAAATTGATCCAAAGACCTTTAATCTAGATCCAGACCACGTTGAAACCCTGATTACGAAGAAAACTAAGGCAATAATGCCAGTGCACCTCTATGGTCATATCGCTGCCATGGATCGCTTTGATGAGATCTCCAGTAAATACGGAGTCAAAATTATTGAAGATGCAGCGCAAGGTCACTTGGCATCAATGAATGGGCGCAATGCTGGCGAATTTGGCGTTGTTGCATCATTTTCTTTTTACCCAACCAAAAATATGACCGCTGGTGAAGGTGGGATGGCAGTTACTGATTCTGCTGAAATAGCACGAACATTACGATTGTTGCGAAATCAGGGACAAGAGATTCGCTATCAAAATGAAGTTATCGGTTTTAACACCCGAATGACAGAAATACATGCAGCCATTGGTCGAGTGCAGTTACGCAAACTTCCTGGCTGGACTAAGACGCGACAAGACAATGCAGCTTATTTAGATGCACATCTAAAGGGTGTTGTTGTTCCTTACTTGCAACCAGGAACAACTCACTCATATCACCAATACACGATTCGCATTCCTGGCGGATCAGCCGAAAAGCGTGATGCATTTATGGCAGCAATCACCGCCAAGGGTGTCGGATGTGGCGTTTACTATCCGACTCCAATCCACCGATTGCCATCATTTAACTTGACTTTAGATCTGCCAGAAACTGAGCTTGTAATCAAGGAATGCGTTTCATTGCCGGTGCATCCATCACTTACCCAAGAAGAGTTAGAAACTATCGTCTCGGTTGTTAATGAAGTTGCGGCTTCACTGTAATCATGGCGGATAAGAAACTTCGCGCTGGCCTTGTTGGGCTAGGAATGATGGGGCGTCACCACGCCCGTATTTTGAGTTCACTTGATGGTGTTGAACTTATTGCAGTCTCTGACCCAATGGGTGATCAGCATGGAGTTGCAGGCGGACGCCAAGTTTTTTCATCGGTTTCAGATCTCATTAAAGAGGGCATCGATTATGCAATGGTTGCAGCACCTACCGCTTTCCACGAAGAGCTCGCCCTTGAACTTGCAGGTGCTGGCGTACATGCATTAATCGAAAAGCCATTAGCCGTTGATACACCTGCTGCGCAAAAGATTTATGAAGCGTTTCGCGATAAAGGTTTAGTAGGTGCAGTTGGACATATTGAGCGTTACAACCCTGCACTGCAGCAACTTCGTGCACGACTTGATGCCGGCGAACTTGGTGCTGTGTATCAAATTACAACTCGTCGCCAAGGTCCTTTTCCGGCGCGAATTGCCGATGTTGGAGTCGTAAAAGACTTAGCAACTCATGACATTGATTCAACTGCATGGGTTGCTCGTTCTGCTTTCACATCGGTTTCTGCCCAAACAACTCATAAATCTGGTCGCCCGCATGAAGATATGGTCGCCGTTGTTGGCCAGCTTGCAAATGGAATCATTACTAACCACCTCGTCAATTGGCTTACTCCATTCAAAGAGCGGTTAACAATTGTCACAGGCGAACGAGGTGCACTAGTTGCAGACACTTTGACTGCGGACTTAACATTTTATGCAAACGCTTCTGTAGATACAGAATGGGATTCGGTTGCTGCATTCCGCGGAGTAAGTGAAGGCGATGTCATTCGTTATGCATTCGCAAAGCCAGAACCACTTCGTGTTGAACATGAAGCATTCCGAGATGCTGTCCTTGGTTTACCAGGAGCTCTCGAGAGAATTGTGACTATGGAACAAGGACTTGCAACGGTTGCGGTTGCTAGCGCGATTCTTGAGAGCGCAGCAACAAAAAAGGTTATCTCCTTATGAAGATTACAGTTGTAGCTCTTGGAAAAATTGGGTTGCCACTTGCGGTGCAATTTGCCAATAAAGGTCACCACGTCATTGGATGCGATGTTAATCAAGTAGCTGTGGATCTCATTAACGCTGGAACTGAACCATTTCCAGGTGAAGCTTTTCTCGATGAATATCTCAAGAAAGTTGTGGCATCTGGCCATTTAGTAGCAACGACTGATACAAAAACCGCGGTTTCTGAGTCTGAAGCAGTTGTGGTTGTAGTACCTCTTTTTGTTGATAACGATGGTGTTCCAGATTTTGGCTGGATGGATGCTGCTACTAAGAGCATCGCTGAAGGATTAAAGCCAGGCACATTGGTTTCTTATGAGACGACCTTGCCTGTTGGAACAACACGCACCCGCTTTGCGCCAATGCTGGAAAAGATTTCAGGACTAACAGCTGGAGTTGATTTCCACTTGGTTTTCTCGCCAGAGCGAGTATTGACTGGGCGTGTATTCGCTGATCTTCGAAAATACCCAAAACTCGTCGGTGGCATTGATCAGGAAAGCACCACAGCTGGAATCAAATTTTATGAAAAAGTTTTGGACTTTGATGATCGTCCAGATCTAACACAGCCAAATGGTGTGTGGGATATGGGATCGACCGAGGCTAGCGAAATGGCAAAACTGGCTGAAACAACGTATCGCGACGTAAATATTGGACTCGCAAATCAATTCGCGATCTTTGCCGAGACTGCAAACATCGATATTTCTAAAGTTATTGCGGCATCAAACTCGCAGCCATTCAGTCACATTCACCAACCAGGTATCGCTGTTGGTGGACACTGCATCCCAATTTATCCACGCTTCTATTTGTGGAATCACCCAGAAGCAACAGTTGTTCGCGCCGCACGCGAAGCAAATGCAGCTATGCCTGCTCATGCAGTTGGAATGTTGGCCGGTGCATTAGGTTCGCTGAACAATAAAGATGTTGCAGTTCTTGGAATTTCCTATCGTGGCGGTGTCAAAGAAAGTGCATTCTCTGGAGTATTTCCTACCGTCACTGCACTAAAGGCAGCTGGAGCAAACGTCCTTGTTCATGACCCTATGTACACCGATGAAGAGATTGCTCGCCTTGGATTTACGCCCTATGCCACTGGCACCGCTGTTGATGGCGTAATTCTTCAAGCCGACCATGCTGGATACCAGAAACTGACATCATCGTCATTTCCTGGAGTGCAAGCAGTTGTTGATGGACGCCGAACAATGAATGCAAGCAACTTCCCCGGTGTTGACTTTAGAGTTATTGGGGCGCCGGTTCAGTAATAATTGTGAAAGGCAGATGCTTGCGAGAATTTGGTTGTGCATCGGCGATTCGGTTATAGATCTTCACTAAGTTTTCAGCTTGAAGTTCCCAGCTACGCTCAATTAAGACTTCTTCAGTGTAAACGCTTTGATACTTGTCTTTGTCAGCTAATACTTTCTTTACTGCAATTACGAAATCTGCAGCATCCTCGGCTATAAATACCTCACCATTGCCCAAGCGCTTTACTTCTGCCGCCATTGTCCGTACATCACTAACAACTATTGGAAGTCGTGCCTGCATGTACTCCCCAAATTTAGTGATCAGTGAAATCTCGTGATTGAGCTTATGATGGATCGGAATTAGGCCAACATCTCCATTGGAAAGATATGACACTAGTTCTGAGTTTGGAACATACGGCAATACGTGGAATCGATCTTTTAACTGCGAATACGCAGATTGCAGGTCTAAAACCGTTTGATTCTTGGGATTAGCGATTAGCGCTAGATGCACATCAGGTAACTGTTTCAGGGCTTCTAGAACTGTTGCCAATCCGCGCTGCGGTGCTACTGCACCAGAGTAAACAAGCAGCGGGGTCGTGTTAGCAATATTGCAATCGTTGCGAATATTTCTTGATGATGGCTGTTGGCCTTCGAACAATGGATCGTTAGCTATCAATTCGGGGCGCTTAGTAAGCCCTAATTGTGGAATTAGTAGGTCAGACATGCCTTCGCTGACAGATAAGACGGTTGCAGAAATTGCACTGTAACGCTTTTCCTCTCGTGTATAAACATTTTTTAGTGGCGATGTTAAATGTGAAACCCCAGGAACGTATTCATGAGCATCATAAATTAATTGTGCAGTGTGTCCCTGTGTTACTAAATACTCAACTAATGCACCAGCTATTGGCAAAGCCGTGTAGTCATGAGCATGAATAACATCTGGCTTGAAAGCTAAGGCGATCGGTTTTAATGTTGTCTTTGCACGTAGCAGATTTGGAATAGCTGGCGGAACTGCAGGTAATAACTTGGCTTGAAACTTGCGCTTATAAAATCTCAATGCACGCAAAATAAAGGCGAATCTCTTGTGATTAATTACGACCTTTAGATAAACCCGTCGAATGGTGGCATATCCAATTTTTAATTGGTCATCGTGATGATCCGGTCGTGAACCACATACCAAAACATCCCAACCCGCGTTAGCCAGGGACCAAGCACACTTAAGAACACGTGAATCTTCAGTAACTCCATTGAGCACAATATGCATTGTGCGTGGTGACGTGTTCATGTCCTCAATCTATCTCGTATTAGTGAATTTTTTATCGTCTTGATATCTATAATCGTAAAGTACTTGTATTCCAATCAAAAATAGGCCACAGTTCACGGATGCAAACGGGCCGAAGCGTTGTTTACGCTAAAAATGGTGGAGCTGCAGCAAGCCAGCCATTGGCTGTAAGCGCAGCAATTTCTATTCTAAAACAAGGCGGATCTTTCATTGATGCCGCCATCGCACTTAGCGCAGTCATCTGTGTTGTTGAACCTGGTGCTTCTCACCTTGGTGGCGATGCATTCCTTGTTACCCACCATGCAGCAAGTAAAACAAACCTTGCATTCAACGGCAGCGGTGAAGGTTCACACGCTGCAACACCTGATGCTTATAAGGATGGAATCCCACTGCATGGATATAAATCCGGAACAGTTCCTGGCTTAGTCTCTACTTGGTTTGAAGCACACTCGCGGTACGGCAAACTGCCAATGGCGACATTGCTAGAAGATGCAATTGAATATGCAGAAAATGGCTTCCCAGCAAACCTTGGTTTTGTCCGAAGAATTGCAGGCCACCTTGCCCTAACTCCAGCGACAACAGTATTTAAAGATATGGGAATCGATGTAAATGTAAAGATCGGTGATCTAGTTGTTCAAAAAAATCTTGCCCAATCTTTACGTGAAATCGCAATGGGTGGCCGTGCTGCATTTTATGAAGGAAGCATCGCCCAGCAATTAATTAAAGGTTCTGAGGGTTGGTTCAACGCTGAAGATTTAAAGGCTCACACAACACGGGTTCTTGATCCGCTATCTATTAAGTATCGCGACCTAACTATTTATGGCCAACCTCCCCCAACCCAAGGAATGATCTTGATGGAAGAGCTGCTTCTGAATGAAAGATTTGATGTTGCATCTATGTCTGAGACTGATCGTATTCATATTGGCGTTGAATCAAAAAAGATTGGTTTTGCAGACAGAAATGCAATTCTGGGTGATCCTGAATTTATTGATGTGAATGTTGCACAAATCTTGTCGAAAGAAAACATTGATGCTCGATTTGGCCAAATTTCTATGGATTCGGCAATGAATGACATCGCACCCGTCAGCGAAGGTAGCGATACAACCTACTTCTTGGTCGTCGATAAAGATGGGAACGCGGTTTCTTGGATTCAATCTGTCTTCCATGGCTTTGGTAGCTCGTGGATCATTCCTGACACAGGAATTCTCCTGAATAATCGCCTAACTGGGTTTTCATTAGACCCTAATTCGCCCAACATCATTGCTCCAGGCAAACGTCCGGCGCATACGTTAAATGCATTTACTGTTGTTAATCCTGATGGCTCGTTGAACATTATTGGCGGTACACCTGGTGCAAATATTCAGGTACAAACTAATCTGCAATTAATCGTAAATTTGGTTGATTTGAAGATGAATGTGCAAGAAGCAACAGAGGCACCCCGCTGGCAACATCTGAAGGAGGCGGGACAAAGCTCTGAAGAGGAAACTGGCAGTGGAGTGTTGGAGATTGAAAACCGAGTTTCAACTACCGTGCTAGATCAATTACGTGCAAAGGGTCATGAGGTAAAAGCTATTGCAGCATGGGGACATGGATCATCCGTGCAGTTGATGCAGGTATTGCCTAATGGCACCTTTGCTTTTGGTTCAGACCCTCGTTGCGAAGGTCACGCGTCAGGTATTTAGCGTAAAGGCCGTTTTTAAAGAGATGCCAGGGCTTCATCAAGAACGCTTAGTGCATCCTTTAGAAGCTCATCTGTAATAACAATTGGTGGCAAGAAGCGAACAACATTTGAATACGTGCCAGCGGTCAGGATAAGAACACCGTGGCTCTGGGCGTACTTAACTACTGCGTTCATCGCTGCAGTGTTAGGGGTCTTTGTGCCTGGCTCGACTAATTCAATTGCCTGCATTGCACCGCGACCACGAACTTCGCCGATCACTGAATACTTTGATTTCATTGTGGCAAGTGCGTCACCAAGGATTTTGCCAATGTGATTTGCTCGCTCAACGAGTTTTTCAGCTTCTAATGTTTCAAATACGCCTAGGGCTGCAGCACATGCCAGTGGATTACCACCGTATGTTCCACCAAGGCCCGCGACATGAACTGAGTCCATAATTTCGGCGCGGCCAGTAACACCTGCTAGCGGAAGTCCGCCTGCGATGCCCTTGGCTGTAATGATCATGTCTGGCACAACATTCTCGTTTTCAACAGCAAACATGTTGCCAGTACGAGCAAAACCTGTTTGTACTTCATCTGCAATAAAGATGATTCCATTGTCAGTTGAGTACTTTGAAAGTGCTGGCAAGAAACCCTTTGGTGGAACGATAAATCCACCTTCGCCCTGAATAGGTTCGATGAGAATTGCAGCAACGTTATGTGCACCGATTTCTTTATCGATCTTATGGGTGATCATGTCGATTGCATCTTCAGTAATTGTTGCTTGATCGCCAACCCAATGGAATGAATACGGCATTGGTACACGATAAATTTCTGGAGCAAATGGACCGAAGCCTTCTTTGTATGGCATGTTCTTTGCAGTAAGTGCCATCGTTAAGTTTGTACGTCCGTGGTAGCTGTGTTCGAAAACAACAATTGCTTGGCGCTTTGTGTAGTGACGCGCAATCTTTACTGCGTTCTCAACAGCTTCTGCACCAGAGTTAACAAGAAGAGACTTTTTCTTAAATGTGCCGGGTGTTAGGGCATTTAACTTTTCGCATACTTCGATGTAACCCATGTACGGAGCAACCGTGAAACAAGTATGAGTAAATGCTTGAACTTGATCGATGACACGATCGACTACACGTTGTGCGGCATTACCAACGTTAGTAACACCGATTCCTGAACCAAGATCAATGATTTGGTTTCCATCGATATCAAGCAAAATCGCATCACTCGCGCGCTCGATAATGACGGGAATCGCCATACCTAGCCCCCCAGATGTCGCCTCACTGCGGCGCTGTAGCGCCTCGAGAGATTTTGGTCCCGGTATTGCGGTAACCAACCGACGCTCTTGAGTCAATGCGGTAAGTGTTGTCATGGGTAAAGTCTAAGCCATCGTTTCCTACTCGCCAGTCCATTGGTTAGGCTTCGAACATGAACTCGGAGTTAAGAAAGAGCGCGCCGTTACTGGACGCTTACTTGAGCTACTTCGAATCTGAGCGCACAGCATTCACAATTCCAGGTCACAAGCAAAAGGCGTACCGCTTAGATCAAGGCCTCGGTGCGGTAGTTGATTCAGATACTCCGCTGTACGGAGGCTTAGATGAAATCAAACTCACTGAAGGAACATTAAAGAAGGCCGAAGAGTTAGCGGCATCACTGTGGGGCGCAGATTATGCGCGTTTTTCAACTGGTGGTTCAACACATGCAAATCAAGCCATCATCTTGGCTCTTGGCAAACCTGGTCAGAAGGTTGCCGTTTCTCGCACTGCGCACAGATCAGTCTTAAGCGCTCTAGTACTAACTGGTCTAGAACCAATCTGGTTAACACCTGAGATAGATAGCGCAACCGGTATTCCAACTGGAATTCCTGTTTCTGAACTAGAACGTGTCTTAGCGCAAAAGCCAGTTGCTCTGTTGCTGACAGAGCCTGGTTACCTTGGAACAATTTCAGAACTACCTGCGCTGATTAAGAAGGCTCACGAGAATTCAATCCCAGTAATTGTTGATGCTGCGTGGGGTGGCCATTTTGGATTCAACTCCCAGATTCCACAACATGTGTTGCAGTTAGGCGCAGATGCACTGATCACTAGTGTTCATAAAGCTTTGCCCGGCTATAGCGCATCGGCTTTGTTGTTGGCGCAAGGAAAACTACTGAACCTAGATCGTATTGAACAAAGTTTTGAAACTACTCATACGACTTCACCTGCCGGCGCTCCGCTGGCATCAATTGATGGAGTTCGCGCATTACTTCAAACCAGAGGAGATCAATTAACTGGAGAACTTGTCTCACTTGTTAACTCCTTTAAAGCAGCGGTTCAATCACAGTTTGATACAACCATTTTCCTTAATCCATCTGACTTTCCAGCTAAGCGCTTTGACCCGGTAAAGATTGTCTTGCGCGCAAACATTCTTGGCTTATCAGGAGTAGATGTTGAAAGAGAGCTACAGAAAGCAAATATCCGCGTTGAAATGGCAGATCGCGACACAATCGTTTTCTTAGCGACATTGGCAGATTCCGCCGAAGATTTCACGGTTTTAGAAAATGCCCTTGTTCCAATTCTGAAGAAATTGCAGGGCCCAACGAGACAAACCCAAACATCTCTTAGCTGGTCAGTCGTGCCAACAGTTGCAATTTCTATGCGCGATGCCTATTTTGCAGACACCGAGTTTGTTTCAGCCACAGCTGCCATAGGCCGCATTAGCGCCGATTTAATTGCACCGTATCCCCCAGGTGTTGCAGTGGTTGCACCAGGAGAATTACTAACTGAGCAGATCATTAATGGATTAGCAGCAACTCAAAAGGCTGGTGTGCGAATTGCATATGCCAGTGATTCAACTCTTGCAACATACCGTGTTACTAAATAATTGTAGCGATTAATTATTCTGGGCTAGTTATTTTTCAGGAAAGTGACAAGCGACCTGGTGATCACCAGATGTAACTAATAAAGGCTCAGTTGTTGTACAAGCCTCTTGTGCCTTCCAACATCGGGTACGGAATCGACACCCTGATGGAGGATTTGCCGGACTTGGTACATCGCCAGTCAAAACGATACGCGTAGTTTTACGAATTCTTTCTTGCTTTGGATTAGCAAGTGGAACTGCTGAAATTAGAGCTTTTGTGTATGGGTGCTTAGGATTATTGAAGATCTCTTCCCGGGTACCGATTTCAACAATCTTTCCTAGATACATCACTGCAACGCGCGCAGAAATATGTGAAACCACGGAAAGATCGTGAGCCACAAATAAATAGCTAAACCCAAACTTTTCGCGTAGATCATCTAGCAAGTTAAGAATTTGCGCTTGCACAGAAACATCTAAAGCTGACACCGGCTCATCTAAAACGACAAGCTTTGGACGAGTAACTAAGGCACGAGCAATACCTACACGCTGGCGTTGTCCGCCTGAAAATTCATGTGGGTAGCGATTTCCAAACTCACGAGAAAGTCCACACAGTTCGATCATTTCATCAACACGAGGATCAGAATCATCTTTGGCCATGCCGTGAACAATCAATGGTTCAGCAACAATCTGGCGAACTGTCATACGTGGATTCAGCGATGCATATGGATCTTGGAAAACAATCTGCATGTCTTTACGCACGGCACGGATTTCTTCACGTGACATGGCATGAATTTCTTTGCCGTCGAAGAAAATCTCACCGGCTGTTGGATCTAAAAGACGTAAGATCAATCGAGCGGTTGTGGACTTACCGCAACCAGATTCGCCAACAAGTCCTAGGGTTTCACCCGCTGCGATTTCAAATGAAACTCCATCGACAGCATGAATCTGCCCAACTGTGCGCTTAAGAAGTCCACGTTGAATTGGAAACTTCTTTTCGAGGTTAGAAACTCTTAACAATGGCTCGGTCATTTGAGCACCTTCACAAAGTTGGGTTCATTCACTCGGTGGCAACGAACCAATCGGCCAGCAGCATATGTCTCGAGCTCTGGGACTTCTGTATGGCACTTATCAACCGCAAACTCACAACGAGCAGCAAATGCACAACCTTTTGGCGGGCGCGACATAACTGGAGGCGACCCTGGAATTGTGTATAAACGTTTTGTCGATGACTTATCCATCTGTGGAATCGACTTCATTAAGCCCCATGTATATGGCATTAATGGACGCTCGAAGAGATCGTCTACAGGTGCTTCTTCAACAATGCGTCCACCATACATAACAGCAACGCGATCACAGATTCCAGCTACTACCCCTAGATCGTGAGTGATAAGTAAAACTGCCACATTCAATTCACGAGCAGACTTTTCTAGAATCTCAAGAATCTGCGCCTGAATAGTTACATCAAGTGCTGTCGTTGGTTCGTCAGCAATTAGTAGTTCTGGGTTACATGACAGAGCCATTGCAATCATTGCTCGCTGGCGCATGCCGCCAGAAAATTGGTGCGGATAATCATCGACACGCTGTTGTGGATTTGGCATACCGACAAGATCTAGCATCTCAATTGAACGAAGCTTTGCAGCCTTAGCAGAAATACGTTCGTGAACACGGACCATTTCAGCAATCTGATGACCAATTGTGTAAACCGGGTTAAGTGATGTCATCGGATCTTGGAAGATCATGGAAATTTCGCCACCGCGAATCTCGCGCAGTTCACGATCGGGTGTTGTAAGAAGATCAATACCCTTCCACAAGATGCGACCCTTTGGATAGACAGCAGGAGGCTTTGGAACAAGTCCCAAAACGCTCATCGCAGTAACAGATTTACCTGATCCTGATTCTCCAACAAGTCCAACAATTTCTCCTGGATTTAAAGTAAGTGAGGCGCCATTGATCGCTTGGACAACACCATCGCTGGTGTTGAAGTGCACATGTAGATCATCGATGTGAAGTAATGGTTGCTGACTCACTTGACACCTCGAAGCTTTGGATCAAGTGCATCACGAAGCCCATCACCAATAAGAACAATTGAAAGAGTTAGCAGAACCAACACTGATCCTGGAATGAAGAATACAAATGGCTTATCTGTTAGGTAATTACGTGAGCTAGAAATCATTACACCCAGTGATGGGGTTGGTTCGCGGAATCCCACACCTAAAAATGCATAAACAGATTCACTTAAAATGGCACCTGCCACAGAGAATGCCAGAACAACGATGATTGGTGGAATTGCATTTGGCCCGATGTGACGCAAAATGATTCGCTTTGTTGTTGCACCGGTTGCGCGTGCCGCTTCTACATACTCCAGCGACTTAACCTGCATTACAGATGCACGGAATAAACGCGTGGTTCCGTACCAACCCGTGAGTACCAGTGCGGCAACGATGACCCAGAATGATGAGCCAAAGACAGTGATAATTGCAAAGCCGATCAATACAAATGGGATTACCTGCCAGGTATCAATGAAACGGCTGATCAAAGTATCAACCCAACCTCCAAAGTAACCAGCGATTCCGCCCAAAGTTACTCCAACTAAAACCGAAATAACTGTAACAACGATTGCAACCGTTAATGACAAACGAATGCCAAAAGTTACACGGGTAAATATGTCTCGACCTAGATCATCGGTTCCAAACCAGTGTCCTTTTGCTCCAGGAGCAGACAAAATATCTGGTCCGAGCGCATCATATTTCCAGCCACTAATAATTGGTCCGAGTATTCCTGCAACGATCAGTACGACAAGAATTGCTAAACCAACAATTGAAATCTTATTTCCGAAGAAGCGCTTGCGCACATCTTGCCAATAGGAAAGAGAGACAGGAACCTGTTCTTCCATAGACACTAGTGCACCGCCTTTGAATCGATCTTGATGCGCGGATCAATCAGCGCATAGCTGAGGTCAACGATTAAGTTGACGACTGCACCAAAAGCGATAACAACAATTGCTAAACCAAGAACAACTGGTGCATCCTGGGACAGCGCTGAATCTGCAATTGTGGAGCCCATGCCCGGTAAAGAGAAAACTTTTTCAGTCTGCACGGCAACACCAAAGATTGCAATCAAAGAAGTTCCATAAACAGTAATAACAGGAATCAGGGCGTTGCGAAGTGCGTGATGGAACCACACTCGACGAGCTGATAGACCTTTAGCAAATGCGGTTCGAATGTAATCAGCTCGCAGCACTTCAAGTAATGATGAGCGAAGCATGCGAGCAATGAATGCTGCATCAACAACGGCTACAACTAGTGCAGGAAGGACTAATCCCTTCCAGCTGTCAGTTGGAATTACTCCTAACGTCCAGGTTTGGGGCCAGGGTTTGAAGAAGTTAAGCCAATCCCAATGCAGTTGGAATGGGAGAACTCCGAATAGGTATTGAGCTAATAGGCCCGATACGAATACTGGGATACCTTGAATACCCACTGAAAACACTGTTCCAAGGCGATCGCCAATAGAGCCGCGCTTGATCGCGCTTGTTAAACCAACGGTTAAAGCAATAATCAATTGCAGAAGCGCGCCCCAAAATAGAAGTCGCGCACTGGTAGAAAGTCCATCATGCAAAATTGTATTTACAGAGTTGTCGTTCTTGTATGAATACCCAAGATCTCCACGGAATAAATGACTCCAAAAGCGGAAATATTGAACATAGGTCGGCTGATCCAAACCATATTTTCTTGTGATGTTGTCGAGAACCTCTTGCGGCAAAGATTTCTCGCCACTTTTTAGTGAGATTGGATCTCCAGGAATTATGAAGAAAAGTGCAAACATCAAGGTGACTGCAGCCCAAACAACTATAAGGCTTTGAAGCAATCGCTTAATGGTGTAGGTAAACATTTCACTCAATCATAGTGTGCCGGTTAGTTTTAATGAAATTTGAAATCAGGGATAAATCAAAGTGAGGGGCCCTCTTTCGAGGACCCCTCACTCATTAAGAACTTAAATTAGTTCTTTACGATTTGATCGAAAACAATCATTCCAAGAGGACTGATTGGGAATACAGAAGTGCTTGCTGCAAGCACTGTTGCGATTCCACGGTTTACGGTCTGTGTGATAACAACATCACTGCGTAGAGCTTGAATTTCAGCACGACGGTACTGGCTCTGAGCAAATGACTTGTTAGTTGATGAACGAGCTGAGTTAATCAATGCATCAAATGATGCACTGTTGTAACGCTCTAGATTATCGCCACCAATTGAAGCTGAGTGAAGCAATGGGTACAAGAAGTTGTCAGCGATTGCGTAGTCAGCGAACCAACCTGCGCGAATCATCTGGCCTTGTCCCTTACGCATCTTTGAGAAGTAAGTTCCATCAGCTGGGAATGGATCTAGCTTTGCTGGAATTCCTACATCCTTAAGATTTGCGATGATGATTGAGGCAACCTTGTCCCAACCAGCACCATCGTTGTATGAAAGACGGATTGGATCTGGAGTCTTGTTTCCAAGAGCTAACCAGCGCTTGTAATCAGCCTGTGCACCAGCGAGATCGCGTGAGCTTGTGATTCCTTGTCCAGCTACATAACCAGGAAGTCCTGGTGGAAGTAGACCTGAAGCAGGCTTACGCACGCCCTGGTAGATAACTGTTGAGATTTGGTTGCGATCGATTGCCTTTGAAATTGCAGAACGTAGGTACTTGTTCTTTGTTCCGCCAACAGTTGGATCTTCCCAGTTGAAGCCCCAGTAGTCAGTACCAAGAGTTGTCTTAACACCCTTAGTTCCCCACTTGCCTAGGAGCTCGCCATAACGACCTGCTGGAATTGGGCCGTTATCGCACTGACCTGATGCAAATGCATTGTAAGCAGCGTTTGTATCAGTTGAAATCTTGAACGTAACCTTTGAAAGTAGTGGTGCCTTTCCACCGTAGTTAGGGTTTGGCACGATTACAACTTCGCCACCTGCGCGCTTTGTAATTGCTTTTTCTAACATGAATGGACCATTACCAACAAGCTTTGTGCCATCTTCTTCAACCTTGCCAGATGCACCGATCATTGATGTTGGAATTGGTGAGAATACTGAGTGACCAACAATTGATGGCCAGTCTGCAGTTGGGTCTTGCATTTTGACTGTAAGTGTCATTGCCTTGTCATCTGCAACTACAGATGATGATGGCCATGCGCCCTTACCTGTTGAGTATGCATTCATACCCAAGATGAAGTCACCATGGTAAGAAACTTCTGAAGCCAACTTGGAATCCATTGAACGCTTCCAACCGTTGACGAATGATGAAGGTAGAACTGCTTCTCCATTAGAGAACTTCAGACCCTTCTTCAGTGTAAATGTCCAAGTCTTTGCGCCGTCCTTAGTTACCCACTTTGAAGCAACTTCACCGTAAAGGTTTCCGTTTGCATCTGTGTCTGTAAGTCCGTCAAATAGCATTGTTGCAACGTTGGCGCCAACAAGTGTTGATGTGAGAGCTGGATCGATGAAATCCGGCGCACCAGCACCAAATAGCTGGCAATCAATGTATGTAGGCGCTGCAGCGTGTGCAGTAACTACATTGCCACCGACTGCAAGGGCAAGGGCAGCAAGAACTGCAGCGCTGCGCTTTCCTAGTGTCTGTACCTTCATGTAAACCATCCTTAAATAATCTGCGCTGACGAGGGTCATTGCATTGGAATGGAAAGCAGAATTGCTCTCCGAGGGTGTGCTTACTCTAGGCGAAATGTCCGTTTTTCCCAAGATTTACGCGTAACAATCACGTTACAAACAGGTACTTAAGGCTGTAAATGCGCCTGTTCATTGAGGCTGCGCAGCGCACGTAGACCGTCACTTGGCCAGATGCTCACCGTTGTGATCGAACATGGCGAAACATCAATGTGGAAAATACTGTCGGCCGGTGCGCCAACAACTACCTTGGCAGCAGATTTAATCGTTCCGTTGTGCGTAACAACTGCAACTCGTTGTCCAGGATATTCAGCTGCAATCTGATTGAGTGCAGCATCTATACGTAGTGCAACATTGTCGTATGACTCGCCTTGCGGCGGTGCAAATCCAGTCGAAGAAATCCAGGCTTGATAATCAGCTGGATACCTTTCTTTAACTTCATCAATTGAAAGACCATCCCAAATTCCAAATGAACACTCAATCCAAGACTCTTCAAAAACTATCGGCAGCCCAGTTACACGTGAAATAGCTTCGGCCGTTTGAGTCGTGCGCTTAAGAGGTGAAGCAATAATTACTTCTGGTTTAAATTGCGCAACTGCTACTGCAACTTTTTCAACTTGGGCTAATCCAATATCTGTTAGCTCTGGATTGAGTGGGCCATCACCAGAAAACTTCTTAAACGGTGTTAATACAGTTTCGCCATGTCGAATTAAATAGATCGTTGTTGCTTTTTCAGATGACAGCAAACGTTCCGTTAAATAATTCTGTTGAACTTGTACTACTTCTCCGCCGCCTGCTTGTTGATCTAATGCCTTATTGGCCAAGCGATCTGCGTGTGAATTCTCATCACGAGGTATCCATGAGTAGGTGACCAGTGATGGATTATGTGCAGAGCGTGCCGATTGTGCTAGAACGCGCATGTCAGCATGCTTAATCTGCCAGCGGCCCGACATTTGCTCAACAACTAACTTACTATCCATCTTTACATCAACGGTTGCTGTTGCATCGATTTCATTAATCGCCGTTAGGCCGGCAATTAGCCCGCTGTATTCAGCAACGTTATTGGTTGCAACACCTATGAAATCATAAAGTTCGGCGATGATTTTGCCGTTTTCAGTAATAACAGATCCATAACCGGCAGGTCCGGGATTACCACGTGACCCACCATCGGCTGTTAGATGAAAGTGACGAGCCATTTAGACTCCACGCACCAAGATGCAACGACACTCTTCACAGCGTACAACTTCATCATCAGCTAACTCTGAAACTCTTTTTAATTCCACAGTATTAATTGAAAGATTACATCCACCGCATGCTCCGCCAAGAAGTGCTGCAGCACCTGCCCCGCCTGTTGTGTCGCGAATTTTTTCATATAGATCAACTAAAGCTTTTTCGATACTGTGCAATGTTTCGCTTCGATCCTTAACA
>Ga0136641_1000460_pt1 | contig 17624 bp, 14 predicted proteins | sample EliLak1302023Y_FD_115312 | JGI IMG/M metagenome (GOLD analysis project Ga0136641, IMG submission 115312) | Freshwater microbial communities from Elizabeth Lake, Yosemite National Park, California, USA - 13020-23Y | ecosystem: Environmental > Aquatic > Freshwater > Lake ...
CAGCGGTTCCCCGCTGGCCGGGCCCTGGTCGTCCACCTCGATGCCGAGGCCGTTGGCGGCGATCTGCATCGCCGTTCAGACCCGTGAGGCGGCTTGCAAGGGCGAGTGGTGCGTCACCTTGTAGAACCAGCGCCGGGCGCCCGTCACGTCGAAGCGCTGCCAGTCCTGCGGGTCCTGCGCCAGGCGGTCGGCCACCGCGTACAGCGCCAACGGGTTCATGCCCATGCCGATGTGGCTGGCGTGCACCTCGATGTTCTCGGTGTGCGGCGCGTTGGGGTTGATGCTGCACTGCCAGGCAACGATGCCGTCGGTCTTGCTGTAGATGGACGTCGTGGGGCAACTGGGCGCCTGGCGGATCTGTTCGATCAGCGCCGCGTTGTCCTGCACCGCCTGGCCGCTGACCATCTCGTAGAAGCGCCAGGCGTTGGTGGCGCGCGGGTGGCCGGTGAAAGGCGTGCCCAGGGTGATGACGCAGCGCACGTGTTCGGGCTGTTCCTTGGCGATCTCGCGGGCGTAGACGCCGCCCAGGCTCCAGCCGATCAGGCTGACGCGCTGGCGGTGTTTCGTCGCCACCTGCAGCACCTGTTCGCGGCAGCGGTCCAGCACGCCTTGCTTGGGGCCGAAGTTGAAGCCCTGGTGCCAGGGGTAAGGGGCGTAGCCGCGGTCGCGCAGGAAGTTGCGCAGCGGCAGGGTCGTCAGGTCAGAAGCACCCAGGCCAGGAAAGACGATGACCGGGTGACCATCGCCCGTCGGCAGCTTGTTCAGCCAGGGCGCGGCGGCCAGCATGGCGGCGTATTCCCACGGGGCGCGGGCCTCCAGCATCATCAACCAGGCGCCAGGGGCGCTGACATCGGCGTGCGACAGCAGCTGCTCAGGCGCGTGGGGACCGGCGTTCGAGGTTTCGGGCTTGTGCGGGGCCGCCAGCGGACCCCGCGCCCGGCGGCGCGAAGTAAGACTCATATCCCGATGTTAGCCAGCGCGGCGGCGCGTCTTTGGAGCAGTCGCCCTAGTGACAGCCGCCGCTGCCGCCTTGCCGACCATGCCGCTCATCGCGTTGCCGATGCCGCCGGCCAGGCCACTGGCCAGACGCTGGGTGGCCTTGCTGATCAGGCCTGGCTCGGGCGGGTCATCGGTCTCGGCTTCGCCCGGTCGCGTCAGGGCGCGCAGGTCGTCGAAGGCGATGGCGATGGCGTCGGCCAGTTCGCGCACATCGGGCATGGCCTGCGCATCGGCCATCAGACCGAAGTCCAGCGACTTGTCGTAGCTTTGCACCGTGATGTTCAGCGCCATGCCGTGGACGATGATGGACGTCGGGTAGTTGGTGACCATGCGCGCGCCGGCCATGTACAGCGGCAGTGGCGGCCCGGGCACGTTGCTGATGACGACATTGGCCAGCTGCGGGATGCGGTCGGCGACCCGGGCCTTGCCGTAGAGCGCGGTGGCCGCCTCGATCAGCCAGGGCACGCCCAGCGACGGGAAGTCGGTCGGCAGGATGCTCTTGATGCTGCCCATGCTGGACTTCATGGCGTTTGAGGCGGCCTTGATGTGGGCCAGGCGCTTCTTCGGGTCGGACACATTCGTGCCCAGGCTGATGAAGCTCATCGAAGCCTGGTTGTCGGCCGTGGTGTCGCCCTTTACACGCAGCGAGATGGGCACGGCCGCGATCAGGCTCTTGCGCGGCAGCAGCTGGCGCTTGGCGTAGTAGCGGCGCAGCGCGCTGCTGCACAGCATCAGCACCATGTCGTTGATGGTCGCGCCGTGGGCGCGCCCCAGTTCCTTCAGTTCGGGCAGCGGCACGGTGACGCTGGCGAAGGCGCGGCCGGTGGTCACCGACATGTTCAGCGGCGTGCGTGGCGCCAGCGTCAGGTTGCTGGGGCCCGATCTGCCGGTCAGCAGCGACGAGGTGGACACGGCCTTGCCCGCTGCGTCCTTCAGCGTGCCCACGGTGGCCGGCAGCTGGCGCACGATTTCGGCCACCTTCTGCGCCTGGCTGCCCAGCACGCCGCGCAGCATCTCGGTCATCTCGAGGCGGAAGGTCCTGGGCCGCCTGGACGGCACCATCTCGATGGTGCGTGGCACCGCCGTCACGTCGAGTAGCGCATTGGCCAGCGCGACAGCCGCCTGGCCGTCGACCGCCGCGTGGTGCAGCTGCGTGTACATGCCGACGCGCTTGCGGCCTTCGGGCGACGGCGCCAGGCCTTCGAAGACGTGGAACTTCCACAGCGGCTTCTTGCGGTCCAGCAGCACCGGGTGCAGCTGGGAGACCGCCGCTTCCAGTTCGGGCAGGCCCGAGCCCGCCGGCAACTTGATCTCCACGATGTGCTGTTTCAGGTCGGGTTCGGCATCGACCCAGGCCGGGTTGGCCAGGTTCAGCGGCATCCACCAGACCTTGCGGCGCATCGGCATCAGCACCGGCAGGCGCGACGCCACATGACGGCGCAGCGCCGTGATGAACTTGCCCTTGTAGCCCGCCGGCAGTTCGAAGACATGCAAGGCGCCGACGTGCATCGGCATCTCGGGGGTTTCGAGAAACAGGAACGTGGCGTCCAGACCCGACAATTGCTTCATGGCGGCTCCCGCGCAGCGGGGCGCTGCGGGCAAGGCGATGCTAGGCCGCAGCCCGGCGGGGCTGGCTCGGGGGAGTCCCCTAGAAGTCCCTAGCGACGGCGGCGCAGGGCCAGCATTTCATTGCCAGCCAGGGCGAACAGCACCAGCACGCCGCCGCCCAACACGGCCGCCGAGGGCGCTTCGTTGGCGCCCAGCCAGGCCCAGAGCACGCCCAGCACCACTTCCAGCAAACCCAGCAGGGCCATTTCGGGCCCGCTCAGCACGCGCGCGGCGGCCACCGCCATCAGGCAGGGCAGGGCCAGTTGCACGCTGCCCAGCAGCGCCAGCAGCGACAGGTCGTGCCACGACGCCGCGAACGGCAGGGCCAGGGGTGCCATCACGGCGGCCGACAGCAGCGAGCCGATCAGCACCGCGCCCAGCATGTCGGGCGGGCTGTCCTGCGCCTTCAGGTGCTGCAGCAAAGTCCAGTTCACGGCCACGGCCACCGGCACGCACAAGGCCACGGCGGTACCCAGCAGTTGGCGGGCATCGCCCGCCTGCAGGGCGTGACCGTACATCCAGGCGATGCCCACGCCGGCCAGCGCGATGGCGCCCCAGGTGCGCGCCGCCAGCCGGTGGCCGAGCACGACCCGCGCGCCCAGCGCCGTCAGCAGCGGCCCCAGCGCCAGCGTGACCAGCACGTTGGCCACGCTGGTCAGCGTCAGGGCCAGCATGAAGGCGGTGAACATCACCGCCCAGCACAGGCCCGACAGCCACAGCGCGCGGCCGCCCTGCAGCAGGATGCGGCGCAGTTCGGCGGGCCCGCGCAGGCCGCCCAGCAGCAGCAGCAGGGCGGTGGCGCTGAAGGCGCTGCGCCAGAAGGTGACTTCGAAGCTGCGCGCCGCTTCCAGCTGACGGGTGACGACGCCCGCCATGCTCCACATCAGCGCGGCGGCCACCGTCACCCACACCGCCTGGCGGTGGCTCATCGCCCGTCTGCGGCCGGGGTGGGTCTCGATCCGATCAGCTGTTGACCGGGCGGCCCGAACGCTTGCGCTCGTGCTCGGTCAGGAATCGCTTGCGCACGCGGATGCTCTTGGGCGTGATCTCGACCAGCTCGTCGTCCTCGATGAACTCGACACCGTATTCCAGCGTCAGGTCGATGGGCGGCGTGATCTTGATGGCGTCTTCCTTGCCGCTGACGCGGAAGTTGGTCAGCTGCTTGGTGCGCGTGGCGTTGACCACGAGGTCGTTGTCGCGGCTGTGGATGCCGACGATCATGCCTTCGTAGACCGGGTCGTTCGGCTTGACGAACATGCGGCCACGGTCGTCCAGCTTGCCCAGGGCATAGGTGAAGATCTCACCCGCGTCCATGCTGATCAGCACGCCGTTCTTGCGCCCGGCGATGTCACCCTTGTGCGGCTCGTAGCCGTCGAAGATGTTGCTGATCAGGCCCGAACCGCGGGTCAGGTTCATGAACTCGTTGGAAAAGCCGATCAGGCCGCGCGCCGGAATGCGGTATTCCAGGCGCACGCGGCCGCGGCCGTCAGGCTCCATGTTGACCAGTTCGCCCTTGCGTTCGCCCAGGGCCTGCATCACACCACCCTGGTGGAGTTCCTCGACGTCGGCGGTGACCAGCTCGATGGGCTCGTGGCGCACGCCGTCGACATCGTGGAAGACCACGCGCGGCTTGCTGACCGCCAGTTCATAGCCCTCGCGGCGCATGTTCTCCAGCAGGATGGTCAGGTGCAGTTCGCCCCGGCCCATCACCTCGAAGATGCCGTCTTCGCTGGTTTCGCTGACGCGCAGCGCGACGTTGCTCTGCAGTTCTTTCTGCAGGCGGTCCCAGATCTGGCGGCTGGTGACGTACTTGCCTTCGCGGCCGGCCAGCGGGCTGGTGTTGACGCAGAAATTCATCGTCAGCGTCGGCTCGTCGACCTTCAGCATCGGCAGCGGCGCGGGGTTGGCCACGTCGGTGACCGTGACACCGATGCCGATGGCGTCGATGCCGTTGACCAGCACGATGTCGCCGGGGCCGGCTTCCGTCGCCTGCACGCGGTCCAGACCCTGGAAGGTCAGCACCTGGTTGATGCGGCCCTTGGTGGACTTGCCGTCCGGCCCTTCCATCACCAGCACGTCCATGCCGGGCTTGATGGTGCCCTGGCCGATGCGGCCCACGCCGATGCGGCCGACGAAGGTGGAGTAGTCCAGCGCCGAGATCTGCAGTTGCAGCGGGGCGTCCGGGTCGCCGCGTTGCGCCGGCACGTGCTTCAGGATGGTGTCGAACAGGGCCGACATGTCGGGGCCCCACTGTTCGCCGCGCGCACCTTCGGTCAGCGAGGTCCAGCCGTTGATGCCCGAGGCGTAGACCACGGGGAAGTCGAGCTGTTCGTCGTTGGCGCCCAGCTTGTCGAAGAGGTCGAAAGCGGCGTTGATGACGGCATCGGGCTTGGAGCCCGGCTTGTCCACCTTGTTGACCACGACGATGGGCTTGAGGCCCAGCGCCAGCGCCTTCTTGGTCACGAAGCGCGTCTGCGGCATCGGGCCTTCCTGGGCGTCGATCAGCAGCACCACGCCGTCGACCATGCTCAGGGCGCGCTCGACTTCACCGCCAAAGTCCGCGTGGCCCGGGGTGTCGACGATGTTGATGTGCGTGCCCTGCCAGCTGACCGCGCAGTTCTTGGCCAGGATGGTGATGCCGCGCTCGCGTTCGATGGCGTTGCTGTCCATCACGGTGTCGACGACTTTTTCGTGTTCGGCGAAGGTGCCGCTCTGGCGCAGCAACTGGTCGACCATGGTGGTCTTGCCGTGGTCGACGTGGGCGATGATGGCAACGTTGCGGATGGCTCTTGGTGTCATGTCGGTAGGTCCTGAACTTCCTGAATTTCAATCGGGCTCAGCAGGCGGTCAGCGATCAGTTCGCCTGCGGTGATGTGGGCGGTGCCGAGAAAGGCCCGCGTGGGTGCTGCGCCCGGGTCTTCGGGCACCGGGCCTTGGCGGTAGACGCGCACCGCCAGGGCATCGGCCAGCGCCACGCGCCGGCGCAAGCCGCACAGGAAACGGCCGGCCTCGTCGTCGGGCAAGCGAACTTCGGGCCAGCCCGCCACCAGCACGTCGGCGGGCTGTATCCGTGCGTCGCGCTCGGCTTCGGTCAGCGCCTGCAAGGCTTCAAGGGTGATGGCCTGCGCCACGTTCAAGCTGCCGCTGCCGGTGCGGCGCAAGCCACCCAGGTGCGCGCCACAGCCCAACAGGGCACCGATATCTTCGGCCAGCGTGCGGATGTAAGTGCCTTTGCTGCAGGCCACGTCGATGACCACCTCGTCATCGTGCCAGGACAGGATGTCGATCTGGTGAATCGTCACCGCGCGCTTGGGTCTGTCGATCTCGATACCGGCGCGGGCATAGTCGTAGAGCGCCTTGCCGTCGTGCTTGAGCGCCGAATACATCGGCGGCAGTTGCTCTATCGCGCCCGTCATCGCGCGGCAGGCGGCCGCTATCGCTGCGCGGTCGGTCTGCACGGGCCGCTCTTCGATGACCTCGCCCTCGCGGTCGCCGGTCGTCGTGCGCTGGCCCAGCTTCAGCGTGGCGGTGTAACGCTTGTCGGCGTCCAGGCTGATCTGCGAAAACTTGGTCGCCGCGCCGAAGCACAGCGGCAGCAGACCGGTGGCCAGCGGGTCCAGGGTGCCGGTGTGGCCGCCCTTCTCGGCACGCAGGATGCCGCGCGCTTTCTGCAAGGCGTCGTTGCTCGTCCAGCCGATCGGCTTGTCGAGCAGCAAGACCCCGTGCAGCGGGCGGCGGACGATCCGGGTGGCCATGTATCAGTCTTCCTTCGCTCTGACGCTGTTGGCCTTGGCGATCAGCGCCGACAGGTCGGCCGCGCGCTCGGTGGTCTTGTCGAAATGGAAGTGCAGCGTCGGCACGGTGTGGATGGCCAGCTTCTTGAACAGGCCATTGCGGATGTAGCCCGCCGATTCGTTCAGCGCAGCCGCCGTGTCTTCGGGCTCGCCGACCATCACCGAGAAATAGACCTGGGCGTGGGCGTAGTCCGGCGTGACCTGGACGCTGTTGACCGTGACCATGCCGATGCGCGGATCTTTCAGATCGCGGATCAGCAAGGCCACGTCGCGCTGGATCTGGTCAGCGACGCGGAAGCTGCGGTTGGGGATGGCTCTCTTGTGTTTCATGAGGGTGTCTCGTCGTGGCGCCCACCAAGTGCAAACCCCGCCTCGTTTCGGAGGCGGGGTTTGCGGGTGAGAGCAAATCCGCCTTACAGCGTCCGGGCGACTTCCTTCACCTCGAAGAACTCCAACTGGTCGCCTTCCTTGATGTCGTTGTAGTTCTTCAGCTTGATACCGCACTCGAAGCCGGATGCCACTTCGCGCACATCGTCCTTCAGGCGTTTCACTGATTCGACTTCGCCGGTGTAGATCACCACGTTCTCGCGCAGCAGGCGGAAGCGCGAATTGCGGATGACCTGGCCGGCCGTGATCATGCAACCCGCCACCGTGCCGATCTTGCTGGCCACGAAGACGGTGCGGATCTCGGCCGTGCCGATGGTTTCCTCGCGCTGCTCCGGCGCCAGCATGCCGCCCATCGCGGCCTTGATCTCGTCGACCGCGTCGTAAATGATGTTGTAGTACTTGATGTCGACGCCATTGCCTTCGGCCAGCTTGCGCGCACCGGCATCGGCCCGCACATTGAAGCCGATGATGACGGCCTTGCTGGCGATGGCCAGGTTGATGTCGCTCTCGCTGATGCCACCGACGGCCGCGTGCACGATCTGCACCTTGACCTCGGGCGTGGACAGCTTGAGCAGGCTCTGCGCCAGGGCTTCTTGCGAGCCTTGCACGTCGGCCTTGACGATGAGCGACAGCGTCTGCGCAGCGCCCTCGCCCATGTTCTCGAACATGCCTTCCAGCTTGGCAGCCTGGCGGCGGTTCAGGTTCACTTCGCGGTACTTGCCCTGGCGGAAGGTGGCGATTTCGCGGGCCCTGCGCTCGTCGTTGAGCACCATGAACTCGTCGCCGGCCTGCGGCACTTCGGTCAGGCCCTGGATCTCGACCGGCAGCGAAGGCCCGGCCGATTCGATGGTCTTGCCGTCCTCGTCGAGCATGGCCCGAACGCGGCCGAAACTGGAGCCGGCCAGGACCACGTCGCCCTTGTTCAGGGTGCCGCTCTGCACCAGGATGGTGGCCACCGGGCCGCGTCCCTTGTCCAGGCGGGCTTCGATGACCACGCCCTTGGCTGACGCGATGCGCGGTGCGGTGAGTTCCAGCACCTCAGCCTGCAGCAGCACCTGTTCCAGCAGCGTGTCCACGCCTTCGCCGGTGCGCGCCGAAACCGGCACGAAGGGTGAATCGCCACCGAAGTCTTCGGGGATCACGCCCTCGGCCACCAGTTCGCTCTTCACGCGCTCCAGGTTGGCGTCGGGTTTGTCGATCTTGTTCATCGCCACGATGATGGGCACACCGGCCGCCTTCGCGTGGGCGATGGCTTCCTTGGTCTGCGGCATCACGCCGTCGTCGGCCGCCACCACCAGGATCACCAGGTCGGTGGACTGCGCACCGCGCGCCCGCATCGCCGTGAAGGCGGCGTGGCCCGGGGTGTCCAGGAAAGTGATCATGCCGCGCGGCGTTTCGACGTGGTAAGCGCCAATGTGCTGCGTGATGCCACCGGCTTCGCCGGCTGCCACACGGGCCCGGCGGATGTAGTCCAGCAGCGAGGTCTTGCCATGGTCGACGTGGCCCATGACGGTGACCACCGGCGCGCGGGGCAACTGTTCGGCGGCGTCGTGCAGCGCGGTTTCTTCTTCGGTGAAGGCTTCCGGGTCGTCCAGCTTCGCAGCCAAGGCCTTGTGGCCCATTTCCTCGACGACGATCATCGCCGTCTCCTGGTCGAGCTGCTGGTTGATGGTGACCATCTGGCCCAGCTTCATCAACTGCTTGATGACCTCGCTGGCCTTGACCGACATCTTGTGCGCCAGGTCGGCCACCGAGATGGTTTCCGGCACGTGCACTTCCTGGATCAGGGTCTCAGGTGCCGGTGTGAAACCGCCACCCGAATCACCGCGGTCACCGCGACGACCGCCGGCACCGCCGCGCGGCGCGCGCCAACCCGGGCGACCGGCACCGCCATCGGTGCGGCCCTTGAGGGCGGCCCGCTTCTTGGCCGCGTCGTCGGCCCAACTTGACGACAGCTTCTCGCTCTTGACCTGCTTCTTGTCGCCCGGCTTGGCGACCGTCGCCGCACCCGGCACGCCCGGCTTGGCAGCGGGCTTGTGGATGGTGCCTTTGATGGCGTCCTTGGCCGCCGTGGCCGGGTCGGCCTTGACCTCTTCCGGCTTCTTGGCGATCAGCACCTTCTTCGGGCCGGCCATCATCGCGCGGATGGCGGCGGCTTCGGCTTCTGCGGCCTTGCGGCGGCGGGCCAGGTCGTCGGCCTTGGCACTGTCTTCGGCGGCCTTGTCGGCCGCTTTCACCACGCGCAGCAGCGGCTTGGCAACCTCGACGGGCTTGGGCGGCTCTTCGGGGGTGACCGGCGCTGCAGGTGCAGCTTCCAGCGGTGCCGCGGGTGCCACCGGTTCAGGCACCACCGCCCGCTGAACAGCGCTCTTGCCGTTGGCCATGTCGGCTTCGGCCTTGGCCGCAGCCTTGGTCTTCGCGGGCCTGGCGGGCTCCACGGCGGCAGCCTTGGCCAACAGCGCGGCGGCCTCGGCAGCGGCCTTGGCTTCTTCGGCAGCACGCGCAGCGGCGGCCACGGCAGCGGCCTCCGCGAGCTCACGGGCGAAGCGCTCTTGCTCTTCACGCTGGCGTCGTGCCTCGGCCAGTTCCACTTCCTGCAGGCGGATGGCCTCGGCCTGGGCGCTGGCTTCTTCTTCGCGACGCTGCAGGTCGAGCTCTTCGGCGCTGGGACCGTCTTCTTCCGTGGCCGGCGAAGCATCGTCACGCTTGACGAAGACGCGCTTCTTGCGCACCTCGACCTGGATGGTCCGGGCACGACCGCTGGAGTCGGCCTGCTTGATCTCGGTCGACGTCTTCTTCGTCAGCGTGATCTTCTTGCGCTCGGCGCCAGCCACGGTGCCGTGCGACGTGCGCAGGAAATCGAGCAGACGTTCCTTGTCGGCTTCGGTCAGCGCGTCCTCGGGCGACTGCTTGGTCACCCCAGCCGATTGCAGTTGCTCGATCAGCGCCGTGGTCGGGCGGCCAAGCTGGGCAGCGAACTGGGCAACGGTGGTCACGGCCATGGGTACGGTTTCCTCGGGTATTCGGTGCAGGCAGGCAAGCGGTTCAGCAAGGTCATCAAACAGTGAACCAGTGCTCGCGTGCCTTCATGATGATCGTCTTGGCTTGCTCGTCGTCGATGCCCGACATGTCGGTCAGTTCATCGACGGCCAGGTCGGCCAGGTCGTCACGGGTGTGGATGCCGCCTTCGGTCAGCTTGGCGATCAGTTCGGGCGTCAGGCCTTCCAGGTCACGCAAATTCTGCGAGACCTCGCCAGCGTCCTCTTCCTTCTTGATTTCCATCGTCAGCAAGGCGTCCTTGGCACGGGTGCGCAGCTCGTGCACCGTGTCTTCGTCGAAGCTTTCGATTTCCAGCATCTCGGTCAGCGGCACATAGGCCACTTCTTCCAGGCTGGTGAAGCCTTCGGCAATCAGGATGTCAGCCACCTCGGCGTCGACGTCGAGCTTGTCGACGAAGAGCGCACGCACCGAGTCGCTTTCGGTGGCCTGCTTGGCCTGCGACTCTTCGGCCGTCATGATGTTGATGCGCCAGCCGGTCAGTTCTGACGCCAGGCGCACGTTCTGGCCGCCGCGGCCGATGGCGATGGCGAGGTTTTCCTCGTCCACCACCACGTCCATGGCGTGGCGCTCTTCGTCGACCACGATGGACTGCACATTGGCCGGCGCCAGCGCGCCGATGACGAACTGCGCCGGGTCGTCGGACCAGAGCACGATGTCGACGCGCTCGCCGGCGATCTCATTGGTCACGGCGTTGACGCGCGAACCGCGCACGCCGACGCAGGTGCCGATGGGGTCGACGCGGCGGTCATGGCTGACCACGGCGATCTTGGCGCGGCTGCCCGGGTCACGGGCGCAGCTCTTGATTTCCAGCAAGCCCTGTTCGATTTCGGGCACTTCCTGGGCGAAGAGCTCGATCATGAAACCCGGCGCGCTGCGCGACAGCATGATCTGCGGGCCGCGCTGCGTGGCGTCGATGCCCTGCAGGAAAGCCCGCACGCGGTCGCCGCTGCGCAGGTTTTCCTTGGGGATCATCTCGCTGCGCTTGAGGCGCCCTTCGACGCGGCCGCTCTCGACGATGATGTCGCCCTTGTCCAGCCGCTTCACCGTGCCGACGAAGATCTTCTCGCCGCGGGCCAGGAAGTCGTTTAACAGCTGTTCGCGCTCGGCATCGCGGATCTTCTGCAGGATGACCTGCTTGGCGGCCTGCGCACCGATGCGCCCTATCGTCAGCGACTCGATGGCCTCTTCGATGTAGTCGCCTTCCTCGATGTCGGGGATGCGGTCCAGTGCGTCGGACAGCAGTTCCTCGGCATCGGGGTTCTGCAGGCCCGCGCTGTCGGGCACCACCAGCCAGCGGCGGAAGGTCTCGTACTCGCCCGTGTCACGGTCGACGGCGACACGGATGTCGACCTCGCCCCCGTTGAGCTTCTTCGTCGCTTGCGCGAGCGCCGCCTCGACCGCGCCGAACACGACGTCACGGTCCACGGTCTTCTCGCGCGAGATGGCGTCCACCAGCATCAACATTTCGCGATTCATCGGTCCTCTAGCCTCCATCTGTGCCCGCTGCGCTCACCGGATGTGGTGGCACAGCGGCCTGGTCGCTTTCCGCGGCGGTGCCGGCGGATTTGCGACCTTTGAAATCCAACACGGGCACCAAGCGGGCCTCGCGCACTTCTTCGAACTTGAACCCCAAGACCTGCTCGGTCTTGCCGGCCTTGAAAACCAGACTCCAGCCGGCTGCGGCTGCCGTTGCGGCCGCCCCTTCGGCGGCCAGTTCATCCGCCTGGGCGTGGCCCAGCACGCCTTCCCAGACCTTGCGGCCCTCGAAAGGCGTCTTCAGCGTGATCTTCACAACTTGCCCGGCGAAGCGCTCGAAGTCGGCTTCGCTCTTCAGCGGCCGGTCGAGACCCGGCGAAGAGACTTCGAGCCGGGCGTAATCCATGTCCTCGACTTCGAGGGCGTACTGCAACTGCCGCGTGACCTGCTCGCAATCCTCGACCAGGATGAACTCGCTGGGCGCGGTGTAGCTGCGGCCCGGGATGCGGTCGATGGTGATGCGCAGCAGACCGCGCTGGGCGCGCTCGATCTCGATCAACTCGAAGCCCTGGCCGGCGACGGTGGCGACGATCGCTTCGCGCCAGCCCAGGCGCGGCCCGCTCGGGATCTCGCGCGGTGGTGGCGCCGGGCGGTCAGGCCGGCCGGCGCGGCTGGGGCGCACGACAGGCGCAGCGGCGCCGGTGCGCTGACGTTGGGTTGCTGCCCCGCGTGCGCCTTTGCCTGCTGCCTTGCTGTTGCCTGATGCCTGCCTCAAACCTTGCTTGTCCTTGATCCTGCTGATCGCGACGCCCTACCCTTGCCGCCGGGGCGAGCCGCCAAGATCAGACTCTCCACATGCCCACCCCGTTTGAAACGTTTTGAAACGTTTTGAAACGTTTTGAAACGTTTCGGCCCATTTCGGCACGTTCAGCAGCAGCACAGTGAAAGACGATCAAGCAAAAAAAATGGGCTGGAAAATTCCGCCCACTTCAGCTTTACCCGGAAAGACCGGATTATAGCTGCCCAATTTGTCACGGGCAATACCGATGCGGCGCTGCACCCATCGCGTGCCAGAATCGCGCCGGCTTCAAGACCCCCTCATTCTTCCCTTTTTGGTTACGGAGACACCCATGGGCTTCCTCGCTGGCAAGCGCTTTCTGATCACGGGCGTGCTGTCCAACCGCTCCATCGCCTACGGCATCGCGCGGGCGTGCAAGGCCCAGGGTGCCGAGCTGGCTTTCAGCTACGTCGGCGAGCGCTTTCGCGAACGCATCACGGGCTATGCCGCCGAATTCGATTCCAAGCTGGTCTACGAGTGCGATGTCGCCGACGACGCGCAGATCGCCCGCGTTTTCGAGCAACTGGGCGCTGCATGGGGGCAGTTCGACGGCTTCGTGCACTCGATCGGTTTCGCCCCGCGCGAGGCCATCGCCGGTGACTTCCTCGACGGCCTGTCGCGCGAGGGCTTTCGCATCGCCCACGACATCTCGGCCTACAGCTTCCCGGCCATGGCCAAGGCCGCCCTGCCCTACCTGCGGCCCAACGCGGCGCTGCTGACCTTGAGCTACCTGGGATCGCAGCGCGCGGTGCCCAACTACAACACCATGGGCCTGGCCAAGGCGTCGCTGGAGGCCAGCGTGCGCTACCTGGCGGCCAGCCTGGGCCCGCGCGGCTGCCGCGTGAACGGCATCTCGGCCGGCCCCATCAAGACGCTGGCCGCAGCCGGCATCAAGGACTTCGGCAAGCTGCTGGGCGCAGTGGCGCAGATGTCGCCGCTGGGCCGCAACGTGACCATCGACGACGTCGGCAACGTGGCCGCTTTCCTGCTGTCCGACCTGGCCGCCGGCGTGACCGCCGAAATCACCTACGTCGACGGCGGCTTCAGCCACGCGATGAGCGCCGTGGCTGCAGACGCGGGCTGATTCAGATCCTGACGCAATCGACGAAGTACTGGCGCTCGGCGCCCGGTGCTTCGTCTTCGACCAGCCCGTGCACGTCGGTGTCGAAGCCCGGGAAAGCGGCGTTGAACTCGCGCACGAAGCGCAGGTAGTCGACGATCTTCTTGTTGAAGCGTTCGCCCGGAATCAGCAAGGGGATGCCCGGCGGGTAAGGCGTCAGCAGGCTGGTCGTGATGCGCCCTTCCAGCTCGTCGATGCCCACCCGTTCGGTGGTGCGCCGCGCGATGTGCGCGAAGGCGTCGCTGGGCTTCATCGCCGGCTGCAGGTCGGACAGGTACATCTCGGTGGTCAGCCGGGCGATGTCGCCCTTGGCGTACATGCCGTGGATGCTCTGGCACAGGTCGCGCAAGCCCATGCGCTCGTACTTGGGGTGGGCCTGGCAGAACTCCGGCAGGATGCGCCACATCGGCGCGTTCTTGTCGTAGTCGTCCTTGAACTGCTGCAGCGCGGTGAGCAGCGAATTCCAGCGGCCCTTGGTGATGCCGATGGTGAACATGATGAAGAAGGAATACAGGCCCGTCTTCTCGACCACCACGCCGTGCTCGGCCAGGAACTTGGTGACGATGGACGCCGGGATGCCCGTGGTGGCGAAGGTGCCGGCCACGTCCAGCCCCGGCGTGACGATGGTGCACTTGATGGGGTCCAGCAGGTTGAAGCCTTCGGTCATCTGACCGAAGCCGTGCCACTTGTCGCCGGCCTTCAGCACCCAGTCATCGGAACGGCCGATGCCTTCGTCGACCATGTGGTCGGGACCCCAGACCGTGAACCACCAGTCCTTGCCGAATTCCTCGTCGACCTTGCGCATGGCGCGGCGAAAGTCCATCGACTCGGCGATGCTTTCTTCCACCAGCGCCGGCCCGCCCGGCGCTTCCATCATCGCGGCGGCCACGTCGCAGCTGGCGATGATGGCGTACTGCGGGCTGGTGCTGGTGTGCATCAGGTAGGCCTCGTTGAAGAGGTGGCGGTCCAGCTTGCGCTCGCGGGCGTCCTGCACCAGCACCTGGCTGGCCTGGCTGAGGCCGGCCAGCAGCTTGTGCGTGGACTGCGTCGCGAAGACCAGCTGGTCCTTGGGGCGCGGCCGGTTCTTGCCCATCGAATGGAAGGTGCCGTAGAACTTGTGGAAGGCGGCGTGCGGCAGCCAGGCTTCGTCGAAGTGCAGCGTGTCGACATAGCCGTCCAGCGCGTGCTTGATGGTCTCGGTGTTGTAGAGCACGCCGTCGTAGGTGCTCTGGGTCAGCGTCAGGATGCGCGGCTTGCAGGCGTTCGCGTCGATGTCCGCCAGCAGCGGGTTGGCGGCGATCTTGCGGCGGATGGTCTCGGGCTGGAATTCGCTTTCCGGTATCGGCCCGATGATGCCCAGGTGGTTGCGCGTGGGCGTCAGGAAGACCGGCACGGCGCCGGTCATGATGATGCTGTGCAGCACGCTGACGTGGCAGTTGCGGTCCACCACCACCACGTCGCCCGGCGCCACGGTGTGGTGCCAGACCATCTTGTTCGAGGTGCTGGTCCCGTTGGTCACGAAGAAGCAGTGGTCGGCGTTGAAGATGCGCGCTGCATTGCGTTCGCTCTGCAGCACCGGGCCGCTGTGGTCGAGCAGCTGGCCGAGTTCCTCGACCGCGTTGCAGACGTCGGCGCGCAGCATGTTCTCGCCGAAGAACTGGTGGAACATCTGGCCGACCGGGCTCTTCAGGAAGGCGACGCCGCCGCTGTGCCCCGGGCAGTGCCAGGAGTAGGAACCGTCCTGCGCATAGTCCATCAGCGCCTTGAAGAAGGGCGGCGCCAGGCCGTCGAGGTAGCTCTTGGCCTCGCGGATGATGTGACGCGCCACGAATTCCGGCGTGTCCTCGAACATGTGGATGAAGCCGTGCAGCTCGCGCAGGATGTCGTTGGGGATGTGCTGGCTGGTGCGCGTTTCGCCGTAGATGTAGATCGGGATGTCGGCGTTCTTGAAGCGGATTTCCTCGATGAACTTGCGCAGGTTCAGCACCGCCGGGTCCAGTTCGGGGCCGGGGGTGAATTCCTCGTCGTCGATGGACAGGATGAACACGCTGGCGCGGCTTTGCTGCTGGGCGAACTGGCTCAGGTCGCCGTAGCTGGTGGCGCCCAGCACTTCGAAGCCCTCTTTCTCGATGGCCGAAGCCAGGGCGCGGATGCCGAAGCCCGAGGTGTTTTCCGAGCGGAAGTCTTCGTCGATGATGACGATGGGGAAGCGGAAGCGAAGCATCGGCGGGCCTTGGGACAGGAAAGAAAAGAGCGCGAAGTGTAGGGTCGCGGTGTTACAGCAGGAAATGCCGTGACTACACTGCGACTGCACCGCCGGTGCAGCAATGGCGACAGGAGACAACGCGTGGACTGGAGCACCTCGACGGGGTGGTGGCTGGCGGCTGGCGTGCTGGTGGCAGCCGAGCTGGCCAGCGGCACTTTTTACCTGCTGATGCTGGGCCTGGGCTGTGCAGCCGGGGCACTGGCTGCGCATGCCGGGCTGGCTGCCACGGGGCAGATGGTGGCCGCCGCCGTCGTCGGCGCGGGCGCCACCGCGGCCTGGCACCTGAAGCGCAGGCAGGCACCCGCTGCCGCGCCGGCCGAAAGCAACCGCGATGTCAATCTCGACATCGGCCAGCGCCTGCATGTCGCGCACTGGACGGCCGAAGGATCGGCCCGCGCGCACTACCGCGGCGCCAGTTGGGCCGTGCGCTACGCCGGCAGTGGCGTGCCGCAGGCCGGCGAGCACGTCATCGTGGCCTTGAACGGCAGCGAACTGCGCGTCGCGCCGGTCGCTGCAAACTGTATCCCCTGAGTAAGCACCATGGAAATCGCCCTCATCCTCGCTGTCATCGCCGTCATCTTCATCGTCCGCACGCTGAAGATCGTGCCGCAGCAACACGCCTGGGTGGTTGAACGGCTGGGCAAGTACGACCGCACGCTGACACCCGGCCTGAGCTTCGTCTTCCCCTTCGTCGACCGCGTGGCCTACAAGCATTCGCTGAAGGAAGTGCCACTGGATGTGCCCAGCCAGGTCTGCATCACCAAGGACAACACCCAGCTGACGGTGGATGGCATCCTCTATTTCCAGGTCACCGACCCGATGCGCGCCAGCTACGGCAGCAGCAACTACATCGTGGCCATCACCCAGCTGGCGCAGACCACGCTGCGCAGCGTGATCGGCAAGATGGAACTGGACAAGACCTTCGAAGAGCGCACCCACATCAATGCCGGCGTGGTGGAAGCGCTGGACGAGGCGGCGCTGAACTGGGGCGTCAAGGTGCTGCGTTACGAGATTAAGGACCTGACGCCGCCAGCCGCCATCCTGCACGCGATGCAGGCACAGATCACGGCCGAGCGCGAGAAGCGTGCGCTGATCGCGGCCAGTGAGGGCCGCCGCCAGGAGCAGATCAACATCGCCACCGGCGAGCGCGAAGCCTTTATTGCGCGCAGCGAAGGCGCCAAGCAGGCCGAGATCAACAAGGCCATCGGCGAAGCGGCGGCCATCACGGCGGTGGCCGACGCCACGGCCGACGCCATCCGCAAGATCGCAGCGGCCATCCAGCAGCCGGGTGGCGAACAGGCGGTGCAGTTGAAGGTGGCCGAGAAGGCGGTGGACGCCTACAGCCATCTGGCCAAGACCAACAACACCATGATCGTGCCGGGCCATATGGGCGAGGTGGCGGGCCTGATCGGCACCGCCATGACCTTGCTCAACCGCAGCCCGGCCATCGCCAAGCCCGCCGCATGAAGACTGCACTGAATGTGCTGGGCACGCCCTTGGTGGCCTGCTCCTACGACCCGCTGACCGGCTGGCTGCGCGACGGTTGCTGCCAGACCGACGCGCACGACCACGGCAGCCATGTCGTCTGCGCCCGCATGACGGTGGGCTTTCTGAACTTCCAGATGGAGCGCGGCAACGACCTCATCACGGCACGCCCGGCATACCGCTTTCGCGGGCTGAAGCCGGGTGACCGCTGGTGCGTTTGCGCGATGCGCTGGCGCGAGGCTTACGAGGCCGGTTGCGCGCCGCCTGTCGTGCTCGAGTGCACGCACGCCAGGGCGCTGGAGTTCGTGCTGCTCGACTGGTTGCGCAAGCATGCGGAGGCGCCTGCCGCCCAAGGCTAGAATCATCCTCGCTCCGAACGCTGTTTCGGACAACGGAAGGGTGGATGAGCGGCTTAAGTCGCACGCCTGGAAAGCGTGTGGGGGTTAACAGCCCCCCGCGGGTTCGAATCCCGCCCCTTCCGCCAGGACACTCCCTCACCCAGGCGCACGACCGTGCAGCGAAGGCGTAGCGAAAGAAGTCCTGGGTCATTGATGGGCTGGGCCTTTCAACTGAAGACCCTGAATGGCCGGC
>Ga0136641_1000461_pt1 | contig 17611 bp, 19 predicted proteins | sample EliLak1302023Y_FD_115312 | JGI IMG/M metagenome (GOLD analysis project Ga0136641, IMG submission 115312) | Freshwater microbial communities from Elizabeth Lake, Yosemite National Park, California, USA - 13020-23Y | ecosystem: Environmental > Aquatic > Freshwater > Lake ...
CGCATGGCAGCATCCGGGGTTGGATCTGGAGCCGGCCCTCACCAGGCTGGTTGAGTTGGCCGGTACCGTGTCATCAGAAACCTTGGAGGATCACCATGCTCAATGACCTGCGCACCTACCTTCAGCTGGCCACCGGTGTCACGGAGGCGACCGCCGCGAAGGCGCGCGAAGTCGTGTCCGGCCTCGTGGCGCAAGGAATCAACCTCACGTCCAAGGTCCAGCCGGTACAAGACGTGGCAGACCAGGTCCAAGAGCTGGCCGATGAATTGGTGGAGACCAGTCGCAACAATCGCGAGCTGCTCGTAGGGATGATTCGAAGCGAAGTCGATAAGGCTGTCGGGCGAATGGGATTTGTGCGCGAGGACGAACTCGCGGCGCTGCGTCGACATGTGCAACGGCTAGAGACCGAGCTTGAGGACATACGGTCGACGTCGCAGACGACCGCCTCGGTCGCAGAGCCAACCGCTGCAACGGACTCGCAGGGACCTAAGGCTGAGACCCCAAAGGCGAAGAAGAAGATTCGGCTCGTTGAGGAAGGGGAGTGACCATGAGTGAGGTTCAGCAAACCGCGCCCCTAGACGTCGCAGACGAAGACATCCTCCTGATGCAGGAAGTGCACGAGGAAGACGTGCTTCCCGTGTGGGACCCGACGGGGCAACCGCTGGTCGATGAAGCTCTTGAGCTCCTGCAAAGCCTCAGTGGTGATGTCAACGAGCATGCCTCCGTGTACGACGAAGTGCACCGGCGACTTCGCGACTCCCTGGCCAGTCAGGAGTCCTGAGTTACCTTGACGCGTCGCAGGCTTGACGCGGAGATGGTCCGGCGTGGCTTGGCGCGATCCAGAGAACAAGCTCATGAGTTGATCTCGGCGGGGCGGGTAGCAGTGCGCGGCACGGTGGCCACGAAACCGGCGACCCAGATCGATGATGCGGAGTCCCTGGCCCTCATCGGTGACGAAGACCCGTGGGTGTCGCGCGGAGCTCACAAACTTCTGGGCGCATTGGCGGCATTCGACACAGTGTCCGTAGTCGGTCGTGCGTGCCTTGACGCGGGAGCGTCCACTGGCGGTTTCACTCAAGTACTGCTGGCGCAGGGCGCAGGCCACGTCGTAGCCGCCGACGTTGGGTACGGGCAGTTGGCATGGAGTCTGCAGACAGATGCTCGCGTCACGATTCTGGATCGCACCAATGTGCGGTCGCTCACCCGGGATGCACTTCCGTACCGGCCTGACCTTGTGGTCTCCGACCTGTCATTCATTCCGCTCGGCCTCGTTCTTCCTGCACTTTCTGAAGTGGCGGCGCCGTCTGCTGATTTCTTACTGATGGTCAAACCCCAATTCGAAGTTGGGCGTGAGGACGTGGGCGACGGGGTGGTCAGGGATCCCCGGCTGCGTTCTTCGGCCGTCCTGGGCGTTGCGTCAGCGGCCATAGACCTCGGGCTCGCGGTCCGAGGAATCGCCGCTAGCCCCCTCCCGGGACCCAGTGGGAACGTGGAGTACTTCCTGTGGCTTGCTCGCGCAGAAGACGGGATGATGTCGTCATCACTCGCGGGAGACGTTCTCGTACAGGCCATTGATGTTGCGATCTCGGAAGGACCCCAATGACGGACCGCCGAGTACTGCTGGTCGTCAATCCAGCCAACGACCAGGCTCACATGGTGTTGGCGCAGGTCACGTCAGCCTTGGCCGACGCAGGCATTGCGACGTCGATGACCACCGAGGACGCCGCGGATCTGGCAGCACATCGGGCCCCTGCGCTTGACGCTCGGACTCAGATTGTTGAGTCGACCGAGGATTCCGCCAATGGGGCTGACGTCGTTGTCGTCATCGGCGGCGATGGCACTGTGCTGAGAGCCGCTGAGCGGGCCAGAAATAGTGGTGTGCCACTCTTCGCCGTCAATCTTGGCCACGTCGGGTTTTTGGCTGAGGCCGAACGCGAGGACGTGACCGATGTTGTCGATGCAATCGTTCACCGGCGGTGGGTGGTCGAGGAACGCATGACCATGGCCGTGCGCGTGACGCGCAATGGCGACTCCGTGCATGAGACGTGGGCTCTGAATGAAGCCGCGCTGGAGAAGGTCGCACGTCAGCACATCATCGACATCGTCGTCGAGATCGACGGACGTCCACTGTCTCGTTGGGGATGCGATGGAGTTGTCGCTGCCACGCCCACCGGCTCGACTGCATATGCCTTCTCTGCCGGGGGCCCAGTGGTGTGGCCTGAAGTCTCCGCACTCCTGGTTGTTCCCCTAAGCGCTCATGCCCTGTTCTCGCGCCCGTTGGTCGTGGCGCCCACGAGCACGGTTGCCTTTGAACTTGGTGAAGGTGATCAGGCGGTCCTGTCGGCCGATGGCCGTCGCACTATTGACCTACAGGGAGGGTCACGCATCGAGGTGCGTCAAGACCCGCGACCAGTTCGCTTTGCACGCCTTGCCACGGCACCTTTCACTGACCGACTAGTGGCGAAGTTCGACCTGCCAGTTCAAGGCTGGCGGGGACGACGACCGGAGGGCGCATGATCCGAGAGCTGCGATTGCGTGGACTTGGTGTCATCAACGAGGCCACGGTGCCATTTGCCCCGGGACTCACGGTGCTCACGGGTGAGACGGGTGCAGGCAAGACGATGGTCCTGACCGGGCTGGGCCTGGTCATGGGTGCCAAGGCTGACGCGGCCGTGGTCCGCCTAGGGGCAGAACGTGCCGACGTCGATGCGGAGTTCGTGGTCACCGAGTCCACGGGGGCGGCTGCTCTGGCGGAGGAATCCGGCGCAGTCATGGATCACGACGGCGACGAGTCGGTGCTTTTGCTGGGCAGAACCATTGCTGCGGAGGGACGCAGTCGGGCATTTGCCGGCGGTAGAAGTGTTCCGGCAACCACCCTCGGTGAGATCACCGAACTTCTCATGGCCGTCCACGGTCAGTCAGACCAGATCCTGCTGCGAGATGCCAAGCGGCAACGCGAGTTGCTCGATCGTTATTCCGGCGCAGCGCATCTGGCGACTCTCGACCACTACCGAGACGTGTACCGGCAGTGGCGTTCCGTGGATGCGGAGCTCACCCAGACGCGAATGCGCCGCGATGAGCTCACCCGCGAAGTTGCACTGCTTCGACATGGCATTGCCGATATTGAGGCGGTCTCTCCGGTCTCCGACGAAGACATCTCACTCAAGGAGCAGGCCACAGTTCTTGCCAATGCGACCGACCTTCTTGCAGACGTCCTTGCCGCACATGATCTTCTGTCCGGCAGCGATGAGAGCGATGGAGCCAACGCCCTCATGCTCATGGGGCAGGCGCAACGGCTAGTGGATCGGGCGGCTTCGGTGGACACCCGCCTCTCCGAGAGTCGCGATGCGCTCGCTCAGGCGGCTGATGCCGTCGCGGCACTGGCGCTTGATTTGGGGGCGCATGCGCGAGAGTTGGACGCAGATCCAGCGCGCCTGGCGGCACTAGAGGACCGGCGGCAGGCCATATCGGCACTCAAACGCGCCTACGGCCCGACATTGGATGACGTTCTCCAGTGGTGGGAGCAGGCACAGCGCACGGTGGCTGCGGCTGACCCCGATCGTCTCGAGGAATTGCAAGTGGAGGCGGCGCGGTTGGGGGCCGAAGTCATCGCGCAAGCAGCCACCATCACCACGGCGCGACTGAAGTCTGCGAAGGCCTTTGGGTCCGCTGTTGCGGCCGAGCTGCATGCCCTCGCCATGGCGGATGCGGACCTGCGCATTGACGTAGCGGCGGCGGAGCCCGGACCCGACGGTGCCGACACCATTGCGTTCCTTCTGCGCCCCCACGCGGGCAGCGACTTCCGTCCTCTCGGCCGTGGAGCATCCGGGGGCGAACTGTCTCGGATCATGCTGGCGATCGAGGTGGTCTTGGCGGACGGTCATGGGGTGCCCACCTTCGTCTTCGACGAGGTTGACTCCGGTGTGGGCGGCAAAGTCGCTGTCGAGGTGGGGCGACGGCTCGCCCGGCTGGCGCGACAGGCCCAGGTGATCGTGGTCACCCACCTTCCACAGGTTGCGGCCTTCGCCGACCAGCATGTGGTCGTGACCAAGGGGACTGATGGGGCGATAACCGCCACGAGTGTCCAGGTGGTCGAAGGAGATGACCGGGTGCGTGAGCTTGTCCGCATGCTGTCCGGCCTCGAGGACTCGCAGTCGGGCGCCACGCACGCTGCTGAGCTATTAGCGCTGGCGCGCCAAGAACGGTGACCTCGGATTCGCTGCTAGTCTGATCATCCGTGGAGAAGCAATCAACCAAGCACCTGTTCGTCACCGGAGGCGTCGCCTCGTCGCTTGGGAAAGGGCTCACGGCTTCCTCCCTCGGAAATCTTCTCAGGGCGCGCGGACTGCGTGTCACCATGCAAAAGCTTGATCCATATCTCAATGTGGATCCGGGCACCATGAATCCGTTCCAGCACGGCGAAGTGTTCGTGACAGATGATGGCGCCGAGACCGATCTTGATATCGGTCACTACGAGCGTTTTCTGGACAGCGAGCTCCACGGATCAGCCAACGTCACGACCGGTCAGGTCTACTCAACCGTCATCGCCAAGGAGCGACGTGGTGAATACCTAGGCGACACCGTCCAGGTGATCCCGCACATCACCAACGAGATCAAGTCACGCGTGCGCCGCATGGGTGGCCCCGAAGTCGACATCGTCATCACCGAGGTTGGTGGCACGGTCGGAGACATTGAGTCGTTGCCATTCCTTGAGGCCATTCGGCAGGTGCGCCACGAGATCGGCCGCGACAATGTGTTTTTCCTGCACGTCTCCCTACTGCCGTACATCGGCCCATCGGGCGAACTCAAGACCAAACCAACTCAGCATTCCGTCGCCTCCCTACGCAGCATCGGCATCCAGCCCGATGCCATCGTGTTGCGGGCTGACCGGGAGATCCCGGCGAGCATCAAGCGCAAGGTCTCGCTCATGTGCGACGTGGATTCAGAGGCGGTCGTCGCCGCCGTTGATGCGCCAAGCATCTATGACATTCCCAAGGTGCTGCACAGAGAAGGCTTGGATGCCTATGTCGTGCGACGACTGGGCTTGAATTTTCGTGACGTGGACTGGAGTACGTGGGACGACCTACTTCGGCGCGTCCACCATCCCGTGCACGAGGTCAACGTTGGACTGGTGGGCAAGTACATCGATCTCCCGGACGCCTACCTGTCGGTCACCGAAGCCATTCGAGCCGGTGGTTTCCACCACACGTGCCGGGTCAACATCCGCTGGGTTTCCAGCGATGACTGCGCTACGCCCGAAGGTGCACACGCGGCTCTTGGCGATCTCGACGCCATCGTGGTCCCCGGCGGTTTCGGAGTGCGTGGCATCGAAGGCAAGTTGGGGGCGCTCAGATACGCCCGCGAGAACGCACTCCCGACCCTGGGACTGTGCCTAGGTCTGCAATGCATGGTCATCGAATATGCACGAAATGTCTGCGGGCTTGAGGGTGCCAACTCGATGGAGTTCGATGAAGGAACCCGTCATCCGGTGGTGGCCACCATGGCTGACCAGCGCGATGTGGTCTCCGGCGAACGCGACATGGGGGGCACTATGCGGCTTGGGCTCTACCCGGCCAAACTGGCCGAAGGCTCAGTGGTGGCCTCCGTTTACGGAGCGCCCTATGTGGATGAGCGCCACCGGCACCGGTACGAGGTGGCTAATGCTTACCGGCCACCGTTGGAAGAGGCCGGGCTTCGGTTCTCGGGCACGTCCCCGGACGGTCGTCTAGTGGAGTTCGTGGAGCTCCCCTCAGACGTCCACCCGTACTACGTCGGTACACAGGCGCACCCGGAGTTTCGCTCGAGACCCACGCGCTCGCATCCGCTGTTTGCCGGGTTGGTGGGTGCCGCCATCGTTCGCGCCGAGCAGCACCGCAGGTCGTTTGCGCGATCATGACGGCTTCGGCCGACGAGAAGTGGACCGGTGCGGTCGCTGACGTCCTGGATCCACGACCGGTGCGTGCCTCTCGCACCTCCGTGGATGGTTATGTGTGGTCAGTCGTCACCGAGACGATGGACTTTGACGGAATGCTCGCGGAGCGAGACATCCTTGTTCACCCGGGCGCCGTGGCAGTGATTGCTCTGGATGAGCAGGAGCGCGTGCTTCTCATCCGCCAATACCGCCATCCGGTTGGTCACCAATTGTTCGAGCCACCGGCAGGGCTCATGGATAAGCCGGGTGAGCCGCCATGGCAGACAGCCGCACGCGAACTTGCGGAAGAAGCTGGATACCGTGCTGACCAGTGGGACGTGCTTGTTGATGTCTATCTGACTCCTGGCGGTTCCTCAGAGGCGATTCGCATTTACCTAGCGCGTGGCCTCACCCCGTTGGAAGCAGGACGCGTCTTGACCGGCGAAGCCGAGGAGCAGCACCTTCCCCGCGTGTTCGTGTCACTTGATGACGCTCGCGACCTGGTCCTGTCGGGGGCCATCGGTGGAGGATCGTCGGTGGCCGGAATTCTGGCCGCACACGCGTCACGTGCACAGGGCTGGACTTCGCTTAGGCCATATGACACAGCGTGGGCAGCCCGCGATGCGCTGGAGTCCCTCGGTCGAGTGCGCCACTTGCATCGACCATGACTGAACATCAAGGCTTGAGCGTTGCCCAAGCGATGGCTGCATACCTTGATCATGTCGCTATCGAACGTGGGCTGTCGGTGAACACCGTCGCGGCATATCGCCGTGATCTTGCTCGCTACCTGACGTGGTGCGAGAGTCGGCGGATTTCCTTGATCGCCGAGATTGACGAGAGTGATGTGGCCGACTTCGCCGCGTCACTGCGTGACGTGTTGGGTCCGGCCAGTGCCGCGCGCGCCGTGGTGTCGGTGCGGAGCATGCATCGGTTCGCGACCTTGGAGGGGTGGACGTCCGTGGATCCCGCCCAGCACATCCATCCGCCGGCTGTTCCCAGCAGACTCCCCAAAGCGCTCCCGTATGCCGACATCGCCAGGCTCATCGCCTCCTCAGGGGATGACACAACTCCGGTGGGGCTGCGCGATCGCGCCTTGGTTGAGTTGTTGTACGGAACCGGGACCCGAGTGTCCGAGGCGATCGGATTGGACCTTGATGACCTTGATCTGACGGAACGTTCGGTGATCGTCACGGGCAAGGGCAGCAAGCAACGCGTCCTGCCAGTCGGGGACATGGCCATTCAGGCAGTGGATTCCTACGTGGTTCGTGGACGGTCAGCGCTGGCACGAGCCGGTCGCGTTACACCGCGCCTGTTCCTGAATACTCGTGGCGCACCGCTCTCGAGACAGAGCGCCTACGCGGTGGTGGAACGAGCGGCCGCTTTGGCGGGCCTGCCGGTCCCGTTGGGCCCGCACACCCTGCGGCACAGTTTCGCGACCCACCTGCTGGAAGGTGGAGCCGATGTGCGGGTGGTGCAGGAGTTACTGGGACATTCCTCAGTGGAGACAACCCAGATCTACACCCGGGTGACCGCTGAGACCCTTCGCCAGGTGTACGCCACAAGTCACCCCCGGGCCAGATGACCGGCGGCGGCGCCTGCGGGGGCCGCCCCATGCCGGCCGGTAGCATCAGTCATCCGCAGCGGCCAGGAGGATGGGCATGGGCAAGAAGGGCGAGGGCGACGAAGGCCTTGATGGCCTGCCTGTCGTCAACATTCCCGAACCCCCGCCCCTGACCACGCATGGTCCGGCGCGCGTCATCTCGATGGTCAACCAGAAAGGTGGCGTGGGCAAGACCACGTCGGCAGTGAGCTTGGGCGCTGCTCTGGCGGAGTATGGCCGCAGGGTCCTCCTGGTGGACTTCGACCCGCAGGGTGCGCTGTCGGTCTCCCTGGGGATCAACGCCAACACACTGGACCTCACGATCTACGAGCTTCTCACCGACGCCAACTGCCACATCGGCGATGTCATCATCACCACCGACATCCCGGGCTTGGATCTCGTGCCAAGCAATATCGATTTGTCTGCGGCCGAAGTTCAACTGGTCAACGAGGTTGGTCGAGAGCAGGCACTTGCCCGTGCCTTGGCACCGATCATCCCCGAGTACGACGTCATCCTGATCGACTGCCAGCCGTCCCTTGGCCTGCTCACGCTGAACGCGCTTGCGGCCAGCGATGATGTGATCATCCCGATGCAGGCCGAGTACTTCGCGATGCGTGGCGTGGCATTGTTGACCGACACGATTGACAAGGTCGTCGCTCGAGTCAATCCCAAGGTCACGTTGCTGGGTGTGCTGGCGACCATGTACGACCCCCGGACCCTCCACAGCCGCGAGGTCCTTGCAACTGTGCAGCAGCGCTTTGGTGACAAGATCTTTAAGACCGTGATCACGAAGACGGTCAAGTTCCCGGACTCCGCTGTTGCGGGCGAGCCGATCACGATATTTGCTACCTCGAGTCAGGGTGCACAGGCGTATCGGCAGTTCGCGCGCGAAGTCCTTCAGCGGCTGGGGTGACCCGGTGACGGCAACAGCCCCGGACGTTGTGACGCCCGAGGATTCTTCAGGCTTCTCTGTTCGCGTGGGTGACTTCGAAGGTCCGTTCGATCTGCTTCTCCAGTTGATCTCGCGTCACAAACTTGAGGTCACGGAGTTGGCACTCCATGAGGTGACCGACGAGTTCATCTCCTATATCCGGGCTCAAGGGTCGGCTTGGGACCTTGATGAAGCCAGCGAATTCCTCGTGGTCGCCGCCACCTTGCTCGATCTCAAGGCGGCTCGCCTGCTGCCCAGCGGCGAGGTTGAGGACGAGGAGGATCTGGCCCTGCTCGAGGCCCGCGATCTGCTGTTCGCACGGCTTCTGCAATACCGCGCATACAAGGAAGTGTCGGCACTGTTTGCCGATCGCATCGCCTTGGCAGGTCGCAGTGTCCCCCGAACAGTGGGACTTGAGCCGCACTTTGCGGCGCTCCTGCCCGAAGTCCTGATCGGGCTGGGGCCTGAGCAGTTCGCGGCGCTGGCCGCAAAGGCATTGGCCCCCAAGCCGGTGGACCAGGTGGCGGTTGGCCACCTGCACATGCAGCGAGTTTCCGTGCGCGAGCAGGCGAGCATCATCGTTGACCGCATGCGCCGAAATCGCACGATGACGTTCCGCACTCTCATCTCCGACTGTGACACCACGCTGTTGGTCGTGGGGCGTTTCCTGGCGTTGTTGGAGTTGTACCGCGACCAGATGGTGGCCTTTGAGCAGATCACCCCCTTGGGTGACCTGACGATCCGTTGGACGGGGTCAGATGAGGGCGACGTAGTCGTAGTAGATGAGTTTGATGATGGCATCCCGACCCAGCCTGCAGTGGAGGGCTCATGAGCGAGACAGTGGAAGTCGTGAACCAGGTGACGCATGATGTCGAGGACGACGGGACCGACGACGTAGGACTGGGTGCGCCATCGTTGGCAGCGGGACTGGAAGCCCTGTTGCTTCTGGCCGACGAACCGATGAGTGCGTTGGCGCTGGCGGCCATCACGCGCCAGCCACTTGTCGAAGTTGAGCGCGTGCTATCCGAGCTCAAGTCCGAGTACGACGCCCAGGGCAGAGGCTTTGACCTGCGAGACGTGGCTGGCGGATGGCGCTACTACACGCGCATCGAGTGCTCGCCGCTTGTGGAGCGCCATGTCCTCGACGGCCAGCAGGCCCGGCTAACGCAGGCGAGCTTGGAGACGCTGGCCGTGATCGCCTACCGGCAACCAATCGCACGTGGCAGGGTCAGCGCCGTGCGTGGCGTCAACGTCGATGGCGTCATCCGCACGCTCGTGGCTCGAGGACTCATTGAAGAGGCGGGGCACGACGAGTCAGGCGGCATTCTCTATCGCACGACGTCCTATTTCCTCGAGCGCATGGGACTTGCTTCGCTCGACGAGTTGCCACCCCTGGCTGAGCATCTGCCAGACCTCGCTGATCTTGAGGATGTCCTTGACGCAGTGGCAACAGGCGAATGAGCGACGACGAGCAGGGCATCAGGCTGCAGAAGGTTCTGGCATCGGCCGGCGTCGGAAGCCGTCGATCATGCGAGGACTTGATCGCCGAGGGTCGAGTTGAGGTCGACGGCAAGATCGTGCGAGAGCAGGGAGTTCGCGTCAACCCCCAGACAGCGATCATCAGGGTCGATGGCGAACGTGTGCCCACCGCACACGACATCCTGGTGTTTGCCTTCAACAAGCCGCGTGGCGTTATCTCAACGATGATGGACGACGAAGGGCGACCCTGTGTAGGCGACTACGTGGTGGATCGCGTCGAGCGCCTGTTCCATGTGGGCAGGTTGGATGCCGACACCGAGGGACTGCTCATGTTGACCAACGATGGTGAACTCGCCAATCGCTTGGGACACCCATCCTTCGAGGTGGACAAGACCTACGTCGCGACCATTCGTGGGCAGGTGCACATATCTGAATTGCGCCCCCTGAAGGACGGGATCGAGCTGGAGGATGGGCTTGCGCGGTGCGACTCCATCAAGATTGTGCAGACACTTCCGGACCGATCACTCATTGAGCTGGTCATCCACGAGGGCCGTAATCGGATCGTGCGACGGATGCTGGAGGAAGTCGGGTATCCGGTCACGGATCTTGTGCGCACGCGCGTCGGGCCGATCCATCTCGGGCAGCAACGCCCGGGCAAACTTCGCGCCATCACGGGGCCCGAACTGGGATCGCTGTACACGGCAGTGGGGCTCTAGGGCCTCGGTAGGCTCATGCTTCGTCGCATGCGAGCGCGACAACAACACCCCTCGGGAGGACGGCATGGCTCTGCGTGGCATTCGCGGTGCGACCTGCCTCACGGCGGACGACGCCGATCAGATGTGCGAGGCTATCGTCGAGCTTATTGACCGGATGCTGGTGCGCAACGGGATCACCTCTGACGCTCTCGTAAGCGCGTTGTTCACCAGTACTCCTGATCTCGTCTCGGCATTTCCGGCTAGCGGCGCGCGAGCCTTTGGGCTCGTGGATGTGCCGCTGATCTGCGCGCAGGAGATCGATGTTGCCGGCGCCCTTCCTCGCACCGTGCGCATCCTGTTTCATGCAGAGATCGATGCACCCCGGGCGGAGATCCAGCACGTGTACCTGCGGGGGGCAGAGGTTCTGCGTCCGGATGTGGCCTCATGAATGCTGGTTCTCGACTCGACGGCCTCGTTCTGGTTGTCGGAGCTGGTCTGCTGGGTACCTCGATAGGGCTGGCGTTGAGGCGTGCAGGGGTTGACGTAGCGCTTGATGATGTCGACGGTGACAATCTGCATGTTGCCGTGGAGCGGGGAGCGGGGGCACGGCTTCAGGCGGGCGATGCGCCAGTTCTGGTGGTCGTGGCGTGCCCTCCGCGGCACGCGTCACACGTCCTGGCCGACATGTCGCAGCGATTCCCCCTGGCATCCCTGACCGATGTCACCTCCATCAAGGCGCCGGTGATAGCGCAGGCCATTGCACTGGGAGCGGATCCGCAACGGCTTGTCGGAGGGCACCCGATGGCGGGGCGCGAAGTATCGGGGCCAGCAGCTGCACGCGCGGACTTATTCGATGATCGCCTCTGGATCATCACACCCGCACAGGCGACGAGCGACCACGTGATGCAGGTCCACCGCTTGGTATCGACATGCGGTGGCTACGCGGTGGACATGACCGCGACGGAGCACGATCTTGCTGTGGCGCTCGTCTCTCATGCGCCGCAGGTGGTCTCGAGTGCGTTGGCGGCTCAGCTGGTGGATGCCGACACCTCGCATGTGCGTATCGCCGGGCAAGGGCTGCGGGATATGACGCGGATCGCGGCGTCCCAAGCACCCATGTGGAATGACATCCTTGAGGTCAATGGTGGTCCTGTCGCGGACATTCTGGACCGTCTCGCGCATGATCTTCAGGCCACGGCCATGGCCCTTCGTGCAGGCGAGCAGGCAGAGATCGCCACTCTCCTTGCCTCGGGTGCCGCGGGGCAGGCACGTATTCCAGGTAAGCACGGTGCGGCTGCGGAGCGTTATGCCGAAGTCACTGTTCAACTTGCTGACCGATCCGGTGAGCTTGCGCGGATGTTTCTTGCCGCGAGCGACGCCGAGGTCAACGTGGAGGACGTTCGCATCGAGCATGTGCTTGGACGCCCGAGCGGTTTGGTCAGCCTGTTTGTCTCGCCGGAGACGGGCGTATCCCTGGCGGATGCACTTCGGGCGCGCGAGTTCGACGTAAGAAGTTGAGCGGGATCGTGACGGACCTGCCCGTGGTGGCTGTCGACGGGCCGGCCGGGTCCGGCAAGTCCAGTGTGTGTCGCGGAGTGGCCCGACGGCTGGGGCTGCGGTACCTGGACACCGGGGCCATGTATCGAGCAGTCACGTGGGCGGTTCTCCAGGCTGGAATTGATATGGCCGATAGCGACGCTGTCGCCGCGTTCTCGCACACGTTGAACATCGACAGCGGCACGGATCCAACAGCTCCCACGATACGTGTCAACGGTCGTGATGTGTCTGAGCCCATTCGCGAGGATGACGTGACGGCTTCCGTCAGTGCCGTGAGCGCCATACCTGGCGTCCGTGCGGGCCTTGTGCAGCGACAGCGCGACGAGGTGCTGGCCGCGGTAGCTGCAGGGCAAGGCATCGTCGTCGAAGGACGAGACATCACGTCAGTGGTACTGCCAGATGCCCATGTCAAGGTCTACATCACGGCATCTGCAGTGGTGCGTGCGCAGCGACGAGCTACGCAAGATCACGATCGGGGGGCGGGGAAGCGCGATGTCGAAGCCACGAAGGCTGAGCTCATCGCGCGCGATGCCAAAGATTCAACCAGGGCGGTCTCGCCTTTGACGATCACACCCGATGCAGTCGTCATAGACACCTCCGACCTTGACCTGGAGCAATCGATTGTTGCGGTATGCGCGCTGGTGGCCCCGTGAGTGTCGCGATGCCATCGTGGCGTGGAGCAGCTCACGTGCGCAACCTCTCGTCGACCGGACTGCGGTGGGCCTATCGCATGCAGGCGTTCGGTGCCCATCACATTGGGACCAGTGGTCGCGTAATTGTGCTGTGCCCGAGTGAGGGCGTCCTGGCCGGACCGCTGTTGCAGGCGATCTCTCCTCGACCAATACACGTGGTGGCCAATGCGGCCATGATCAAAGCCCTGCCCCCGCAAGTCCTGGAGGCCACCGGGGGGCTCGTCCCGGTGGGTGCCACGGCGATCCGGGCTCAACTGTCGGCAGCCGATGCACTGGCCGACGGGCGAGTTGTCGCGGTGGTCGGATCTCAGGTGGATCCCGCATGGCTAGTGGCGATGTCTCACGCACCTGTCGTATGCGTCACACTGGTAGGAGAACAGGGAAGGGTGCCCACGGATCCGCCGCGGATCGGGTCACCCATTCGTGCGTACGTTTCCGCCCAGCATCGTTTGCCGACTCTGGGGGATCCACTTCGCGCTAGCACTCGGGCTGCCGTGACCGAAAAACTTCGTCAGGTGATGACCGATGCCGACGACCAAGCGCTCAGACGAGCGGGACTGAGGGAGGCGTCATGAGCGACGGCTGGGTGGCATTCGGGGATGAAGACGACGCGAGTGCGGTGGATGACTTCGACGTGGTCGATGACGAGGAAGCGATTCTTGATGCCGCGCTAGCGGCGGCCCGCGCGGAGTTCGGCGATTTCGACCTGGAGTTGGGCGAATTGGTGAGGCCAGGCGGTGAGCATTCCGGTTTACCGGTGCTCGCGGTGGTGGGTCGTCCCAACGTAGGAAAGTCCACGCTCGTCAATCGCATGATCGGTCGCCGCGAGGCAGTCGTCGAGGACGTGCCCGGTGTCACGCGCGATCGCGTCACCTATGAAGCCGAGTGGAATGGTCGCCGGTTCGTCTTGATCGACACCGGCGGATGGGATCTCAAGGCACGTGGAATCGCGGCCGCTATCGCCAAGCAGGCCGAACGCGCCATCAATGATGCCGATGCCGTGCTGTTCATCGTCGATGCAGCGGTGGGTGCCACCGATACAGACGAGGCCGTGGTCGAGGTGTTGCGTCGATCGGGCAAGCCGGTGCTGCTGGTCGCCAACAAGGTTGACGATCAGGCAACCGAACTGGAGGCAACCGCACTGTGGGGCTTGGGGCTGGGCGAGCCGCACCCGGTGTCCGCGCTTCATGGCCGAGGAGCCGGAGACCTCCTAGACGCGGCTGTTGCGCTTCTGCCCGAGACCGGCAGCGGGATCGTGCGCGAGGCAGGCCCCCGTCGCGTCGCACTGCTAGGCAAGCCCAACGTAGGCAAGTCATCGCTGCTCAATGCGTTGGCGGGAAGCGAGCGGGTGATCGTCGACAGCGTTGCTGGTACCACGGTGGATCCCGTTGACGAGTTGATTGAGTTGCGTGATCGCTGGTGGTGGTTCGTTGACACCGCGGGTATTCGTCGCCGTGCGAAGGAGGCCAGCGGCCACGAGTACTACGCCACGCTGCGCACCCAGGCGGCTCTGGACCGTGCTGAGGTTGCCATTGTGCTGGTCGACGCTTCCGAGCAGATGAGCGAACAGGATGTGCGCATCATCGCGATGGCCGAAGAGGCGGGACGCGCGATTGTGCTGGCATTCAACAAGTGGGACCTCACTGACGAGGAGCGACGTCGGTATCTGGATCGCGAGATCGATCGCGACCTTGTGCAAGTACCGTGGGCGCCGCGCGTCAATATCTCGGCCAAGACCGGACGACATGTCGACAAGCTCGCGGTCGCACTCGATGAGGCGCTCGAAGGATGGGAGACCCGGGTCTCGACCGGCCGGCTCAACCAGTTCCTCAAGGACATGGCGATGGCGCATCCGCACCCGCTTCGCGGTGGCCGCCAGCCCCGCATTCTGTTCGGTACGCAGGTGCAGACGGGCCCGCCCACGTTCGCGCTGTTCACGACAGGCTTCCTCGAGGCTGGCTACCGTCGATTCATCGAACGGCGCCTTCGTGAGGAGTTTGGATTCGTCGGAACGCCCATCCGCGTGACGATGCGAATCAGGGAGAAGCGCTCGCGTCGGTAGCGGCATCCACGGGTGCAACCGCTGGCGGCACATTGCATGTGTTGCCCGCGGGAAGACCCGCGAACCGATCAGCGATCCACGGCACCGCGTTGGGACCACCCACGAGGGATGCCTTGACGTGCCCTGTCTGACCAAGCCAGTCCATGGTCAGCGCTGACCCTGCGGCACACCATGTCTCCTGCAGGATCGCCTGCGGCCATGGCAGCACGACTTCGTCAGTCATGCCCTGGGTGATGAAGACGGGCATCGATGCCGGAAGTGGAGCTGGGGTTTGCTTGTCGGCGATGCTGCTCCAGGCAGGGTTGACCGCGGGGTTGGATGCGAAAAAGCGCTGACCCACCGCCTGTCTCACCGCGCTGGTGAGGGCGGAGTTCTTGACGCACTGATAAGCGATGTCGGACCAGTCCGCTCGTCCGGTGTCCGTCAGGACGTCGGTGACCGGCAGGTCGGGGTACACGTGCGTCCATGACTCCACTGCAGCCGGGCCGATCACCCATCCGACCAGGGTGTCCCACTGCGCGGACATGATCGGCTTGAGCTCGAGGGCGGGGGCTGCGGCTGCGACACCCAGAAGGGTGAGTTCTGGCCCGTATGCCGGAGCCAGCCAACCTGCCCAGATGGAGGCGTGGCCGCCCTGGGAGTGACCGAACGTCACGTATCGGTTGCCGGCGTCCGCCTGCGGGACATTGCGGGCTGCTCGCACCGAGTTGACGATGTCGCGGACCTCGGAGTCGGCGTCGAGGTAGAGGTTGGGTCCGGGTGTGCCGATGCCGACGTAGTCGGTGGCGACCACGACCCAGCCCAGCTTCATCATGGTCGGCAGCCAGGTGGAGATGTCGGCCGTGGGGTCGGTCGACCGTGATGGGGCACAGGCCGGGCCCAGCCCCAGGGTGCCGTGCGACCAGGCCACGACGGGGCGTCCGCCCGTGGGAGCAGGACTGGTAGGGATGAAGATCATGGCGCCGGAGGCCGCCTTGGTGCCCGTGGGCGTCTCTGAGACGTAGAGCATGCGCTGAGCCGTACCGCCCTCGACGGTGATGCCCAGCGGCTCGGTGCGTATGACGGTGCCGAGGGTTTGGGGTAAGGGAGCAGGTGGGGTGTAGAAGGGATCAAGCTGTGCCTGAGCCACGTTGGTCTTGTGGTCGCTGATCGCACTGCTGGCAAGGAGTGCGGTGACAGCCAACACGCCGGCGACGATCAGCGCGACCGCCACGATGCCGATCCACGTGAGTACCCTCATAAGACCAACCTAGCCCGTGTCCCCGGTGGCGCTGTTAGCGTGAGAACGTGACTGAGAGCGTTGTGCCGGCAAGTGAAGACTCAGGGGCGACCCCGACGGCTCCCTCGGGCCCCGTCAGCCCGCTACTACCGATAGTTGCGACCGTCGTATGGCTGGTCGTCATGGTGGCCACCGTGTTCCCTGCGCTGTTCAGCGCGATGCTTTTTGACTCTGGAGGCTCCACCCCCGTCTACATGATCTTCGCGGGCTTGTGGCTGACGATTGTCCTGTGTTTCGTCAGCATCGTGGCTGGGTGGATCATCTGGGGAACAACCAGGCGGAAGCGATCACGGGTGGTCAAGGTGGCCCGGGGCGTGATTTACGGGCTACCGGTCGCGCCACTGGTGATGGCGGGAATCGGCTTGCTGTGGATCAATACCGCATGCTCCGGCAACCTGTCGTGCTGACGCTGTCGGCCATTGGGTAGGCTCAGTCGGCCGGTTCACCGGTGAACGGGCTGTAGCGCAGCTTGGTAGCGCACTTGACTGGGGGTCAAGGGGTCGCAGGTTCAAATCCTGTCAGCCCGACTCTGAATCCCTCACAACCTCTCGCCAGGTTGTGGGGGATTCAGTCGTGGTCGGGGGAGTTGACAGCAAAGCTGACAGCAATTCCCACCATCTATCCCCAACTGCGTCCCGTTTCGCCAAGAATCCGGAGACCGGTGTCGGATGAGGGAGCGGGCACCGGGGTTTCGTTGACGCGACTCAGATTAAGTCGGCAGCACCGTCGACGTTCGGTGAGGCGCCCTACGTCCGATCATTGGCCTTGGCGGAGACGGCCTCATGTGGTGCGAAGCGAGATGAAGTAGGCGCGTCCCTGCGTATCCAAGACGCGTATGGCGTAGTCGCCCGATTTACTCACGCAAAGTGCGGGGAGCGAGATCTTACCGGCTTTGGTGGACGTGACTTTGCCGAGGCTTTCCCATTCTCCTCTGATGCGCATCTGTGTAACGAACTCACGTGCAGGTCCCGGAACACGGAGAACAGGCACTCGCCATTTGTCCAAGGGCATGTCAATGGCAGGCGCACCTGCCCTACTGCGTGTGGCGGGTTCAGGAGTGGTGACACGTGAGGTGAGTGAGGACTTGGAGCCGTTGGCGGTGCGTACCCCGTTGCCAAGGTTGACCACAGTTGGAAGCGACATAACCGGCGTGACGGGGATCGGAACTACGGGCGTGGGGATTGCTGTCGATCGGGTTGACGCCTCAGAATGCGGGTCTAGGACCCGCGGGAGGATGTTCAGATGCCGAAGAGGTATCCGATTGAGTTCAAGCAAGATGTTATTGCGGTCGCTCGCCGTGGTGAGTTGACGGTGGCCGAGGTGGCGATGGATTTTGGGGTTGCTGACGAATCGGTTCGCCGTTGGATGCGCCGGGCCGATATTGACGAGGGACGGCGAGAGGGCG
>Ga0136641_1000463_pt1 | contig 17605 bp, 13 predicted proteins | sample EliLak1302023Y_FD_115312 | JGI IMG/M metagenome (GOLD analysis project Ga0136641, IMG submission 115312) | Freshwater microbial communities from Elizabeth Lake, Yosemite National Park, California, USA - 13020-23Y | ecosystem: Environmental > Aquatic > Freshwater > Lake ...
AAGGTCGAAGACGTGCGCAAGTACTTTGCCGTGCGCTCTGCCGGATTGCTTCGCCGCACGACCGGACAGGTCAAAGCCGTCGACGGGGTGAGCTTTGAAGTCAAGGTTGGCGAGACCCTGGGTCTTGTCGGTGAGAGTGGCTGCGGAAAGTCCACGATGGGCCGCACCGCACTTCGACTTCTCGAACCTACGAGCGGACGCATCGAACTCGATGGACAGGACATCTCCGATCTGTCCAAGCGGGATCTGGTACCGCTGCGTCGCAAGGCGCAGATGATCTTCCAGGATCCCTACAGCTCGCTTAATCCGCGTCATACGGTCGGCTCCATCATTTCGTCCCCTTTCCAAGTTCAGGGTGTGAGACCTCCCGGTGGCGTGCGCATCGCGGTCGAAGAGCTCATGGCACGGGTAGGCCTGAATCCCGAGCACTACAACCGCTACCCCAACGAGTTCAGCGGTGGGCAGCGGCAGCGCATTGGCATTGCGCGCGCGATTGCCCTGCGTCCCAAGGTCATCGTGTGCGATGAGCCCGTGTCGGCACTGGATGTGTCCATTCAGGCGCAGGTGATCAACCTGCTCAAGGATCTGCAGGAAGAGTTCGGCATCGCCTATGTCTTCGTGGCACATGATCTATCGGTGGTCCGTCAGATCTCCCATCGCGTTGCCGTGATGTACCTGGGGCACATCGTCGAGATGGCCAGCCGAGACGATGTCTTTTCGCATCCATTGCACCCCTACACGCATGCGCTGCTGTCTGCCGTACCGATTCCTGACCCGCGCGTTCAGGGATCTCGGGAGCGGATCATCCTCAGTGGCGACCTGCCAAGTCCCATCAATCCACCGAGCGGCTGCGTGTTCCACACGCGTTGCTTCCAGGCTCAGGATCGCTGCCGAGCGGAGGTGCCTGCGCTCGTCGAGCACAGCCCCGGACACGTGGTGGCATGCCACTTCCCGGTCACCGAGCGAGTGACCGGCCTTGTCATTGGCCCCAATCCCGGTCTCACACCGCAGCCGGCCCCGGCGATCGGTGTGCCAAGTGAACTCATAGCCGACCTTGGCGAGGTGTCGATGGACGACATTGGTGCGATCGACCTCGGTCACGGCGGCACGAGCGGCACCGGCGCTAGCGACTAGTTCTCGCTACTCCCCGCTGGCTTCGACAGTGCATCGCGCAGGAATGCAACTTCCATTCGCAAGAGATTCTCAGCGACCGACAGTTGAGGCGTCATGTGCGTGACGCCGCTAAGCGGCAGGAAGCCATGTTCGCGACCGGCTCCGAGCAGAGCGGTCGACAAGCGCAGCGAATGCGATGCGAGCACGTTGTCGTCGGCGAGGCCGTGAATGATCAAGAGCGGACGCGTCAACGACTCTGCACGTTCAATCAGTGAGGTTGCGCGATACGCCTCAGGGTTGTCCTGAGGTGTGCCGAGGTAGCGCTCGCTGTAGGCGGTGTCGTACAGCGCCCAGTCGGTGACGGGAGCGCCAGCTACTCCGGCATGAAAGACGTCTGGCCGATCCAGCACGGCAAGGGCGGCGAGGTACCCGCCGAAGGACCATCCGGTGATGCCGACGCGCGTGAGGTCGAGGTCAGGGTTGCGCGCGGCGAGCGCGTGAAGTCCGTCGATCTGATCCTGCAGGATCACACCGGCGAGATCGTGTTCGATTTCAAACTCCCATGACGGACCGCGCCCGGGTGTACCGGCACCATCGACAATCACGACCGCGTAGCCCTGATCAGCGAGCCACTGGTCGGCCGAGAAGGCGCCGAGCGCGTAGCGCACCCGGGCAGCATGCGGGCCTCCGTAGGGGGCCATGATCACCGGAAGTCTCGTGCCGGCAACGTGGTCGGTAGGCAGAAGTAACGCGGCCTGCAGTGCGCGTTCACCAACGGTGAGGAACTCGACACTCGTCTGGACACACGGCTGCTCGGCATGGGTGGCGATAGACGCTGTGAAAGTCGATGTCCGCGCCTCGTAGGTTGTCGCATGGGTCGCGTCGGTGTGAACCAGGACCATACCGCCGGACCCGGCTATCGCGGGGTTGATGCTCGGGCCGCTGGTGATCCAGTCAAACTCTCCGGTCCACGAGACAGAAGCGATGTGCGATTCACGCGGATCAGTAGTCGCCGAGACAAGAATGCGCTCGGCGGTGGCATCAAGCACTGAGTCGACGTTGACGCCGGGAGGCGTCACTCGTTGTTCGTCCACCGCGAGCCCGAACGCATCGTCGAATGCGACAATCTCCACGACGTGGCCTGATGGGCCCGCGCATGGGACACCGCCCTGCATGGTGATCCATGGTGTTGTGACGCGTTCACGTCGGTGGCGAATCTGTGAGCCGCTGATCAACAGAATCTCCTGGCGAGTTTGATCCCGGCTGAGCACGCTGACCACAGCATCGCTGCCGCTCGACGGCTCTACGGTGGCGAGATAGGGGAAACGCTCGCGATCCCAATCGATCTCCGTGCGCGTTCCGGCAGGCGTGATGTGGAAAAGCCGTGCGATGGGATTCGCGTCACCCGCAGCAGGGTAGCGATGCGGGCGAGGCTCGCGCTGCGGGTGCGCGGGGTCGGCGATCCAGTGGATCGTGACGGGTGACTCGTCGACAAATTCCGCCAGAATCGCACTGCTGTCGGCAAGCCACCAGCAGCCTCGGGTGCGATCGAGTTCTTCTGCGGCAACGAAGTCCGCCAGGCCCCAACTGTGATCGTCAGAGTCCGATGACGCGAGCAGCGTGGGTTCACCTGCACCCGTGTCCACGAGGTAGAGAGAGCCGTTGCATACGTATGAGACGTGACGCCCGTCCGGGGACATACGGGGGTCCACGACGGGACCGGGGTGCGGCAGCTCACGGGCCGCTGCTCCAGGTGCGACGAGGTCAATGACGTAGGGCACGCCGTCGACGACAAACACCGCGGCGCTGACGGAATCGTCAGTGCTGTGCGTGGTGATGCCAGACGTGGTCTCCCGCAATCGCTCACGTCGCGCTTGCTCGGCAGCGGGCAGTTCGGCATCGCTGGTGACCTCTCGGCCATCGACCACGAGGCGCTCACCTGTCGATGTCAGTGCCCACAGACTGCCGATGGCGTCTCGCCCTGATGCACTGCGAATGAAGACGACTCGGGATCCATCAGGGGAGATGCGGAAGGCGCGAGGCAGCCCCAGGCGAAAGCGATGCGTGGCCGCTTGCTGCCGCGGGAAGTCATCGTGATCCAGGGCGGGGGCTGCGGATCCTTGGGCTGCGGGACCGGTGGTCATGCCCTGATCGTGCCGCATGGTCCATGTCCCTGCACCGCTAGCCTGTGCCTCATGGACCGACGCCTTCTCCTCGTGCATGCGCATCCCGACGACGAGTCCATCGCGACCGGCGCGACGATGGCGATGTACGCCGCCCAGGGCGTCGGCGTCACCCTTGTCACGTGCACTCAGGGCGAGGAAGGCGAAGTCATCGTCAGCGATCTCGCGCACCTGGCCGCCACCCAGCAGGACGAGCTTGGCTCACACCGCGAGCAGGAGCTCGCAGCGGCGATGGTCGAACTGGGCGTAACCGACCATCGATTCCTCGGCGGAGCCGGTCGCTTCCGCGACTCCGGCATGGTGGGCACCCCACCCAACGACCGGACCGACTGCTTCTGGCGCGCCGATCTGCTTGATGCTGCGATCGAACTGGTCAAGATCATCCGCGAGGTGCGCCCGCAGGTCGCGGTCACCTACGACGATTTTGGCTCCTACGGTCACCCGGATCACATTCAGGCTCATCGGGTCACGCACTACGCGGTCGACCTCGCCGCAAACCAAACGTTCCGCCGAGATCTTGGCCAGCCGTGGCATGTGCAGAAGATCTATTGGACAGCGTTCCCCAAGAGCGTGATGCGTGCTGGCATCGAGGCCATGAAGGCCATGGGCGAGGAGAGTGAGTTCGCCACCATGGATCCTGACGACATTCCCTTCGCCTGCGATGACGAACTCATCACGACGCAGATCAACGCGGCCGAATACCTGCCCAAGAAGATGGCAGCGCTGCGCGCTCACGCCACCCAGGTGAATGTCGAAGGTGGGTTCTTTGCCCTCGCGGACAACGTGGGTGCTGAGGCATTTGGCACTGAGTACTACCGCCTCGCACGAAGCTTGGCTCCCTACGACACTGGGGTGCGCGAGACAGATCTCTTTGCCGGGGTCACCTCGTGAAGGTCAACCGTCCGGAGTTTCGCAATCCCTGGCATTGGGTCCGCGTCCTCGCCCTGGTCATCATCGGCGCAGTCATCGGCTGCCTGGGTGCTTTCGTGCAGGAGGAGACCATCACGCTGGACGTCCGCTGGGGATCGCTGATGATTCCGTGGGGAATGCTGCTCGTCTGGGCCGCGCTCGCGTCCACCATTCGTGCGGGTGCGTGGGGCACTCGGACTCGCATGGGGGCGTGGGCAATTCTCATCGGCTGGATAGTTGCGACCATCACCTTCTCCGCCGAAAACGCGGCGGGGGCATTGGTGATCACCAGCGGAGTGCGTGAGGCGGTCTATGTCATCGGCGGCGTCATTCTGGGCGCTTTTGCCGCGACATTGCCGGTGCGCAAGGTGGTCATCGACCCGACCGCCCCCGTCAACTAGGTCAGCCACAGCCGAGTCGCCTACTCACGGCACCGCCGTTCATTGCCTACCATCAAGGGGCAAGGGCCGGTGCCCTTGACGAAAGGGGCGATCGTGCAGTGCGTGCGGGAAGCGGCGTGAAGGCCCGCTACGTCCTCATCGCCGTTGGCGCTCTCGTCCTGATTCTCACGGCGATGGCTGTGTCCCGTTTTGTCACCTCTGGTGACCATGCTCGCCCCGGAAGCTCTGTCCAAGGCGTCGACATCGGTGGCATGACCCGCGACGAAGCAGCCGCGGCCGTCGAGTCAGGACTTGCGGACCTGGTCGCCAAGCGGATCCGGGTACGTCTGCCCAACCACATCGCCACGATCAAGCCGTCCGAAGCCGGGCTCACGATTGATCCAGTGGCCTCTGTGGCGCCCGCGTTCGGTCGAACACTCAATCCGCTCGCACTCCTGGGCGGGGTCGCAGGCAGCAATGACTTCCCCGCCGTGACCAAGGTGGATGAGGCTGCGCTTGAGAAGCAGGTAGCCGTGGTTGCAGACAACGTTGACACCCCTGCGCAGAATCCATCAATCGACATCAAGGGAACTCGAGTGTCGCTTACTCCTGCACGTCCTGGCACAGCGGTGGACCGCAAGGCCACTGCCGCGGCAGTCGTGGCCGCACTGCTCAAGCCGCGCGCACCGGTGGATGCGGTGATCAAGGACATCCCATCGGGCATCAGTACTGCGGATGCCCGAGCAGTGGTGCGCACGGCGAGAGCCGCGATTGGATCTCCCATCAGCGTGACGGCCACAGATGCGACAGGTAAGTCGGTCACTGCCACGCTTGCGCCGAAGGCACTCGCCAAGGCCTTGAACTACACGGTCGAGAACGACGCCTTCGTCCCTCAACTCGATGGCGCTGTCTTGCATGAGGCGATTGCGAAGGAACTCAAGGCAATCGAGACTCCAGGCAACAATGCGACCTTCCAGATTGTCAATGATGTTCCTCAGGTGGTCGCCTCAACCACGGGTAACGGGGTGTCCGACACCGAACTTGCGGATGCGGTGCTCGCGGTGGTGAAGAACCCGCAAGCGGGCCGTCACGTCACTGTGCAGATCACTACGCGTCCCCCGAGTGTCACAACGGAGCAGGCGGCAGCCCTCGGGATAACCGAGAAGTTGTCCAGCTTCACTCAGCGCTTCCCCTACGCGCCGTATCGGGTGCAGAACATTGGCGAGGCCGCCAAGCAAGTCAACGGGACGCTCCTTCTGCCTGGCGAGACCTTCTCGATGAACGACACCATCGGTGAACGCACGATCAACCATGGCTACACAACGGGTTACGTGGTGGGACCGGGAGGAATCTTCACCGAGGACCTTGGCGGGGGTGTGTCTACAGCGACGACCGCGACGTGGACCGCGGCCTTCTTTGCGGGCTTGGAGCGCGTGTCCACCACGGCGCACTCGATCTACATCTCCCGATACCGGGCGGGCCTCGAAGCCACCGTGGCCTGGGGCAACTTCGACATGAAGTTCAAGAACAACACCCCGAATGGTGTGTTCATCACCGCGTCAGTGACTCGGACATCCGTGACCGTGACCCTCTGGGGAACCAAGCAGTACGACGAAGTCACTGCGGTGTCACACCCCCGCATGAACGTGGAGCCATTTCCGACATTGATAGACATCACGCCCAAGTGCCATGCCCAGGGCGGCGAACCGGGCTTTGTCATCACCGTCGACCGCGTCTTCTTCAAGGGCGGCGAAGAGGTCAAGCGCGAGCCCATCACCACCTATTACAAGCCCGGCCCTGAAGTGAAGTGCGAAAAGCCGTCGAAGGCCAATCTCGCGGCCGCCGCAGCCAATGGAGTGACGGTCATTGGCCCGACCACGCCACCATAGGCACCAGCGATCACGCCGAGTCCGTCGGTGTCCCCTTCACGCGGGTAGACCGCAAGGCAGTCACCGCTGTAGTTGCTGGCCCTCTTTGCCGTCCGTGACCGTCCAGCCGAGCTCAGCGATGGCATCGCGCAGGCGATCGCTCTCAGCCCAGTCCTTGGCGGCACGAGCCGCGGCGCGCAGTTCCGCCAGTGCCGTGACCTCGTCCGGGACCTCGATGCTCGTCTGCCGACCGATGTCTATCGCCAGATCCAAGCCCAGGACGCGGTCGGCATGAAGGAAGAACTCCAGTCGCGCGCCGTCGGCGAGGTCAGGATCCTTCTCAACGTCGCGCATGACCTGCAGGGCTCGCGGCATATCGAGATCATCCGCTACGACTGTTTCAAAGCGTGCGCGGTAATCGGCAGGCATGGGTGCTGACGGTGACGTCGCCCAATCAGCGACCCGAGCTCGCCAACGCCGCAGCATGGTGTCGGCTGCTTCGAGACCCTCCCATGTGAGATTGACCTGCTGGCGGTAGCGGTTCTGCAGGAAGGCAAGGCGAAGAGCAAGGGGGTCGAGTCCTCGCGCCGCAACATCAGACACGAGCACCACGTTCCCTGACGACTTGCTCATCTTGCGACCTTCAAACAACAGGTGCTCGCCGTGCACCCAGTGGCGCACGACCTCGCGACCGGTTGCGCAGTTGCTCTGAGCGCGTTCGTCCTCGTGGTGCGGGAACCGCAGGTCGATTCCGCCGGTGTGGATGTCGATGACGTCGCCGAGCAACGACAGGCTCATCGCACTGCATTCGGTGTGCCAGCCGGGGAACCCGGCGCCCCAAGGGGTGTCCCAGACCAGTTGCGTGCGCTTCTCGGACGCCTTCTTCCAGAGTGCCCAGTCGGCGTGGAAGCGCTTTGCTGGGTCGGCTTCGGTCTTGCGGTGTCCGGGGCGCAGCTCGGCGAGTCGGTTGCCGCTGAGTTCGCCGTACCCGGCGTAGGACTGAGCCGCGAAGTAAACCGAGCCGTCCGTTCCGATGTAGGCGTGATCGGATTCCATGAGCGTGGCGATCAGGTCAATCATGAGTTCGATGGATTCGCTGGCCCGCGGATAGTGGTCGGCCGGCCTGATGTTCAAGGTGTTGAGATCCGTGTGGAAGCGAGCCTCGTAGTAGCGCGCCACGTCGAGGGCGGTTCGACCCTCGGCGGCTGCCTGGAGCAGAACCTTGTCGTCTTCTTCTTCCCCGGCCTGGCCCTCGTCAATCTGAGGCCCGAGGGCCGCCAGCCCGGTGTCATCGGCCATGTGGCCCACGTCGGTGATGTTCTGGACGAGGACGACGCGGTTGCCCTCAAGCTCGGCCACTCGTCGGATCAGGTCGGTCAGGAGGAAGGTGCGCATGTTGCCCACGTGGGCGTCCCGGTACACCGTGGGGCCGCAGGCGTAGATGGTCACGAGCCCGGCTCTGGCGGGGACGATGTCGACGACTGACTTGAGTCGCGTGTCATGGAGGCGCACAGCGCAAGACTAGGCGGGGATGTAGGTTGTGCTCTCTCAGCGCTGCTGGGTGCCAACCCTTCCGGCCCATGGCCGGGAACGACATGGAGGATCCGGTGACCTACGTCATCACCTTTCCCTGCGTGGACCTGAAGGACAAGGCCTGCATCGAAGAGTGCCCGGTGGATTGCATCTACGAGGGTGATCGCATGCTCTACATCCAGCCCGACGAGTGCGTCGACTGCGGTGCCTGCGAGCCGGTGTGTCCTGTTGAGGCGATCTTCTATGAGGATGACGTACCTGGTGAATGGAAGGACTACACCGCGGCCAACGCGGAGTTCTTCGGCACGCTCGGGTCCCCGGGTGGTGCCGCGAAGCTTGGTGCGCAGCCCTCTGATGCTGCACTGCTCGCATCAGTCCCGCCGCAGCAGCACGATCACTGACTACTGCAACGTACGTCGTTGACTCCCCCTACGTCTCGTCGTCGGGTGGCTGACAGCCTCCCTGACTTCCCTTGGGATGTGCTTGCGCCGTACGGCGACATCGCCCGTGCGCATGCCGGCGGCATCGTTGATGTCTCGGTAGGTACCCCTGTCGATCCCACACCTGAGGTCATTCAGGTGGCGCTGCGTGACGCTGCCAATTCACCCGGCTATCCCACGACGGTGGGCCGTCCAGAACTTCGCGAAGCGGTACTGTCGTGGATGAGTCGTACGTTGGAGGTCAACGAGCCTGGCGTCGGCATGGTCCCGGTGATCGGCTCTAAAGAAATGGTGGCGTGGCTGCCGACTCTGCTGGGCCTTCGGGCAGGCTCGCGCGTGGTCGTGCCGAGCATCGCGTATCCGACGTACGCGGTGGGGGCCTTGCTCGCCGGGTGCGAGGTGGTGGCCACCGATACGCCCGAGGAGGTCGACGATGCGGCGTTGGTCTGGTTGAACTCACCGAGCAATCCCACGGGCGCGGTCCTGTCGGCCGATCGCATGGCGAAGGTTGTTGAGTGGGCTCGTCATCGCGGTGCAGTGGTGGCCAGCGACGAGTGCTACATCACCCTGGGCTGGCAAGAGCAAGCGACCTCGGTCCTGCACCACCGTGTCAGTTGCGGACGCCTCGACGGAATCCTGGCCCTTCATTCGCTGTCCAAGCGCTCCAACATGGCCGGATACCGGTACGGCTTTCTGGCCGGTGATCCGCAGATCGCCGCGGACGTGCTGGCGGTGCGCAAGCACGCCGGGATGATGGTGCCGCTTCCGATTCAGGCCGCGGCCATCGCGGGGCTGGCAGATGACGCTCACGCCGATGCTCAACGGTCGCGGTATGCGCGCCGCCGCGAAGTCCTCCGGACTGCCTTGACCGAGCACGGCTTCCGCATCGATCACAGTGAGGCTGGCCTGTATCTGTGGGCCACCCGCGATGAGGATGCCTGGCAGACCGTCGGATGGCTTGCAGATCGGGGCATCCTGGTGGCACCGGGGACGTTCTACGGTGATGCCGGAGCTCGTCATGTGCGGGTGGCGCTGACGGCCACGGACGAGCGAATCGACCAGGTGCCGGAACGACTCTCCGCCTGACGTCCGGGAGCGTGAGCGGGGTCACTCGCTGGGGCCGGACACCCCGGTAATCGGCCTCTGCCTGGCCACTACGCTTGGAAAGACCGATCCAGCCGGGAGGCCCAGTGTCCGACTACGCACTTACCTATCCGGGCGGCGACCTGCCCCTTGCCGATGTTCCCGCCACGGTTGGCGAGAGCGGCATCGACATCAACCCGCTGCTGAAGACCACCGGTCGCGTCACGCTCGACCACGGCTTCATGAACACCGCGTCGTGCACGTCCGCCATCACATTCATTGACGGCGAGGCTGGCATTCTGCGCTACCGCGGCTACCCGATCGAGCAGCTCGCGCAGCAGTCGTCGTTCCTCGAAACCTCCTACCTCCTTATCTATGGCGAGCTTCCCTCGGCACCCGAACTCGATGAGTTCAAGACACTTATTCGCAAGCACACGATGGTGCACGAGGACCTGCGCCGCTTCTTCTCCGGCTTCCCCAGCGATGCGCACCCGATGCCTGTTCTGTCATCTGCGGTGTCCGCGCTTTCGACCTTCTACCAGGACTCGCTGGATCCGTTCGATCCGCGCCAGGTTGAGATCTCCACGATCCGTCTCCTCGCCAAGATGCCGACGATTGCGGCCTACGCTTACAAGAAGTCGATTGGCCAGCCGTACCTGTACCCCGATAACTCCCTGGGATTTGTCGACAACTTCCTGCGCATGACGTTCGGTGTTCCGGCTGAGCCCTATGAGGTCAATCCGGTGCTGTCCAAGGCGCTCAACCAGTTGCTGCTTCTGCACGCCGATCACGAGCAGAACTGCTCCACGTCCACGGTCCGCCTGGTGGGCTCGTCGCATGCCAACCTGTTCGCATCGGTCTCCGCAGGTATCAACGCGCTCTTTGGCCCGCTGCATGGTGGAGCGAACCAGGCTGTCATGGAGATGCTGGAGCAGATTCATGCATCCGGCGGCGGCGTCAACACCTTCATTCGCCAGGTCAAGGACCGCGAGGATGGCATCAAGCTCATGGGCTTTGGCCACCGCGTGTACAAGAACTACGACCCGCGTGCCGCCATCGTCAAGCATACTGCGCACGATGTCTTCGCGGCACTCAATGTCAGCGACCCGCTGCTCGACATCGCCCTGCGCCTCGAGGAGGTTGCGTTGGCCGATGACTTCTTCATCTCACGCAAGCTGTATCCCAACGTCGACTTCTACACGGGCCTGATCTACAAGGCCATGGGCTTCCCGCCCAAGATGTTCACGGTTCTGTTCGCTCTTGGTCGACTGCCCGGCTGGATCGCCCAGTGGCGCGAAATGATCAGCGATCCCGACACCAAGATCGGCCGCCCGCGGCAGGTCTACATCGGTGCTGACATGCGCGATTACATGCCCATCTCGAAACGGGCATAACCGCGTCTTTCGGCCGCGCCTCCGCGTAGGCTCTGCCGGCGTGAGCACCCCTTTTCTTACTCGAGTCGCGTCCGCTCCCATCTCGTGGGGAATCTGCGAGGTCCCCGGCTGGGGGGCGATGCTGCCCACCGATCGAGTCTTAGGCGAGATGAGCGGTCTAGGACTGATGGCCACTGAGCTCGGCGCCCCCGGCTTCCTGCCCGAGGATCCCGATGATGTCAAGGCTGAGTTGGGCGAGTTCGGGATGACGCTGCTGGGCGGATTCACCCCGATCGTGTGCCACGACCCGGCATTTCGAGACGAGACGATCCGCTCGGCAACCGCGACCGCCAAGCTTTTCCAGCGTGCCGGTGCCACCAAGTTCGTCAGCGCTGTTGTGGTCGATCCGAGTTGGTCACTGCCGACTGCGCTTGACATCCAGCAGCAACGCGCGATGGTCGAGATGCTCGACATCATCGATGACATCTGTGAGGAGCACGGCTTGGAGCAGGTGCTGCACCCGCACGTTCAGACGCTGGTGGAAACCAAGGACGACGTCAACCGAGTTCTTGATACCTGCGACGTGCACTGGTGCCTAGACACCGGCCATCTAGCGATCGGTGGTGTCGACCCGGTGCAGTTCGCGATCGACGCTTTTGATCGTGTGGGCCATGTGCATCTCAAAGACGTCAACCTGTCGATGGTCGCACCGGTGCTCGCGCGTGAGACGACGCTCATGGCGGCTACGCAGGCTGGGCTATTCACCCCGCTGGGTCAGGGAAACGTGGACATCGCCGGTGTTGTGCGCGAACTGGAGTCGCGTGGCTATCAGGGTTGGTACGTGATTGAGCAGGACACCGCCATCACCGACGGGCTCCCTCCGGTGGGCGAAGGCCCGATTCATCAGGTCACCACATCCCTTGACTTTCTGCGCGACGTCGTCGCACCTTCGCTCGCATGATCGACCTGCTCACGGTGGGACGCATCAGTGTCGATCTCTACTCCCGTGAGCTCAATGCCGGTTTCGACGATCCGCAGACGTTCACCAAGTCGGTCGGTGGCAGCCCGACCAACGTGGCGGTGGCCGCGGCACGTCTGGGTCACACCGCAGCGGTCGCGACCAAGGTGGGTGCCGATCCGTTTGGCGCCTTCATTCGCGAGCGACTTGAGGGCTGGGGAGTGGACACCCGATTTGTCGGCACACACCCGGAGGCGATGACCCCTCTGGCGTTTGCCGCTCTTGATCCTCCCGAGGATCCACAGATCCTGTTCTACCGGTGGCCCTACGCGCCGGACACCACCCTCGTTGAGGACGACGTTCCGCGTGATGTCGTCACCGATTGCAAGGTGTTGTGGATGTCTTTGGGAGCGCTGGCGGCGGGGACGACCGCTCAGGCGGGCCTCGCCTGGATGGCAGCCCGAGGTCGAGTTCCCCACGTGGTGCTCGACCTCGACTATCGCCCGACCATGTGGGCGAGCATCGAGGCGGCTCGCGTTGTGGCCCAGCAGGCGCTCGACCACTGCACGGTGGCGGTGGGCAACCGCCAGGAGTGCTTCATGGCCGTGGGCCAGGAGGATCCGGATGCTGCGGCTGACGCGCTTCTGGACGCCGGCGTATCGCTGGCCATCGTCAAGATGGGCGCCGCCGGAGTGCTCCTGGCCACGACCGATGGACGTTGGCGGGTTCCGCCCACCCCCATTGAGGTGGTGTGCGGACTTGGTGCCGGCGATGCTTTCGGTGGCGCCCTGGTCCATGGCCTGCTGCTGGGGTGGGATGTGCCGCGCATGGGCGAATATGCGAACGCCGCGGGAGCCTTCGTTGCAGCACAATTGACCTGCGCTGACGCAATGCCGACGGTCAGTGATCTTGAGGCGCTGTTGGCCAATCGTAGGGAGATCGCATGAGCCTGACACGTTCCGCGTACGAGGACCTGCTCAAGGCCCGCGTGCGCAAGCCCAAAATGCTGGTCAAGGCATTGCGCAATCGCGAGCGCCGGGGATTGATCGGACCCGATGGCAACCTGATGATCCTCGCGGCCGACCACACCGCGCGAGGGATGCTGGCTGCGGGTGGAGATCCGCTGGCGGTTGCCGATCGCTTCACGTTGCTGGATCGACTCATCCGGGCGCTGGCGGTGCCAGGGGTCGACGGCGTGATGGCCAGCGCAGACATCCTCGAAGAGCTTGCCTTCCTGGGTGCGCTCCACGAGAAGGTCGCGATCGGCACGATGAATCGCGGCGGAATCATCGGTGCGCGCTGGGAACTCGACGATCGCCTCACCTCGTACGACCCCCAGCACATCGAGGACAACGGACTCGACGGCGGCAAGTTGCTGCTGCGCATCGAGGACACTGACCCTGGCGTGGCCGGCACCATCGAGATGGCCGCGGCCCTGACCACCGACCTTGCCGATCGCAAACTCATGTGCATGATTGAGCCGTTGCCATACGTGAAGGACGAGCAGGGCGTGGCCAAGCTCGATACGTCGCTGGAGCGGCTGGTCAAAGTTGTCGCGATCGCCTCAGGTCTGGGCGCATGTTCGGCCTATACGTGGCTCAAAATCCCAGCCGTCGATGAGATGTCGGTCGTGGCCGGAGCTACGACCATGCCGATTCTCATGCTGGGTGGCGATCCCGGTGCCAATGCACCGGCGGTATTCGCTCGCATGCGCAAGGCCATGGACGAGCCCAATGTGCGCGGACTTGTCTCCGGTCGAACCTTGCTCTACCCGCACGAGGGCTCCGTTGAGGAAGTCGTCGCGATGGCGGCCCGCATGGTGCACGGGGAGATGGTGCACGGGGAGATGGTGCACGGCGACGTGGCTCCTCAACCTGCCCCAGAGGATGACGCCTCGTGAGCTGGTACCGGCCGGCGGGTTCGCTTGCCGCCCAGGGGGCTGACGTCCTCATTACTCCGCAGGTTGCGGCGTGGGAGTACAGCGGGCTGCGGGTGTTTTCCCTCAACGGTTCATCGATCGCCCTCACCTTGATCGAGGAGGAGGCGGTCATCGTTCCGTTATCGGCTCGCAATGTCGAGGTCGAAGTTGATGGCACCTTGTTCACGTTGCTAGGACGCGACGGCGTCTTTGCCGCGGTGAGCGATTGGCTTTACATTCCCCGCGACTCCCGCATCTCGATCCGGGGCGAATCCGGCGAGGTTGCGGTGTGCACGGCTCGTGCGCGCGTGAAGCGTGAGCCGGTGTACACCGCGGCTGCCGATGTGCCGGTCGAGGTGCGAGGAGCCGGACAAGCCTCGCGTCAGGTCACCAATATCGCCACTCCGGATTCCTTCCTGGGGGCGGATCGCATCAACGTGTGTGAAGTGATCACGCCCGGCGGAAACTGGTCGTCCTGGCCGCCGCACCGGCACGATGGGTTAGGCGACTGTCCGTTCACCAACGAAGAGATCTACTACTTTCGTATGGGCCGGGTGGACTCCGCCCATGGAGCCAAGGCAGCTCACGGGCTTTTTCACGTCTACACGGTCGATGAGAGCGTTGACGAAACGGTGACGATTCGCGACGGAGACGTCTATCTGGTGCCGCAGGGATTTCATGGCCCCACGGTGGCCCCACCGGAGTACCCGATGTACTTTCTCAATGTGCTCGCCGGGCCCGGCGATTCGCGCACCATGGCGTTCTGCGACGACCCTGATCATCATTGGATCCGCGAGTCATGGGCGCACCAGGCACCTGATAGTCGTCTGCCGTGGACCACCGCGGCCGGCCGCACACCGCAGTCCAAGATCACCATGGGAGGGTCGCTGTGAACATTGGCATTGCTGTTCTTGGCTTGGGATGGATGGGTCAGGCGCACAGTCGTTCGGCGCTGCGTATTCCGTCGCTGTTCCCCGATCGCAAGGTCACACCATCGCTGGTGGTGTGCGCTGATACCGAGGCCGATCGACGCGAACGTGCGGTGCACGACTTCGGCTTCAAGCGGGCAACTGCAGATTGGCGCGAGGCTGTTGCCTCACCGGACGTGGACGCGGTGTGGGTCACAGCACCCAACATGCTGCACGTCCCGATGATCGAGGCAGCGTGTGCTGCTGGCAAGGCAGTGTTCAGTGAAAAGCCGATCGGTGGCAAGCCGGAGCAGACGGTGCAGGCCTACCGGCTTGCGCAGGCTGCCGGAGTCGCGACGGGTGTGGGCTACAACTACCTGTGGGCGCCACTGGTGCTGCATGCGCGCGAACTCATCGCGTCAGGCGAGTTGGGTGAGATCACGCATTACCGCGGACGCTTCTTGTCGATGTACGGCAGCGATCCGATGGGTCTGCTCACCTGGCGGTTCATGCTTGATCAGGCGGGGTATGGAGTGTCCAGCGACATCCTGAGTCACTCGGTGTCGATGGCGCAGTTCTTGGTGGGCGGCATCAGCGAGGTCGTCGGCATGCGCAACACCATCATCACCGAGCGACCGCTGCCAACGGGGGCGGCCAGCCACTACGGCCGTGGCAATCCGGGTGATCCGACCGGGCCGGTGGAGAACGAGGACTTCGCGTCGATGCTGTGCCGGTTTGAGAACGGTTCCACCGGAACTTTCGAGACCAGTCGAGCGACCGTGGGCCCGGAGAGTCAGAACGCCTTCGAGATCTACGGCACCAAGGGTGCGCTCTCGTGGAATCTCGAAAAGGTCAATGAACTCCAGTACTACCGCCTCGATACCCACAAGAACACCGGCTACACCACGATCTACGGCGGTGATCGCTTTCCGTTCCACGGCGCGTTCGTGCCCGGGCAGGCCAACGCGATTGGCTTCGAGGATCTCGTGGCGATCGAGGACCACTGCTTCCTGGAGTCACTGGCCGCAGGCCCAGCGTTTCGCCCGGGCTTTCGGGAAGCGGTTGATGTGGTCAACGTGCAGCAGGCCCTCATCAATTCGTGGGACTCTCGCACCTGGGAGTCCGTGCACGACCTTGCCGGAGAGGGAGCATGAAGCTCACCACGGCCGAAGCACTGACCCGCTTCCTCATCGCGCAGCGCATCGAGGTCGACGGCGTGGACGTACCGCTATTCCCCGGGGTGCTCGCCATCTTCGGCCACGGCAATGTCACGTCTTTCGGGCATTCTCTGGAGCGTCATCGCGACGAGATTCCAGTGTGGCGCGGACAGAACGAGCAGGGCATGGGACTGGCGGCAGTCGCGTTCGCCAAGGCGATGCGCCGGCAGCAGATCATGGTGTGCACATCGTCCGTGGGTCCCGGCGCTACCAACATGGTCACGGCGGCGGGTGTGGCGATGTCCAATCGCCTCCCAGCCCTGTTCATCTCCGGTGACACGTTCAATTCCCGAATTCCTGATCCGGTGCTGCAGCAGGTGGAGCACTTCGGCTCGCCGTCCACGTCGGCCAACGACGCGTTCCGTCCGGTCGTGCGTTACTGGGATCGCATCACCCACCCCGCGCAGGGCATCACCTCACTGCCCCAGGCGGTCGCCACGATGCTCGATCCCGCCGACTGCGGGCCTGCCTTCATCGGACTGCCGCAGGATGTCGCGGCCGAGGCCTACGACTTTCCCGAGGAGTTCTTCTACCGCGTGCTGCATCGCATCCCGCGCCCGCGCCCCGACGTGCGACAGGTCGCCGCCGCAGCGCAGGCCATCCGCAACTGCAAGCGACCGCTGATCATCGCCGGTGGCGGCGTGCACTACTCACGCGCAGAGTCCGAGCTCTCTGACTTTGCGATTGCCTTGGGCATCCCGGTGGTGGAGACAGTGGCCGGCAAGTCCAGCCTGCGTGCCGACCACCCGCGCTACGGCGGACCGATCGGGGTCACGGGCGCCGAACCAGCCAATGCCCTGGCCAAGGAAGCCGACCTCATCATCGCGGTGGGCACGAGGCTTGAGGACTTCACGACCGGATCATGGACCGCGTTTGCTCCCGAAGCACAGTTCATCGGCGTCAATGCTGCCCGCTTTGATGCCATCAAGCATCGGTCCATTCCTTTGGTCGGTGACGCGCGCGAGTGTTTGAGCGATCTGCAACTAGCCCTGACCGGATGGCAGACCAGCACTGCCTGGACAGGGCGGGGTGTGGGCGAGCGGGTGCGGCTGGAGGAATTCGTCGATATCCGCACAGCTGACGATCGTGAGTGGCCGCCCAGTTACGCACAGATCGTGGGCGTGGTGCATGACACGGCCACTCCAGAGGACTACGTGCTGACGGCCGCCGGAGGACTGCCCGGGGAGCTCAACATCAACTGGATGAGCAAGGGCATCGCTACGTTCGACTGCGAGTACGGATTCTCGTGCATGGGATACGAGATATCCGGAGCATGGGGTGCGGCCTTTGCCCGTGAGTCCAAGGGTCAGACTTACGCGCTGGTGGGTGACGGTTCGTATCTGATGATGAACAGCGACATCTACTCCTCTGTCCTGTCGGGCAAGAAGTTCATTCTCGTCGTGTGCGACAACGGGGGTTACGCGGTCATCGAGCGTCTGCAGGTCGGGCAGGGCGGTGCCTCGTACAACAACATGCTGCGCGATTCGAATGGACCGAATACCGATGTGCGGGTGGATTTCCGCGCACATGCCGAGGCATTGGGCGCCCACGCGGTGCGCGTCGAGTCGTTGGACGAGCTGCGCACGGCATTGGCCCAGGCTCGCGTGGCCGATCGCACGACCGTGATCGTCACCTGGGTGCGCGAGTCTGACTGGACCGAGGGCGGTGCGTCATGGCAGGTGGGCGTTCCTGAGGTCAGTGATCAGCCGTCGGTGCGCGATG
>Ga0136641_1000464_pt1 | contig 17603 bp, 16 predicted proteins | sample EliLak1302023Y_FD_115312 | JGI IMG/M metagenome (GOLD analysis project Ga0136641, IMG submission 115312) | Freshwater microbial communities from Elizabeth Lake, Yosemite National Park, California, USA - 13020-23Y | ecosystem: Environmental > Aquatic > Freshwater > Lake ...
AGCGTTCTCCCAATCATCTAAGGCATATAGAGATGTCAAAACAGATGGATCATATTTTTTCGAAGCCATGAAGGCTAACGCTCTATCCCAGCTGGAATATTCGGAGGATAGCGATGTAAAGATAGTAAGAGATTTAGTAGTAGCAGCATTGATCGCAAATGAAATTTCTGCAGTGTTTGAAAGTCCCAGTTCTAAAACACGACCTAGTCGGCGCGTCAAACGCGAGCAAAGAGTGAGTGACCCTCCCGCCCCGGTTGAATCAATGGTCAAATCAAAGACCTCACCAAGATCCCGAACAGCTTTATCCGAATCTTCTAACAGATATGTTTCAATCCCAATCGATTCTGCGATATTCAATCGACCTGCACTACTAGGGCGTCCAACTACAACAACGCGACTAGCCCCACCGGCCTTAGCCAACATGGCTGATAACAAACCTATTGGACCTGGACCAATAATCAATACACTCTCGCCGATACATATACCTGCCCGGTCTAGTCCTGTGATGCAGATAGCAGTTGGTTCCGTAACGGTGGCGGTTCTGAAATCCACACCATCCGGGATTTTATGTAAAAGCGCTGCGGGCAATAAAACAAATTCGGCAAATGCGCCATCAATTCCCCAGCCGGGGCTTCGCTTCGCTGGACAGAGATGAATAGCACCACGGCGACACGCGTCGCATATCATGCAAGCGCCAGTGTGCTGCTCACAAACTACTCGGTCCCCTACGCTCCAACTGCCACAATCATTACCAACTTCAACAATCCGCCCGGTATATTCGTGGCCCAAGATTACTGGTGGCCAATTTTTATGAGTGTCCTCCAGGATATGAACATCTGTTCCGCAAATTCCGCTAGCGACGACTTCAACAAGCACCCAACCATCCCTCACTTCTGGCTTGGGCCAATCATTTTTAAGCTCGACATGACCCTGGCCTTTGGCAGTTTTTACTAGCGCCTTCATTTCATGTCCTCCAAGATATGTGGTTGAAAAAGAGTACACGGCTGGAGTTATCTCCAACCGTGTACCCACCATCAACTAGTGCGTCTACTAGAAAATTGACTAGTAGTTATTACATAACGCCCCAGATCTTCTTATAAATATCGCGGTATCCATTTTGTGGATCCCACGATGTTGCTTTTCCGATATTAGCCTTATTGACCAGATGAGTTGCGGGAACGTAACCACTTGCAGCAGCATTGTTGAAGGCCCGGTTAAATTCATCAATCATCTGCCAGCCTTCTTGGCTAAGAGGTTCTGGCACCGTCACAGATTGATAGGACCCTGAGGCGATGCGTGAGTATTCGTCTGTTGAACCATCACCGGCTCCGACGTTATGTGGGAATCCGGAACCGGACTTACCAGCAGCACGAAGAGCAGTAGCAATAGGTGTGACGTACAAGCTTCCGTTAATAGAAATCGAATTTGTCCACTTGCTACCAAATTTTGCAAGTAAAGCAGCGGTTTCTGATTGCATCAACGTAGATGTGCTGTTTCCAATTGGAATGTTGTCATACTTAAGAATTTTGATAGATGAACAAGTCTTGAGCTCTGCAACAATTTCATCTGACTTTCCCTTAGCAAACGGAATTGAGAAGTCTGAGAAAACTACTACTCCACCCTTGCCGCGTGAATCAGAAATAGCCCAGTCAGCACTGATGGTCGAAACATCTTTGCGAAGAGTTGTTACATTTGAAAACAGTCCAGCTTCTGGTTGTGGACCCGCAGTCGCTTCCGCGTGCCATCCGATAACAGGAATCTTGGCAGCTGCTGCAGCAGCAATTGCTTCTTTGACAGTTGCTGGATCAAATCCACCAACAACAATTCCATCTGCATGCAAAGTAACAGCTTGGTTCATGGCCTGATCCATGCCCTGTTGTGTTCCTTGGCCATCAAGAACTTTTACTGTCCAGCCAATCGCCTTAGCAGCTTCCTCGACACCAGCTTCGGCACCGGCAACGCCACCGTTAGCCATCGTTTGGGCCACGAAATAAATTGTCTTACCTGTTGATGCCTTCGGGCCGGTCTTTGGACCAGTCCACGGTGCTGCCGAGTTAACCGCGAGTTTTACTGCAGCATCAGCTTTAGCTAGAGCTTTGGTGCAAATTCCAGCTGCGTTGGCACTAGTTGTGCTAACTGCGATTGTTGAGCTTGTTACAAGCGCAAGGATCGCAGAAGTCACAAGTGCGTTCTTTTTGGCTTTATTCACTTTTCTCCTTATGTTGTGGGGTTTGTGTTGGGTCTTGCGGGGTACTTTCCATACTTTTTCTTGAGGCCTCTGCACCCGCTTTAAGGCGACGTCTGGTGGAGTAACCAGCCAGACCAACAGCGGCTAACAAGGTTAAACCGTTGAAGAGAGGTGTTACCCAGAATGAAGCTCCCAACTGCTGGATTCCGGATACTCCGATTGCCAAAATTGCCACTGCGACAAATGTTCCCATCGCATTAGCTCTTCCCAATCGAATAGTTGTTGATCCCAAAAGCGCTCCCACGAATGCGGGTAATAAATATTCGGAGCCGAGGCTTGGGTTACCTATTTGTTGTTGAGCGGCCAGAATGCAACCAGCAAAACCAGTGATCGCAGATGCTGAAACGAAAGCGATTATTGTGTATCGGCGCTTTGGGATTCCCACTAGTTCGGCCGCACGTGGATTAGAACCTATTACATAGAGCGCCCTACCTGCCGGCAAAAGTTCTAGAATCAAACCCAGGGCGATTACTAAAATAACGACATAGTAGAATCCCATGGGTAGACCAAAGATATGCTGATCAAATATCCGCGTAAAGCTTTGAGGCAGCCCTTTAAATGGTGGAACGATTCTCCCGCCTCCAGTAATCCAGCCACTAAAGGCATAGAGAACACTTCCGGTACCAAGCGTCGCAATAAATGAATCGATCTGTGCAAATTCAACAAGAAGGCCGTTGATTAAACCAACCAGTGCGCCCCCGACCACGACGAGTAAGCAAATCCAGATCCATGGGACGTGCTTATTGGCTAAAAACCACATGACTATTACGTGAGCTAATCCGACGCCGTAACCCATGGACAAATCAAAATTGCCAGTAACAATCGGGATCATCGCTCCCAGCGCCAAAATTGCCGGTATGGATTGGTTAGAGAGTATTCCTTGTAAGTTTGAAAAAGTTGGATATGAGTCAGGAAGTACAAAAGAGAAGAATACGAAGAGGAGAATTGCCAGGATGGGCAGTCCCCACGTACCGAGCCTCAAGGCCCAGCTCGTCTCAGATTTACTGTTGGCTGACATTTTTAGATACTCACATTCGCTCGCGAAGCATAGGTAACAAGATTTGCAATACTTATTTCTTCCCGGGCAAGCTCCTTGACGATACGCCCTTCGGAAAAAACTAAAGCTCTGTGCGCCATCAAACTGACCTCTTGAAAATCAGTTGAGACCAAAAGTATTGATAGTCCTTTTTCTGTGGCTCGATGAATCAATTGGTAAATCTCATTTTTTGCACCAACATCAACGCCGGCCGTTGGCTCTTCTAGGACTATGAGATCGCGGTGCATACTAAGCCAGCGGGCCAATATAACTTTCTGCTGATTTCCCCCAGATAACGTGGCGATGGACAGTTCGGATGTCCGTGGTTTGACATTAAATTCTTCATCATACGTAAAAGTTAATGAACGTTCTTTGCGTACATTGAAACCTTGAGTTGCTCGATATCCCCTGGCTCGCAGATTCGGAAACATGTTTTCTCGGAGAGTAATGTCCGAGAAAAGCCCTTCCTCTGCTCTGGACGAAGTGATAAGCGAGATGCCGTTATTGACTGCGCCTTCAACGTTCCCCGCTATAACTCGGTCTCCCAGGGTGATCGTTCCGCTAAACCGATCCATTGCCCCCGCGACCATTCTGCCAAGTTCGCGTTGGCCAGCTCCATTCAATCCGATCAAGCCCAGGACTTCACCTTTGTGAACTGTTAACGTAGTTGGAAATACATGTGGGCCAGATAGGTCGGTTACCCGCAGAATCGGTTCACCGTGAGTAACGTGGCCAAGCTGAAAAGTCTTCGTTGCGCCGCCCACGATTGCATTCACCAGCGTATCTGGGTTAAAAGAAGTAATGGCGCCATCTTGAACCAATGTGCCATCACGCAAAACTACGACCCGATCCGATACTTTAAAAATTTCGTCTAGTCGATGAGAAACATAAACAATCGCTGTCCCTTGTGACGAAAGTTTGCGCAAAACCTGGAACAAGTTTTCACAATCGTGCGCATGAAGGCTGGCAGTTGGTTCATCCAAAATCAAAACGTCAGAATGATCGTAAAGCGCCCGTGCAATGGCAACAAGTGAGCGATCCGCTCGTGACAGATTTTTGATTATGTCCCTGGCGCTAATGTGTGGAGCCACCGTAGCGAGCGCATCAGTGGCACGTTGGCGGACTCCTCGCCAATCAATAAACCCTCCTACCGTTGGATATTTGGATCCTAAGGCAATTGATTCGGCGACCGACATCCACTCTACGAGTCCTAAGTCCTGGTGAATAAAGGCAAATTTTACAGAATTGATTGAGGTGTCATTCGCACCTGAAATACTCCCGGAGTCTTCCACGTAGATTTTTGCCAGGATTTTAATGACAGTGGATTTTCCAGCGCCGTTTGCGCCCAACAGCGCCAAGACTTCGCCGCGGTTAATATCAAAAGTAACGTCGTCCAATGCCTGCGTACCACCAAAACGTTTGCTGACGTTCTTCAGCGAAACTATCGGCGAGTGCACATCTTGAGACACGCGTAATGACTCCTTTTGATATCCGTATGAGGCAACAAGCATGAAAGTAAACCCATGAAACGCAAAATGCTATTTTGTGTCCAGCAGGTTGGACGATTTCTGCCTTTATAACAAAACTGTTATCTGTGGCGGTCAGAAGTTGTCAAAGGGTTGGCCAACCCTTTGCCTAGCGCAAACAAGTCCTTTAATAATGATTGTCGAAATTCGGGAGTTACTCTCTGAATAAGCGCAGTGGCTGAAACAGCGACCGAAGATGTGTCCCCACGGAAGCCTGAAATTGCGATTGCGAAACACATGACACCAGGTGTGGTCTCTTCGTTATCTATTGCATAGCCACGTTCACGAATCCCAGTCAACTCTTTTGTTAGCCCTGCGATCGAAGTAATAGATTTATCCGTGAGCTTCACAAAGGCAGATGGCTTTTCGCGGTAACGCTCTTCTGCTTCACCTGGTGGAAGCAAGGCCATCATCGCCTTTCCGGTAGCTGTGCAAATTGCCGGAAATCTATCGCCAATATTGGCGGTCAGCCGGATCTGCTGACGTCCTTCGTATTTGCCCAAATAAAGCACATCGGTCCCATCCAATATTGCAATCCGAGATGACTCTCGTGACAAAATCGGCAAACTGGCGCATAGGTCGTAATACTCGCGCAAGGTGTCAATCCCACTCAGGTATTGACCACCTAGCTCTACCAACTTCCGGCCCAGCCGATAACCATTACCTCTTCTGACCAAGTACCCCAGAGATTCGAGCTCTAGGCAGATATTTGCCGTTGTGGATTTAGGGATCTTTAGCTGCCGCGCAATTTCGTTAGAGGCCATCGCGCCGCCATGTTCTCCCAATAATTCGAGGATCGCCGCTGCTCTGGCGACAGAAGGTACCAATGAGACATGTCCTTGCTCTTCATCTGCCGCTAAGACAAGGTCGCTGATGTTTAGGTCATCCACAGTCATACAATCATCCAGCCCTCTGGACGCTACACAGCACCCTGCTAATCTCTGAGAGTAACAGGCTCAATATGCCTCAACAAGACATGCCTCAACAAGACATGCCTCAACAAGATTGGAACCAGAGGGTTTATGTCATCAAAAAGTTCTGGGCACGTGAACAACGGCCCTCACCTAACATTTGAAGAGTTTGTCACCCTATTTGAAGAAACTCAGAATTGGTCAGAATATGAAGCCGCCCAGCTGGAACGAGGAGCACTTGGCCACATCACGACTTCGGTAGTTTTGGCAGCAGCTCAACTAGTGACAGAAGGGGTAGTAATACCGACAGCACTTCCATGGAACACCGTCGCTGGTTTGGACAACCACAAGCCCGCACTCCATTACATGACAGAGATGGGCGACAGTGATGACGAGCAGCCAACGTGCAACAAGGATTTTATTGGCGTTGATTATCACGGTAAGGCAGTGAGTCATTTAGACGCGATGACACATATCGCATTTCAGGATCAATTATTTGGTGGGCGCACATCATCAGATGTTGTTACTTCCAACGGTTCCGGCTGGGCTTCGGTGGACAAACTTGGCCCGATCGTTACCAGGGGCGTATTGCTCGATGCCGCGCTCTTTGAAGGCAAGGATTGGATAGAGCCGGGCACCGCGATTCATAAATCGGATGTTTTAGCCATGGAGGAACGATTTGGATTTTTGATTGGACCAGGTGATTGCGTTCTTCTAAGAAGCGGTCACTTTGCGCGTCGCAATAACTTGGGCGTCTGGGATCCATCCGACTTTTCCGCAGGTTTCCATTTTGATGTTATGGAATTATTCAAGGAACGTCGAGTAAGCGTTATCGGCGCTGACGGGGATAGCGATGTACGACCATCACCGGTAGAAGGTATCCACTCCCCGATTCACGTCCTTGCTCTTCCTGCGCTAGGGATTCCACTCTTGGATAACCTGCAGCTAGAAGCGCTGGCGACTCATTGTGCAGCGGTGAAACGCTGGACGTTCAATTTTGTTATCGCGCCACTTAACATTCCACGGGGCACTGGCTCCCCGGTCAACCCGATTGCGATCTTTTAATGTCCTTTAACGTTGGCCTATCCGCTGATTTATCTGATGGTCATGGTGGATTTAGTTGGGGTGATATCGCGATAGAGACCCTTGGAACATTGCCGTGGAGTTATTTAGAAGACCCAGGAAAAAATTTCACACCAGATAGTGTTGCCGGCTATGACGCGGTCGCCTTTGCTGGCCCGGGCGTGATTCCAGGTTCATTCGGCAGGCCAGAAAATTCACCCATTATTCTGGCCCGGTTTGGGGTTGGCTATGACACTATTGATTTATCTGAATGCACGCGCGCGGGTGTGGCTCTGACAATAACTCCCGATGGCTCAAAAAAACCAGTGGCAACTGCAGCTTTGTTGCTAGTTCTTTCCACTATGCACCGTTTGCGGGCAAAAGAAGGTGTGGCCCAAACTAACACCTGGAATGAACGACTATCCAATGGGCTTGGTCAGGGCCTCAACGGCAAGACCGTGGGGACGATCGGTTTGGGAAATATTGGAACTGAATTTTTCCGATTGATTGAGCCCTTCGATTGTGAACGCTTGGCCTTTGATCCTTGGAAGATCCAAGCCGATGCAGATCCGTCCAACGTTACATTAGTGAAATTGGACGAGCTCCTCCGCCGTTGTGACGTCGTGGTCGTACTTGCAACGCTGACACCAGAAACGCACCATCTCATCAACGAGAAAAATCTTGAACTAATGAAATCATCGGCCGTGTTAATTAATATTTCTCGCGGCCCCATCATTGACGAATCTGCACTCATTAAAGCACTCGTATCCGGAACCATCAGAGGTGCTGGTCTAGATGTCTTTGAAACTGAACCGCCAACGGCTGACAACCCACTTTTGGCGATGGAAAACGTGATCGTCACTCCGCACAATATTGCCTGGACGGATGAACTGGCACTAGGAATGGGCCAAAGCGCTTTTGGTTCGATCCGCAGCATAAGCAAAGGGAAACTTCCGGAATTTATTGTCAACCGGGAAGTACTTGATACTCCCCAATTCAAAAATAAATTGAATAGATTAATGACATGAGCCAGGCCGATTCCGTCGCAGTCATAGGACTTGGAGTTATGGGTCTGCCTATCGCCAAGAATTTGGTCCAAGCGGGTGTAACAACTCAAGTCTGGAATAGAAGCGAGCCATCGCTGCGCAAAGCAGAAGAGGCAGGTGCTGTTGCTCTTAACTCCTTGTCAGACTGCTCCGCAAAAATAGTGCTAACCGTCCTTCCCGATATCAAAGAAGTTCGGCAAGTTTTAGTGGGCGGGCTCAGATCAGCGCTCGCTCAAGATTCTATTCTGGTCGTCATGGGCACGGTTTCACCCGTGGCAATCGTCGAACTTGCAACGGAACTTGAAGCAGAAGGGATCTGCGTTATCGATGCCCCGATGAGCGGCGGAGATATCGGAGCAATAGATGGCACGCTTTCCATCATGGTTGGTGGGGCTGAAGAAACTTTTCAGCAGGTTCTTCCTATTTTTGAGATCATAGGCAAGACAATTCGGCTACTTGGACCTGTCGGTTCTGGGCAAATTGCGAAAGCATGTAATCAAGTTGTTGTCGCAATCACGTTAACCGCACTAGGTGAAGCAGTGACATTAGCTCGAAAGTCTGGCCTGGATGCCCACGATGTTTTGGATCTACTCGCTGGCGGATTAGCGAATTCTCAAGCGCTTAAGATCAAACGTGAGAAAATAGAAAGTAGCAATTTCGCACCAGGTGGGTACTCAAAATTTCAACTCAAAGATCTTAACTTTGCGCTAGAAAGCGCCGCCGGGATCGGCGTAGAACTACCCGTAACATCCATTGTTCGCCAACTATTTTATGATTTGGTTGAAAACGGTGATGGCGAATTAGACCACAGCGCGATCATCCGTGAAATCGAACGTCGCGCCAAGTAAAGGAAGCAGATGCTCTCTCTCAAAATCACTAAAAAGTTAGCGATGTTCGTCGTTGAAGAAGGGATTCCAGATCCAACCAAGGATCAGGTCCGAATAAAGGTCAGTTACGTAGGCATCTGTGGATCTGATCTTCACTATTACTACGAAGGTGCCAATGGTGCTTTCGTCGTCAACGAACCCTTAGTTCCAGGGCATGAGCTTTCTGGCACCGTGGATCTAGATCCAGAGGCAATATTCCCTACCGGGGCTCGAATAACTGTTCATCCGGCGCGATTTGGTGAGCCATTGCCTGGACTCGAATCCCGCCCACATTTGTGGCCCAAGGGGAGCTACTTAGGGAGTGCCTCAACCACTCCGCACACGCAGGGCGCAATGTCGCAATACATGATCGTCGACAGAAGCATGATCCGTTTGATTCCTGACACACTTTCCTTGCGCGGAGCTGCTCTCTGTGAGCCAATGGGGGTGGCTCTTCATGCAATGAGTGTTGCAGACGGAGTAACGGATAAAAGAATTCTAGTTTCGGGGTCCGGTCCGATAGGACTAATGGTTGTCGCTGCTGCCAAGATCTTAGGTGCAGCCGGAATCACGGCCTCTGATGTGCTAGCGGGTCCGTTAGCCCGTGCAACTCAGATGGGAGCGGATAGCACAATACGCAAAGGAAAAGATCAGATTCCAACCGACGACTTTGATGTGGTCTTTGAATGTTCCGGTGCTGCCCGAGCACTGAGTTCAGCTCTGATCTCAGTCAGAAAAGCCGGAATAGTTGTACAAGTGGGGATGCTCGCCGCAGGAGATCAACCAATTGCAATTGCTCCATTGGTGAGCAAGGAAATTCAGCTACGCGGTACTTTTCGATTCGATACGGAAATAGATAGCGCCATCGATCTAGTTGCTAAAAACCCCTGGATTGAACAAGCAATCACTCATACCTTCCCACTTGAAGAAGCGATATCAGCTTTTGAGATGGCAAAGAACTCCGAGGATTCTGGCAAGGTTTTGATAGAGCTCCAGTAAAATCTGATCCCCAGAAGAGGATCTGATGTGGGAACTTTTAATCCTGAGGATTAGCCATTTCAAGTTTCCGCTTCCGCAAAGCGATAGCCCCAAGAGTAAGTGCAATCAGGAAATAGGGCAGCGAAAAAAGCCCATTAGAAATTCTTAAACCCCATTTGCCATCAAACGCTAGGGCCGGATTGATGACAAATGGAAGTGAACAGAGTGCCCAGATTGTCACAGAAAGGATTCCGAGCAAAGCACCTGCATATCCCAAATGTTTAGTTGCATGCTCTAGATGCCATGTGACCCCTATGGCGATCAAAAGTGGACCGATAAATTGCAATACCCAAGAAAGTCGTTCGCCACTGAGATGAGCAGCCATATCAAAAAAACCTATAGAAAAGATCAATAAGCCAGACGCGACAAAAAGAAGTGATGTGAATGACATATGAATCTGCGCAAGCGGATCCTCTTCGCCCCAGTGCTCGTTGGCTTCTTTAATCTGCAATGCAATGAATGCCGCCAATGCAAATAGCGCTAGGGCCAATCCCCAACAGCAATAAAAGTAGTGCTGCCAATTGATCATGAAATATCGTTTGCGATTCAAGGCAAATGGTAGCCACGACGCGACCCAGACATAAAGCGCAAGAACGCTAGCACCCACACCAACAGTGCCCAGTCGCTTGGATAGATGTGAAACGTGAGTTGATATCGCGATTGCCAAAATTAGCGCGCCAGCAGTTTCGAAAGTAACGGGCATAAGAGTTCCTGGGTGGTGCCATGACAGAAGTAGGCCAATGCCAGAGAGAACCAGTCCAGCCACTGATCCAAGAAGCGTGAAGAAAGAAGCATGGATTTCATCCGCTGGTATTACATCAACAGGCCTTTTGAAAGCTGCCAACATGCTCATTATGGTCTAATTGCCGGGCTTCAGGAGACCAGAAACTGGATTAGACCATGCGATTGTTCCCATTCCCAAAAGTGTTCCCGATGAAACCACGACCACATCTCCACTTCCAGTGGGGGAATAGCCTGCAACAGAAAGAGTTCCACTAGCGACGATCGTGCCACCCGAATAGGTATTTGCACCGCTCGATACGGTAGTGCCACCTCCCGCAAAGGTTAATCCACCTGGTCCAGAAAAAACTCCCGACAAGATGGCACCGCCTGACGATGCGGACTGAATCGTTCCACCAGGACCATTCACTACGAACGCCGTAGATGAACTTTCCCCTTTATTAAGGACAAGAGTGCCACCTGCAATCACTGGATTAGCCCCCAGGATTCCCCCTAAACCGGGAGCACTTGGTGACACGAGTTTGACGATAGTCGATGGTGTCGACGATGGAGTTGCCGATGCGCTCTGAGTTGGCTTGGTGGACGCCGAAGAGGTTGCTGTTGCTGTTGCCTTGGCGGACGCCGAAGAGGTTGCTGTTGCTGTCGCCTTGGCGGACGCCGAAGAGGTTGCTGTTGCCTTAGCGGATGCACTTGAAGTCGGCGCTGTCGTTGGCGCAGAACTAGCAGAGTTGGCTGATGTCATGGGTGCCAAAACAATTAATGGGAGAGCAAGAGCGACAGGGAAAAGATGGGGCGAGGTAGATTTGACTACCCTGAATTTCATTCACGTTGTCAAACGTGATCGGACCTGACTGTACGACTGATAGCAACTGTTTTAGCCAATAAAGGGCTTTTCTGGTGAGCTGACCCACACTTTGGTGTACTTTTCTCCAAAATGATAGGAGCATCGATGGTGACGATCAATACTGGTGACACGGCATGGATTCTGATGAGTGGTGCTCTCGTCTTGTTTATGACACCAGGGCTTGCAATCTTTTATGGGGGTATGGTGCGAGTGAAGAGCACCCTCAACATGATGATGATGTCGTTTGCTGCCATTGGTGTCACAACAATCCTCTGGGTCCTATACGCCTATTCATTAGCTTTCGGCCCCGATACCGGTAGTGGACTAATTGGTAATTTTGAAAACGTAGGATTGAATAAAACAATCACAGAAGTTATGGGTGATCCTGGACATCAATTCCCAAAACTTGCATTTGTGATGTTTCAACTGACATTCGCAATCATTACGGTTGCATTGCTTTCTGGCGCCATTGCTGACCGTGTTAAATATGGTTCCTGGTTAATCTTTGTCGGTATTTGGATAACGCTTGTTTACGCCCCAATAGCTCATTGGGCATTTGCTTCTCAACACGGACACGGTGGATGGATAGTCGATCGATTAGGCGCTTTGGATTTTGCAGGAGGAACCGTTGTTGAAATCAATTCGGGCGCAGGTGCCCTGGCTTTAGCGATAGTTTTGGGTCGACGTGAAGGTTTCAAACATGAACCAATGCGACCACATAACATGCCCCTAGTGCTTCTTGGTGCGGGAATGCTCTGGTTCGGCTGGTTCGGTTTCAATGCCGGTAGCGCACTAGGCGCATCGCAATTAGCAGCTACGGCAATGATCAATACTCAAATTGCAACTGCCGCGGCAGCAATGTCTTGGCTGGTCTATGAAAAAATACGCCAAGGGAAAGCGACCACCTTAGGTGTTGCCTCTGGAGCTATAGCTGGCGCAGTGGCAATTACCCCTGCCTGCGGATTCGTCACTCCCCTAGGTGCACTCGCCATAGGACTTGTCGGTGGCGCGGTATCAGCCTGGGCAGTATCGGGAAAGTACATATTTAATTACGATGATTCATTAGACGTTGTAGGAGTACATGGAATCGGTGGCTTTGTTGGGATGATTGGCATTGGTTTAGTGGCAACCACTACGGCCAATGCTTTGGGTGGATCTGGTTTATTTATACATGGATCGCCACACCTGCTCTGGAAGCAGTTAGTCGCAGCAATAGCTACGGCCGCGTATTCCTTTACCGCCACATTCATCATCGCTAAAGTAATTCAGAACACTATTGGCTTCCGCGTTACAAGAAATATAGAACTTGAAGGGCTAGACACCAACCTGCACGCCGAATCCGCGTATGACATCAGTACTTTCACAACAAGATAGGTGGCATAAATGAAACTCATCGTTGCGATCATCAAACCAGCCGCCCTTGATATTGTAAAAAGCGCGCTCCAAGCTGCTGGAATACCTGGCATGACCGTTTCTGAAGCCCACGGCTTTGGCCGCCAAAAAGGCCATACAGAGGTTTATCGTGGCGCTGAATACGTCGTTGATTTGATTCCAAAATTGCGTATCGAAATCTTGGTTGACGATTCTGATGTTAATCAAATCTTGGATCTGGTCGTATCAACAGTTAATACTGGATCAATTGGGGACGGAAAAGTCTGGGTAGTTCCAGTGGAGACCGTCGTCCGAATTAGAACGAACGAGCGCGGTTCGGACGCAATCTGATTGCTCCTGATTGCAAGAAAAACAGGGCTTCTATGTCAAGACCCGTTGTAAGTTCTAGCCTAACGATGGAAGAAGCGCTTAGCTTTTTTGGCCGTATCATTAGCAACGTCTCTTGCATGAGCGGCAGCATCAGCGGCGGCCTTAGCTGCAACTTCTCTTGCATGAGCGGCAGCATCCGCAGCGGCCTTAGCAGCAGCTTCTCTTGCTAAAGCTGCTGCATCAGCGGCGGCCTTAGCAGCAACTTCTCTAGCATGAGCGGCAGCTTCAGCGGCAGCTTTTGTTGCAGCTTCAGCGGCAGCCTTGGCATGTGCTGCATCCGCAGCGGCCTTTGCGGCAGCATCTGCCGCGGCCTTTGCTGCAACTTCAGCGGTGGCCTTTGCAGCAGCATCGGCAGCGGCCTTCGTAGCAGCAGCATCGGCAGCGGCCTTAATGGCAGCATCCGAAGCGGCTTTAGAAGCGATTTCGGCCGCATGCGAAGCTGCCGGTACTGCGGTGTCGACGATTGCATGAGTCGCAGGTGTTGTATTTACCGAAACGCTTGCATTTAAATCAACGCCTACAAGCAAAGCGATTTGACCAGATCCAGCTATTGTCACAACACCATGATCTACAGTGGCTCCGCCACCAACTGCGGCACCAGCTTCTAAACCGACAGATGCTCCAGCACCAGCCGTAGCACCGTTGCCATGCTGATCGACTACTCCCACGGTATCAGTGATTCCGATACCGACCCCTGCGGTCGCTCCTGCGTTACCTGCAACTCCATGACTTCCTGCCTGCGCGCTTGCACCCGCATCTGCAGAGACAAAGGCTGTTGCCGTCACATTGTTAGAGACGGTCGTGTTGCCCACCTGTGCGCTTGTAGTTGCTTCCGCCGTGGCGCTGGCACCAGCGCTCACGCCAGCGTTTGCATAAACATCCCCATGGCTTACTCCAGCACTAGCTCCCGCACTTGCACCTGCCGTAGCGCCGACACTAGCTTCCTGAGTAAGAACAACGCCACCAACGGTTCCACTAACGGAACCTCCTGCGCCAGCAGACACACCGACTTCAGCCGTTGCACTAGCACTATGGTTTGTAACGCTTGTCCCAGCATCGGCAAATGCATTTTCACCGGCGTATCCTGACACCGTAACACCACCAACAGTCGTGCTGGCCTCAACACTAGAACTTTGAGAGGCAGATTGGTCATGATTCATCGAATCCGTGTATGCAATCGTCCCAGAGTTGGCATCTACAGCAATACCGCCTGAAGCGTCTGGATGTGCGGCGGGATCGTGAGCAGGGGCTGTTTCTATCGCGCCGGAATCAAACATTGGTGATCTCGTTTCTAAGAGGTGAATAATGAATGAGAAACTTAGCACAGTATCGTTTGGACACCTAGAGCAAAACAGGTGGCCTTAACATCCAAATCCACCAAATACTCGCCACTTATGAGTTTAATTACCGCATGAGACTACGTGTGGTTGTTTTCGGCTTTGCGATATTAACTGCCACGCTAACGGTCCCCCAAGCGCTTGCCGCATCCCCTGTCATCCCTGGTAAGACATGCGCCAATGTGAAGCAAGTAGTCCAAACTAAAGGTTTGATTTATACCTGCGTCAAAGTAGGCAAGAAGTTGGTGTGGAGCAAGGGAGTTCTTGCAAAAGGAACAATCCCAGCATCCACCATTTGCTCATCAACAACCGCAACACCTCACAAACCAAAAGCTGTACCGATCCCCGCAATTGATCAGACAAAAACACTGAGCGAATTCACTCTCCACACAAATTGTGGCGACATTGTCATAGATACCTCTGGAATAAGCGCTGCCATCACAAAAGTGGCGCTATCGCATCTTGCCTCTCTGGGGTATTACGACAATTCACTTTGCCATAGATTGACCACCAAAGGGATTTTTGTTCTTCAGTGTGGAGATCCAACGGCAACAGGATCAGGTGGTCCAGGTTTCTCCTACCCCGATGAAAATCTTCCACAAAAAGTCATTAACAATTACCCAGCCGGAACAGTGGCAATGGCTAACTCTGGACCCAACACAAATGGCAGTCAATTCTTTTTGGTTTACGGTGATACCACTTTGAATCCCGACTACTCAATTTGGGGGAAGATAACGTCCGGAATCGATATTTTAAAATATGTTGCTTCCAAAGGAGTGCAAGGCGGCGGAAGTGATGGCTCGCCAATTAAATTCTCAATAAATTCAGTCACCATGAAGTTTGCGTCCACGCCACTACCAACCCCAACCCCAACCCCAACCCCAACTCCGACAATCACATCCGCTTCAAATTCAGGAAATGTGACATGCTCTGCAACTCGGGCGACTGGGCACACACCAATTTCGGTTCCGGTACCAGATCTCACAATCCCGACCAAGTTAGCTCATCTCACTCTTCACACCAACTGTGGAGATATCCTGATCAACACATCCGGAGTCAACGCTCCAAAAACCTTGACGGCAATTTCCCAGCTAGCCTCACATCATTTTTATGATGATTCGCTCTGCCACAGATTGACCACCAAGGGGATTTTTGTTCTTCAGTGTGGCGATCCAACGGCAAAAGGATCGGGTGGTCCAGGGTTCTCCTACCCTGATGAAAATCTTCCGCAAGGGATACCCAACAATTATCCAGAGGGAACTGTGGCAATGGCCAACTCTGGTCCCAATACAAATGGAAGCCAGTTCTTTTTGGTTTACGCGGACACAACCCTGAATCCCAATTACACAATTTGGGGGAAGATTTCTTCTGGATTAAATATTGTTAAATACATCGCCTCGCGGGGAGTTCAAACTGGCGGCAACGATGGCACTCCAATTGCGATTTCGATAATCTCTATCGATTTAGATTACGAATCCAAGTAGACCACGGTTTCCTGATCCATTTGTGGGTAGTTAGCTTTTACTCTGACCAGCAGGAACGGGCCAGTTGTGCGCACGCTTCCAACCAAAAATCCAAAAAGTTCCAACCTTACTTTTATCCGCGTATGCACGAGACAGTTCTCATCGCCAAGCCCCTATTAGGTCATCCGGTCCGAGCATCCTGAGATTTGTTGTCCGGGGAACGCTGAATCCTGTACGAGAAACGACAAGCAGTGGAGTGCTCGCATCCGCTCCGGGAAGCTGAAGCCTCTGGCCAACTAGGTCTTTCATGTCCCGGGAATCAAAGGATGCCTGCTCCCTCCACTTTATAGACCCAACCTCAAAGACCCTATTTGCTATTGGAGAACGATCGGCTACCACTAGGTCAATTTCGGGTTCGTTGCTGCGCGTCCAGAAACTGCCAACGACCGGACTGGCTCCAGAAACATTGGGATTTGGAATGCGCTCAATGCTTCCTCGGATAACTGGTTCTATTGCACTTCCACGCCAAGTGCCCCATGCCGTCCCCACTCTCTCTAGTGCTCGGTCACCTCGGCCACGCTCAATCTCTTGGATATTGGGGGCGACGAACTTGAGCCAGAAGCGCAAATAGGTGTCAGCGATGCGGTACCTCGTATCGTTGGACTTAGTCGCGGAAAGAGGTGATTCCCCAACAACGACCCTTTTATCTTTCAGGATTACTAACCCACGATTTATCGCAGTCTGCGTAAGACCACCTGCGGCGCGACCGATATTCGTAAAAGTACGCTCTCCTGATCCTATGGCACCAAGAACGTCTCGAGCCTGTGCCGTCGGAGGGAACTCAGCAGCCAATGACCGCTCCCCGCTCACGATGAGTGCCGAAGTTGAAGAGTTAAATGATTCACGCAAAAAATCGCTCATTGACATCCCTGCAACCCATTCCTGACAAACTAGGGGTAACCCACCGGTTATTAAGTAGGCGTCAAGAGCATCCGCCGAGTTCAACTTCAACATGTCCGCTACTTCGGCCGGACTCAGGGGCGGAATGCTCATTTCTGAGGCACGTTGATGAAATGGCCGACCGTAGTCGTTGAGTGCCTCCATCATTGCCAGGTCCGATCCGATCAAAATAAGCAGCACTTTTTTACTTGACAGCTCGCGGTCAAAGATCTTCTGCAAAGTGCCCTCGAAGGCCGGGTCGCTTTCAATGAGGTACGGGAGTTCGTCAATGATGATGACGGTTCCCTGTTCACCCGGCAGGATCCGAGCCAGGTTCTTTAGCGCAGACTCCCAGGAGCCAAAACTTAGCCCGTTGAAGTCCTCCTTTCCCGGAATGTTTGACTCGAGCACGGCCTGCGCAAAGTGGCCTAGCTCTTGTTGGGTAGTCTGCTTAGATGCAGCAAAGAAAACGCCGGGCCCGCCTGAGCGCTCAAGGAACTCCTCAGCTAGACGGGATTTACCAACTCTTCGACGGCCATGCATGATGAGCGCTCTTCCTGGCTTACTGCTGGTGTCGGCCCTGACTTTGCTCAGCATCTTGTCCAATTCGGAAATTTGCGTCGCGCGCCCTATAAACTCCGCCATCATCAGCCCCTATTCTCTCGGTATCACCAACGATAGTATCACCAACGATAGTATTACCAACGATAGGGCAGTCATGTAGGTGCTGCGCAGAGAAATTGGTAAAAGGTCACTGCGCCGTGGCAACTTTCGCGTGATGGGCC
>Ga0136641_1000465_pt1 | contig 17602 bp, 14 predicted proteins | sample EliLak1302023Y_FD_115312 | JGI IMG/M metagenome (GOLD analysis project Ga0136641, IMG submission 115312) | Freshwater microbial communities from Elizabeth Lake, Yosemite National Park, California, USA - 13020-23Y | ecosystem: Environmental > Aquatic > Freshwater > Lake ...
AACTTCTGCGACAGCTACTTCTTCCACAGCAACTTCTGCTACTGGTTCGGATGTTGCTTCCGGAGTTGGGTTGGCTTTTGCAGCTAGTTTCTCCTGTGCTTTCTTCTTAAGAGTGGTTGCGCCTTCCTTAGGCTCTTCCATTGCCGCCTTCATCGCTGCTTCATAAGCAACGTGCTTGCCGACCTTTGGAGCTGCAACACGAAGAGTTCCTTCAGTTCCAGGAAGACCCTTGAACTTCTGCCAATCTCCAGTTACCTTCAAAAGAGCTGCAACAGCCTCTGATGGTTGTGCACCAACACCAAGCCAGTACAGAGCACGCTCTGAATTGATCTCGATAAGTGATGGCTCTTGTCCTGGTACGTAACGACCAATTTCTTCAATTGATAGACCATTACGTGCCTTGCGTGAGTCAGTAACAACTACGCGAAAAAATGGTGTGCGAATTTTTCCCATGCGCATTAAGCGAATTTTTGTAGCCAAGTGAAATTGTGCTCCTGTTTATGTGCGTTATAAAAATTAATCGCAGCGGGGTGCGCAATCAATTACATACAACTATCGGTCGTGGATGTTGATCGGGGATAGAGGGCCCCATCAACAGGTGGCCAATTCTGCCATCTAGGGGGTCAAAAGGTGAAATCGCCCTTTATTGCCGCTCTTCTAAGGCTCGCTTGGCGGGATTTCCAGATTTCGACTTCTTCTTTGGCGCGGTATGAACGGCGGCAGTTTTTGGCATCGCTGGAAGACCCATGCCGGCCATACCTTGTGGCATTCCACCGTTTCTTACTTGCTTCATCATTTTTTGCGCAGCCGAGAAGCGATCCACCAAATTATTTACATCAGAGACTTTGCGACCAGCTCCAAGGGCGATGCGTGCACGGCGTGAGCCATTTAAAATCTTCGGATCGCGTCGTTCAATTGGCGTCATAGATTGGACTATTGCTTTGGTCCGAACTATTTCATTCTCATCAATATTTTCAATCTGCTTTTTCATTCCGCCCGCACCAGGCAACATTCCCAAAATCTTCGACATTGATCCCATTTTGGAAATAGCTTGTAACTGCTCTAGGAAGTCCTCCAATGTGAAATCTTCGCCACTAGCAAACTTGGCTTCAAGTTTGGCTGAAGTGTCGGTGTCGAAAGCTTTCTTAGCTTGTTCAGCAAGGGTTGCAACATCGCCCATTCCAAGAATGCGCGAAGCCATACGGTCTGGATAAAAAATATCGAAATCACTGAGTTTTTCACCCGTTGATGCAAACATAATGGGACGTTTTGTAATCGAAGCGATTGATAAGGCTGCGCCACCACGTGCATCACCATCTAGTTTTGTGAGTACTACTCCATCAAAACCCACGCCATTTAAGAAGGCTTCAGAGGTCCGTACTGCATCTTGACCGATCATTGCATCAACAACAAAAAGGATTTCATCTGGGTTAACCGCGTCGCGAATGGAAATCGCTTGCAGCATTAACTCTTCATCGATACCTAAACGACCAGCAGTATCGACAATGACCATGTTGTATAACTTTGACCGTGCAAACTCAATTCCAGCTTTAGCTACTTTGACTGGATCACCGACACCGTTACCGAGTTCGGGGGCGAATACCGGTACGCCTACGCTCTCACCAACAACTTGAAGTTGTGTAACCGCGTTAGGGCGCGCTAAATCTGATGCAACTAAAAGTGGTGTGTTTCCTTGATCGGCGTAGAACTTGGCAAGTTTTCCTGCCAAAGTTGTTTTACCTGCACCTTGTAAACCTGCCAACATAATCACCGTGGGAGGGTTTTTAGCAAAGCGAATTCGACGTGCCGCTCCCCCAAGAATTTCAACTAATGAAGCGTTAACAATTTCAAATATCGCCTGGGCTTGGTTAGTTCCAGACTGCAAGGTGGGTAGGGATGCAATAGATTTTTCTCGAACCTGGGCTATGAAGCTTTCGACAACCGACAAGGCAACATCAGATTCCAAAAGCGCTTGGCGAATTTCCGAGCATGTATTTTCGATATCAGCATTACTGAGTTTTCCGCGAGAGCGCAGCGCCGAAAATGCACCACTAAATCGGTTACTGAGTGATTCAAACATAAGGCGCTAAGACTACTTGAGCAGCAGCCTTAAACGCGAAGCGACCTCGTCAGCCCGCGCTGTGCTCAGGGGTCCACCCGAAATTTCCGTCACATACAAAGTGTCAATGGCTTCAGCCCCCAACGTTGTGACGATTGCAGATCTAATATCAATTTTTGATTGCGTAATTCCGGCACCGATTCTAAATAAAAGACCTGGCCTATCGTGGCTTCGAACTTCGATGATCGTTGCTTCAGTAGCACCATCATTGAATATTTCAACAACTGGATCCGGTACAGGAATAGCAGGGATGGCGGCGTAGGCTTCAGCTCGAGCTATTAACTTCTCTTCGATGTGGGTCGCATCATTAAAAGCCCGTTCGATCTCAGCCCGTAAATATTCTGCAGTAACTTCAGGGGCATACGGTTCAGGAGTAACAATCCACTTCATAACCGCCGAGTTTCCATGAGTTTTAGTACGGGCCGATCGCACATCTAAACGAGACGTGTTAAGAACTCCCGCAACTAATGAAAGAAGTCCAGTTTTATCGGGAGAAATAATCTCGATTGAATAACCATTTTCTCGTTTTTCTAGATTGACATGCAAAATACCGGTTTGCGCCAAGCTCAGCTGTTCCGCACTAATGACTGGTTGCTTAGCCACAGTGCTTGAACCTGTCATAGCTTTCTTAACCCGTGAAACTAAATCTGCAACTAGCGTTGCTTTCCAATCACTCCATGCCCCACTGCCAGTAGCTTCGCCATCGGCGATACTCAAAGCATGTAAAAGTTCTAAAGTATTGAGATCAGGAATGACATCGACGATAGATTGAATGGTTGCTGGATCATCTAAGTCACGGCGTGTAGCTGTGGCCGATAAAAGTAAGTGATGTTTCACAAGTAGCTTAATAATTGCAACGTCTTCTTCTGGAAACCCAACACGCTTTGCTAATGGTGCGATCAAACGCTCACCCCGCAATGAATGATCTTCTTCGCTGCCTTTACCGATGTCATGGAAGAGGGCGCAGAAAAGTAATAAATCTGGTCGGTGAACTTTTCGCGTCAAAGCCGCAGCCCTGACCGCGGTTTCAACCATATGTCGGTCCACCGTATGGCGATGCAAAACATTTCGTTGAGGAAGTGAGCGAAGCGCTAACCATTCAGGAATCCAGTGAAAAATGATTTCTTCTTGATCTAAAGCTTCAAAAATTGCAATCATCGCTTCACCCGCACCAATGAGCGAGATTAAATACTCCCGTGCTTCGCGGGGCCACGGATTAGGAAGCACCGCTTTATTTTCTTTGAGGGCATTGGATAAAGACGTGTAAGAATCAAGTGAGATTGGCAGACCTAACTGTGCAGCAGTTGCCGCGGCCCGCAAACCAATTAAGGGATCAGTGGCAAAGTCAGTGTGAGGGTCAATAACTATTTCTCTTTGAGAGACCGATAGATTTTGAGCAACTACATCGGTTCGTGGTTTACGAAGGAAGCGCCCAAAACCATCTTTTCCCTTTTGCTCTATCTGATGCCACGTGAAATCTAAAAGATAGTCGACCGACCGTGCAGCTCGAGCTACATCACTCATTAATGCATCGGCATCGCTGTATTTTAGTTTTGCCGCTACTGCATCCTGTTCTTGAAAAAGAAGACGGTCTTTGTTGCGTCCACTCGTTACGTGCAACGCTTCACGGATATCGTTGAGTTTAGATTCGGCCCAACTAATTCGCTCTAGGGGCACTCGTACTGTTCCAGATAATGAAATCGCACGTAGCGCATTGATATCTCGCAAACCTCCACGCGCTTCTTTTACGTCGGGTTCCAATAGATACGCTAGTTCTCCAGAGCGTTCATGGCGATTGGATAATGATTCTTTAAGTTCGGTTAAGCGATTACGCGCGTTCTTATGCCAATTTTCAAGATTATCTGCCTGAACTAGCGCTACTAAATCGGTATCACCGCACACTAAGCGAATATCCAGTAGACCTAGCGCAACTTTTAAATCACTTTCAGCGGCATCTCGAGTTTGTGCACGGGTACGTACTGAGTGATCAACGCTTTTGCGATCCCACAATGGATAGAGAAGATTATTTACAAACTCAGAGAGTATCTCCTGTGAAAATTGTTCTTGATGCAAGATGAGAATATCTAAATCTGATCCAGGTGAGAGTTCACCACGACCATAACCACCAACAGCAGCCAGAGCTAAACCTTTAGAGGTTTTACCGGTTTTTTCTAATGCTTTTGTAAATAGTGAAAGAAGGTAGCGATCGCTCTCGTTCGATCGCTCCCTTCTTTCACGCGTTCCCATGTGGCTATCTTAGATTGCGTCAGGGCCACGCTCTCCCGTACGTACGCGTACAACTTGATCTACTGGAGTGGTCCAAACCTTTCCATCACCGATTGATCCCGTTGATGCCGCTTTTACGATTACATCAACGACGGCGCCAGCTTCAGCATCATCGGCTAGAACTTCAAGGCGAACCTTTGGAACTAAATCAACGGTGTACTCAGCACCGCGATAGACCTCGGTATGTCCTTTTTGACGACCGAAGCCACTGGCTTCTGAGACCGTCATCCCAGTCACGCCATGTGCTTGCAGCGCATTTTTAACATCATCTAACTTGAAGGGTTTGAGAATTGCTGTAATAAGTTTCATTAGAAATTACCTCCGCGTGATGAGCTAGACATTTCATAAGCTGTTTCAGCATGCTCGGTTAAGTCAATACCCTCAACTTCAGCATCCTTTGAAAGACGGAAACCAATTGTCTTTTCGATAATAAATCCAAGAATCAGCGTGACAAGGAATGAGTAAAGAGCAACCATTCCAACACCCAGCGCTTGCTTACCAAGAAGAGTTGTTCCACCACCATAGAAGAGACCATCTAGGCCAATGCTATTTACAACATGGGTTCCAAATAATCCGATCGCCAGTGATCCCCAAATTCCACCGACAAGGTGAACACCAACAACGTCGAGTGAATCATCGAAACCGAACTTGTACTTTAAACCAACTGCAAGTGCGCAGAAGATTCCAGCGAATAGCCCGATGACTACAGCTGCCCATGGTGCAACGAATGCACAAGCAGGAGTAATCGCAACTAATCCCGCAACTGCGCCAGATGCTGCACCTAATGAAGTTGCATGGCCATTTCGAATTTTTTCAACTAACAACCAACCGATAAGTGCTCCAGCGGTTGCAACTTGAGTATTCATAAATGCCAAACCAGCAGTTCCATTTGCGGCAAGGGCTGAGCCGGCATTGAATCCAAACCAACCAAACCACAACAAACCTGAACCAAGTAGAACTAGTGGAAGTGAATGAGGGCGCATTGCTTCTTTGCGCCATCCAACGCGCTTTCCAAGGACAATTGCAAGAGCTAAACCAGCAGCACCAGCATTAATGTGAACGGCAGTTCCACCAGCGAAATCTTCCAAACCTTTACCAGCTAGATAACCAGTTCCGGTAACGGTGTCACCAACTTTGTTACCGAATGCAAATACCCAGTGTGCAACTGGGAAATAAACAATAGTTGTCCAAATCGCAACAAATACTGCCCACGCAGTGAACTTTGTGCGATCAGCAATTGCACCCGAAATAAGTGCTGGGGTGATGATTGCGAACATCAATTGGAATGCTGCGAAAACCAAAACTGGAATTGGATATACCCCACCATTATTTGTGAAGTCATTAACCATTCCGCCTAAGCCGGATAAAGAAAAACTTCCATACCAAGCTGAATGTGCTTTGTAACCAAAAGCTAATTCAAATCCATAAATTACCCACAAAATACTTACGATTCCGATCGTCACAAATGACATCATCATCATATTCAGAACGCTCTTAGTACGAACCATTCCACCATAGAAAAAGGCAAGTCCTGGTGTCATGAGAAGAACGAGAGCGGTGCTTGCTAACATCCAGGCGGTATCACCTGAGTTCAACACGGTTTCTGTCATGTTTCTTTTCTACTTTCGAGTTTGAAGTGCAAGAACCTCGCCTTTGAGATGGGCATACCTTGATGGAATTCAGTTACAGACAGTGGTTGAAACTATTTCGCGGCGGTGACAAAACCCGCCCTTGTGTTACATCTAGGTTACGAAAGCAGGCCTTGGATATAACTCTGGGCTTCGAAGGGGGCAAAATCGCCCTCGGCCTCGCCTGAACCAATCCATTTGATGGGGATATCAACTTCTTTTTCAATTGCTAAAGCAATGCCGCCACGTGCGCTGCCATCGGTCTTTGTCAGAATAACGCCAGTTACATGTACAGCTTCGGTAAAGATTTTGGCTTGTTGCATTCCGTTTTGCCCCGTGGTCGCATCGATAACTAAAAGGACTTCATTTATTGGGAAAACCTTTTCTACGACGCGTTTCACTTTTTCTAATTCGGCCATTAAGTCATTCTTATTATGCAATCGGCCAGCCGTATCAATAATTAAGTAATCAGCCGCTAACTCTTGTGCGCGTTTTGCTGCATCGAAGGCTACCGAAGCAGGATCTCCATTTGCTTTACCAGAAATAACTTCAACTCCGATTCGCGCACCCCATGTTTGCAATTGCTCAACAGCGGCAGCACGGAAAGTGTCACCAGCGGCCATTACAACGCTTTTTCCAGAATTCTTAACCAGCGCGGCCAATTTAGCAACGCTTGTAGTTTTTCCGGTTCCGTTGACACCAACAACCATTACCACCGTTGTCCCACTGGGATTTGTGATGGGATTTCGGATTTTTGTTGAAAGGTTCGATGACAAAATCTGTTCTAACGCCTCTTGGGCATTTTCACTTTTGACTGTGCGGGCTTGCTCGAGAAATCCACGGGTTAACGTTGGACCTAAATCTGAGAGTAAAAGCTCTTCTTCTAACGCTTTCCAGTCTGCAGGTGCGAAATCATTAGTGCCCTTTATCTTGGCAATGAATTTACTAAATAATCCCATGCGAGATTAACTTGCGTCAGATTCGCGCAAACGTTGAGAAATAACTTCAGTCACACCATCGCCCCGCATAGTTACGCCATACAGCGCATCGGCGATCTCCATGGTGCGCTTTTGGTGCGTAATAATAATGAGCTGTGAACTTGCACGAAGCTCTTCCAAAATTACAAGTAAACGTCCCAGGTTTACATCATCAAGGGCTGCCTCAACTTCATCCAGTACATAGAACGGACTTGGGCGGGCTTTAAAGATGGCAACTAACATTGCAACAGCAGTCAAGGATTTTTCTCCACCCGAAAGAAGTGAGAGCCGCTTGATGCGCTTTCCTGGCGGACGAGCTTCAACATCTACGCCGCTAATAAGTGGATTATCTGGATCAGTCAAAATTAAACGCCCATCACCACCAGGGAATAAGCGAGAAAAAATATCTTCGAAGTGCTTGGAGGTTTCTTCAAAAGCCTCCATGAAGATGGATTGAACGCGATCATCGACTTCTTTGATAATATCGAGCAAATCCTTTTTAGTGTTCTTCAAATCTTCAAGTTGTTCAGCCAGGAACTTCAATCGCTCTTCTAGCGATGAAAACTCTTCAAGTGCCAGCGGATTGATTTTGCCCAGCAAGTTCAGGGAGCGCTCGGCCGAAGCTAAACGCTTTTCCTGTTGGTCGCGTCGGTAAGGAATTAATTCAGTTGTGACAATTTCGCCAGCTTCATTTTCAAAAAACGTTGGAACGTCATTTTCAGGTCCGTATTCAGCAACCAATGTCTGGGTATCAATTCCGAACTCTTCCACGGTTTTATCTTCTAGCGCCTGTATACGCATACGTTGTTCAGCACGAGCAATCTCATCTTTGTGAACACTTGAGGTCAATTGCTCAAGTTCGGCGCTGAGTTCACGACCGCGAGTTCGCACCGTCAAAGTTTCACCGTCACGTGCTGCACGTGATTCCTCTAAACGGCCACGTTCGGTTGCCGCTTTAGCAATAGATCGTTCAATATGTATAAGAACTTCGTAAGCCGATTCCGCGATTGCTTGAGAAATAACCGCTGCACGTGCTCGTGCACCACGGCGAATAATCGCGCGTTCAGATGCTTCACGTTCATTGCGCGCGCCATCTTCAAGAGCTTTAGCCCGAGCTGCAATTGAATCAACGCGTTCTTCAGTTGTTCGTACTGCAAGGCGTGCTTCTACTTCGGTTGTGCGTGCAAGTGAGACTGCATTGCGTAGTTTTTCAGTAAAAGTGTGATCTGGTTCTGGTACTACACCTTGCTGGTGTAATTGATTTTGTGCAATTACTAGCTCGCCCTCATCACGGTTCTTAGCCGCACTCGCCTCAGATATCGATACATTGAGTCGTTCTACTTCGGCTAAAGCAGATTTCATATTCTGTCCAGAAACTGCCAACTGCTCGGTGATTGCGGCGATGCGGGCATCAGATTCATTGAGTTTTGCTAAAACTACATCAAAAGCACTTTGACGATCGGCAACTTCAGACGTGGCCGTTGAGATTTCAAATTTTAGTCGATCACATGTGTGCGTAATTTCATTGAGCTTTACTTCAAGTGTTTCGATGAGTGCCTTAATCTCAATGAGTGAGGCTGAAGATTTTGAGCCACCGCGTGCGCGACCGCGAGCAACAACATCGCCATCACGAGTAACAACGGTTACTGATGGATGTGAGCGCAAAATTGCTTCGGCTTCGCGCGCATTTTCAGCAACTACAGTGGATGCCAATAAGTGGACAAGAAGTTCTGAAATAGAACTAGAACGAATATGTGATGAAATTGGATTGAGCCCAAACGGGATATTTGTATTTGTGACGCTACCGGATTCGTACACCAAAACGTCGGCTTGTCCCAAGTTGTGATCGCGCATTGTTGTTAATGCTGTGACCGCTGATGATAAATCCTGCACCACGATGGCATCAGCCAAGGTGCCAAGTGCTGCAGCGGCAGCTGATTCCCAACCACTATCGATTTCAATAAGGGAGGCAACTGAACCCAGAATATGAACTCCGCGTGAATCACGGATAAGGGCTGAAGCACCGTCACGGTTTTGTGAAGTCAACTTCATGGCTTCTATCTTTGATTCCACTGCATTGCGTTCGCGATCGGCGGCGCGTTCGGCATCAACTAACGCGGCTAATTTTGTTGTCGACGTTGCCAAAGCAGTTTTTGCCGATTCAAAAGCGGAATCAAGGCCTAATTCACCAGAATCGGCACTGGCAATCTCGAGTTCAAATGATGCATATTCACGCGAAGCAAGATCCGCGCGATTTTGTGCATCGTCACGCGCTTTAGCTAATCGGGCTATTTCTTCAGCAATAGCTTCAAGGCGCGCTTGCAAAGATTTGATATGGCCCTCTTGTCGTGCAGTGCCTTCGCGCGCATCGGCAATTGCACGCATTGCTGCGGCGATTTTATCTTCATCAGATTTCAATTCGTGTTCTGCTGAAGCAAGGGCCGAAGTTGCTTCTGTAAGCGCACGTTGCGTTTGGTTAATGTTATTTCGTAATTCACTTTCTTCTTGACGCAAACCGAGAGCTTCTTTTTCAAGAGCTTCAGGATCGCGACCTGCAGATCGTGCTTCTTCAGCTTCTTCGTTGAGAAAACGTGAGCGTTCCTGCGCAAGGCTTTGTGTTCCGCGGAATTTTTCTCGAAGTGAATTCAATTGGTAATACGTTTCTTGCGCTTGCACAAGAAGTGGAGTCTCTTGAGCAGCTTGGGCATCAAGAGCAATTTCACGATTACGGATTACTTCAAGTTCGCCATCAACTAGTGCACGTTTTTCCCGCAGTGAAGTCTCATCAGCGACTTCGGCATCTAAAGTCCGCGACATCGAGATAAAATCATCGGCTAATAAACGTAGCTTTGCATCGCGCAAGTCCGCTTGAATCGTGGCGGCTTTCTTAGCAACTTCGGCTTGCTTACCGAGTGGGCGAAGTTGACGGCGAAGTTCAACTGTTAAGTCTTGTACGCGCGCTAAATTTGTCTGCATGGAATCAAGTTTGCGCAGCGCTTTTTCCTTACGCTTGCGATGCTTCAATACGCCAGCGGCTTCTTCAATAAAACCGCGACGTTCTTCAGGAGTCGCCATCAAAATTGCATCGAGTTGACCTTGACCAACAATGACGTGCATTTCGCGGCCAATACCTGAATCGCTGAGTAATTCTTGAATATCAAGTAAGCGTGATGCTTCGCCATTTATTTGATATTCCGATTGCCCATTGCGGAAAAGAATGCGTGAAATTGTTACTTCGGTGTAGTCAATTGGGAGCGCGCCATCGGTGTTATCAATTGTTAGTGATACTTCTGCGCGACCAAGTGGTGCGCGCCCACTGGTACCAGCGAAAATAACATCTTCCATTTTTCCGCCACGAAGAGATTTAGCGCCTTGTTCACCCATAACCCACGTGAGCGCATCAACCACATTTGATTTACCGGAACCATTAGGACCAACGACGCATGTGATTCCAGGTTCTAAGCGCAAAGTGGTAGCCGAAGCAAAGGACTTAAAGCCCTTGAGGGTCATACTCTTCAAATACACGCGGTAAACCTATCGCGCCGCGCGCTTGTTTTCGGCGATATTACGGTTGCGGGAGTTCGATTTTTAGGCTTTCGTAAGCGATTCTGGCAGCTACTTGCTCGGCCTCTCGCTTGCTCTTTCCAGTACCAACGGCCACGGCAATTCCAGAGACCATCGCAGTTGCAGTGAAATCCTTATCGTGATCTGGACCTTGTTCAGTCACTACATATTCGGGAGCGCCTTTTCCAAGACTGGCTGCTAATTCTTGAAGTGCGGTTTTGCCATCAAGACCAGCACCGCGCGCAACTGCAGAATCAACTGTTGATTCAATGAGGCGAACAACAATTTCAGTGCATGTGGCAAAACCACATTGCAAATAAATAGCGCCAATCAATGCTTCTAGAGCATCGGCTAAAAGTGAATTTTTATCTCGGCCATTCGTAACTTCTTCGCCCTTACCAAGCCGAATGTATTGACCAAGATCTAAAGTTCGCGCAATATCGGCGAGCGCACGCATATTGACTACTCCAGAACGTAATGGAGATAAACGTGATTCATCTAAATCTGGATATCGTTTATAAAGTTCCTCAGTAACTATTAAACCCAGTACTGAATCACCAAGAAATTCAAGACGCTCATTAGTTTCTTTACTTCCCGATTCATATGCAAATGAACGATGAGTAAAAGCTAACTGCAGAAGTGAGGGTTCAATTTCAACCCCCAATGCTTCGTTGAGCATCGAGCTCAGATCAAACCTCTAGAACTTGGCGGCGGTTATAAGTACCGCACGTTGGACATGCTGTGTGTTGAAGCTTTGGAGATTGGCATTGTCCGCATGTTGCTAAAGAGGCAGCAGTCGTTTTCCACTGGCTACGGCGTGAGCGCGTCTTAGAACGCGACATTTTTCGCTTTGGTACTGGCACGGTTCGAACCTCTTCTTTTCTCAAAGCAGCGGTGGCTGCAAGGGGTAAGTATCCCCCAAAAACCCTAATTCTTGAAATCGGCCAGCGGACTACTCCAGGTCTAGGCCGTTTAATCCCGCCCAACGGGCATCAATTACCTCATGAGCGTGATCGGCCGGCAAATCGGCCCACTTGCCACCGCACTCTGGACATAGGCCTAAGCAATCATCGCTACAGAGCGGATTAATAGGAAGTGCGAGAACGATTGCATCACGAATGGGGCCCTCTAAATCCATGACATCGCCATCCATCATTAATTCATCAGCGATATCTAAATCATCCTCATCCTCGTTGCGCTTTTTCTTAGTGCGCTCAACCTTTTGCGTATAGTAATAAAGCTCCTGAATTTTGCGTTCAATCTCAAGGGCCATCGGATCTAAGCAGCGCGTGCATTCACCTTTAGCAACTGCAAAAATTTCGGCCGTAAGTAAAACGCCTTCGGTGACAGATTCCAAGCGGGCATCAACTTCAATAATGTCACCCACGGGCACGCAAATTAAATCGACACCCACTTTTTCTGGCACGGTGATATCGAGTTCATATTCCTTTAATTCACCGGCTCGGCGGGCTAGCTCATGCGTATTGAGTTTATAAACCTCGGGTAAGCGTGCCATGAAGATTAGTCGGCATCTGAGAGTTGGGCTAAGACATCTTTATCATTTGCCCCAGCCAAACGTTCACGGCCTCTAGCAACTGCATCCTGAGTCTTATTTAAAATAACTTCCAAAGTTGCAAGACGTCCATCAATGTATTCCTCAACTTCTTGCTTTTCTTGTTCAGCGAGGGACCTGGCATCATCGATAATTTTGCGCGCTTCATCACGTGCATTTTGAACAATCGCAGTCTGCTCAACCATGCGTGCAACATCTTCGCGCGCCATTGCAATCATTTGTTCTGAACTGACACGACCTTCTTCAATAATTGCATCACGCGCTGCAAGTAGCTTTTGGGCTGACTCAAAATCTGTAGGTAAGGATTCACGGGCTTCATCTAAGAGTTCTAGCATTTCGCCGCGATGAACTACACAACTGGCAGAAAGTGGAACACCACGTGCCTCTTCCACCATAGTTATGGCTGCCGTTAATTTTTCGACTGAGTCCATTGCTTTACTTCCCTGCTACTCGAAGTTTGAGCGCTGCATTGACCGAGGCTGGCACCATTGTGGAAACATCTCCCCCGTAGTGTGCGAGCTCCTTAACTAAAGATGAGGATAAGAATGAATGTGATGGAGCTGTTGCCATAAACATTGATTCAACCCCAGCTGCTTGCAAATTTACTTGTGCCATTTGTAGCTCATAATCAAAGTCGGTAACTGCGCGAAGGCCCTTAACAATAACTTGCACTGAATTGCTCTTGCAGTAATCAACTAGTAGTCCAGACCAAGAATCAACCACAACATTTGGCAAATTTGATGTGGTTTCACGAATCATCTCAATGCGTTCGGCTACGGTGAAAAGTGAGGATTTAGTGCGGTTCTCTAACACAGCAACAACGACTTGATCAAAATGAGCACTTGCGCGAGTAATGATGTCTAGGTGCCCATATGTAATTGGATCAAAGGAGCCGGGACATACTGCGCGCTTCATGGTTCAAACGCTAGCAAGAGATGCCGGAGTTAGCCATTCTCAGGCGTGTAATTGCCGTAGAAAATCGTGGCTTGACCATAATTTCTATCGCGCACTGCCTTGAAAGCTTGCGGCCAAGTGAAATTTGATCGCTTTGCGGTGCGCTCAACTGCGATGAGTGCATCACCTTTAAGAAAAGCACCTTCATGTAATTTACGTAAAATCTCTTCTACTTCTTGATCTTGAAAATCATATGGCGGGTCAACATAAACAATGTGATATTTCTCTTTAGGCGGATCACTGAGAAAGCGTTGCGCTGACATTGGATAAAGTTGAAACTTTCCAGCGGGCTTATTTTTATTCACAAGTTCTAAGTTATTTTCAATCGTCTTCTGGGCTTCCGGATCTTTTTCGACGACATGTACAAGTGAAGCGCCACGCGAAAACGCTTCTAACGCTATTGCCCCTGAGCCTCCAAAGAGATCTAGAACATGTAGACCCAGAAAATCACCGAACTCAGAAAGCAGCGATGAAAATAAACCCTCGCGAGCTCGATCAGATGTAGGTCTGGTTGCACCAGCAACGGTTCCTAGAGTTCGACCTTTTGCAACGCCAGCAATAATTCTCAATGCATCAACCCTTATCTAAATAGTCAACGGCCATATCGCGTGCCATGGCATTTAATTCATTCTTAAGCGCAGGATAACTCGTTAAATCAGGGGATGCACTAATTATCTCCTGGGCATCGCGCCGAGCAGCTTCGATCAAATCTTCATCACGTAGAACTCGTAGTAACCTCAAATGAGATTGTGTTCCAGACTGCCTTGCACCCAGCACATCACCTTCACGGCGTTGTTCTAAATCGATACGCGAAAGTTCAAAGCCATCCAGGGTTGCAGCTACCGCATCTAGGCGCGCTCGTGCAGGAGTTTCTGCCATAGCGTTGGTAACAAGTAAGCAAAGCCCTGGAGAAGTTCCACGGCCAACTCGACCACGCAACTGATGAAGTTGTGAAACACCGAAGCGATCGGCATCCATAATCACCATGACTGTTGCATTTGCAACATCCACTCCTACTTCAATGACGGTCGTTGAAACAAGTACATCTATTTCTCCTGCCGCAAAAGCCGTCATTGTGCGCTCTTTTTCTTCAGTGCTCAAACGTCCATGCAACATTGCTAGCTTTAAACCAGACAGTGCATCGCCATGCAAGCGGGGCGCTAACTCTTCAACCGATGCAATATCATTAGATTCAGTGCCAAAAAGAAAGTCAATATCGGCATTTTCATCGCTACCCGCTTGGATTCGTGGCGCCACGATGTAAGCCTGGTGACCTTGCGCAACTTCTTCGCGAATACGTTCCCATGCGCGCTCTAAGTAACCCGGCTTCTCCATTACTGGAATTACGTGCGTTGTAATTGGTTGTCGCCCCAGTGGAAGTTCGCGCAAAGTTGAAACATCTAAATCACCAAAGACTGTCATCGCAACCGTTCGTGGAATTGGCGTCGCAGTCATAACGAGTAAGTGCGGTGGTTTCTGCGCTTTTTCTTTTAGCGCATCGCGCTGTTCAACTCCGAATCGATGCTGTTCATCCACCACAATCAAACCAAGATCTTTGAATTCCACTTTCTCTCCGAGTAATGCATGTGTTCCAATAACTATGCCGGCATCCCCCGAAGCGGCAAGAGCTAATGCCGCTTTTCGCGTCGGTACATTTTGTGAACCAGTAATTAAAGTTACTTGCGTTGCTTTATCTTGCGAACCTAACTTTCCACCTTGAGCTAAATCTCCAAGAAGCTTTTCAATTGTTCGAAGGTGCTGTGCCGCCAAAACTTCAGTAGGCGCTAATAAAGCTGCTTGTCCCCCACTATCAACTACGGCCAACATGGCGCGCAAAGCCACAATTGTTTTACCCGAACCAACTTCACCTTGAAGTAAGCGATGCATCGGGTGATCCTGGGCTAAGTCGCGCTCAATCTCTGCGCACACAGTTTTCTGTCCTCCAGTTAATTCAAAAGGCAGCGACTTATCAAAAGCCTCCAAGATTCCGCCTGTAATAGTTTTTCGAGATGCCGTATTGAGTTTCTTTAATTCATTACGCCGCATTACCAATAAAGATTGCAAAAGAAATGCTTCATCAAAAGTTAAACGTTCGCGGGCTTTTTCCGCTGAATCCAAATCAGCTGGGCGATGCAACTGCACTAGCGCTTGGTGAAGAGTTGGATAATCATGTGCTTGCCTAATATTTTCGGGAAGGTAGTCTTCAATCTCATCTAGAGAATCGATAGCCATCTCGACACATTTAGAAATCTTCCATGAAGGCATCTTCGAGGTAGCCGGATACACTGGAAGAAATTTCCCAGCAAATGAGCTGGCAGCGGCATCAACATCATTGCCATCGGGAATCATTTCGTAATCTGGGTGTGCCAGTTGCTTCTTGCTATTAAATACGCCGACTTTGCCGGCAAATAAACCTTGTCGTCCTACTTTGAGCTCTTTTTCACGCCAGGCTTGATTGAAGAAAGTAAGCGAGAGTTTGTCGGTCCCATCGGTCACAACAACTTCAAAAATACTTCCCTTTCGCCCACGTAAAGGCCTATTTGTGGAAGAAAAAACTTCGGCCAAAATCGTGACTTCATCACCTTCAGTTAATGCAGAAATATCTGAAAGCTCTCCGCGCACCATGTACCGGCGGGGATAGTGGCGCATCAAATCGCCCACACTCTTAATTTCAAGACCATCACTTAGAACTTTGGCAGTGCGATCCCCAACTACTGAGGAGAGTTTGCTATCAAGATCTGCCATGCGGGCATTCTCCCGTAAAAGCTGCTGACGCAACGTTCATTACGTGATTTTTACGCTCAATTTGCGTTGAGCCTAACGGGGCTTTGAGTGGATTGGCGTATGCCCATTACCTCGCGATACCCTAGCGCCTTGTCCGTTAAGGACTACTTACGTTCACAAATAAAAGGAGTACCGCTGTGGCATCAACATGCGATATCTGTGGCAAAGGGCCCAGCTTCGGCAATAACGTTTCTCACTCACAGGTAAAGACACGTCGCCGTTGGAATCCAAATATTCAGCGCGTTCGTACACTTGTTAAGGGTGCGACTAAGCGTCAAAACGTATGTACTTCATGCCTAAAGGCTGGAAAAGTTACACGCTAATTTTTTCTCATTAATTGAAATGGCGCCAGGTATCTGGCGCTTTTTTCATTTCCAGACCAGTAACTCCAGTTCCAGCTTTTACTTCACCTACGCACAAACCAGGCAAATCTTTACCGGTTGCCAGAAAGACATGATCTTCTCCACCGGCAAAAATCCACTGCCAGACATCGACATCAGTACTCGAAGCTAACTCCTGTATCTGTACAAACTCTTCGCTATTTTCAAAAGCTGCAGCATCAAAGCACAACTGCACACCTGATGCTTGCGCCAGCTGGCCAGCTTGAATTACTAAAGCATCACTGACATCGCACATTGAATGTGCTCCTTTGTTTGCAAAGGCAACAGCCATCGAATAATCAAGTGTGGGAGCACAGAATTCATCAATTGCGTATTGCTCTAAATCGTTTGGTTCTGGCTTTTCTATACAAGCTAAACCTGCTGCAGACCAACCGGGCAATGACGATACATAAATTGCATCTCCGACTTTTGCTCCACTTCGAGAAATCGCATCAGCAACTTCACCAAGTGCGGTCATGGAAATTACCTTGAAAGCTCCACGAGTTAAATCTCCTCCAACCACCACCGCCCCACAACTGCTGGCTTCATGTTTGATTCCCTGAGCTAACTCACTTATCCATTCAATAGTTTCTTGTCCCGTTAAGGTAACGGCCACAACTAAATATGTTGGAGTTGCACCCATTGCATAAACGTCGGCCAAGTTTGCTGCGCATATTTTGCGACCAATTTCAAAGGCTCCAGACCACTGGGTATTAAAGTGCGTACCTTCAATGGCCATATCCGTTGTGATGACGGTGTTCGCACTTGTTGCAACAACGGCAGCATCATCACCGATTCCTACGATTACTCCGGGTCCAGTTCCAAAGATCTCGGCCAGCACACCGATTACCTGGCTTTCATCGAAGTTCATAGGAAAAGAGTAATCGACTAGCCAGTTGCCATATCTCTGAAGTAGCCTTGCCTAACCAACGAAAGGAAACTCTCATGTCAGTTCAGGCCTACATTTTGATTCAGACCGAGGTCGGCAAAGCGGGATCCGTAACCAAGGCAATCTCGGGGATCGCTGGTGTAACTCTGGCCGAAGGCGTGACTGGCCCTTATGACGTCATCATGCGCGCAGAAGCGCAAAGCATGGAAGATTTTGGTCGTTTAATTTTATCTAAAGTCCAAGCGGTCGCAGGAATTACTCGCACCTTAACCTGCCCAGTAACTCACCAGTAAAAATTAATTAACTGTGCGCACGCTCTATACAAACGCGCGCTTTTGGTCGGCAGACCAAGAAATTTTTCACGATTTACTCGTTGAAGATTCCATAATTATTGCAACTGGTGCCACAGCTAAAAATAGCGCTACCGACACAACTATTGATTTGAATA
>Ga0136641_1000467_pt1 | contig 17577 bp, 17 predicted proteins | sample EliLak1302023Y_FD_115312 | JGI IMG/M metagenome (GOLD analysis project Ga0136641, IMG submission 115312) | Freshwater microbial communities from Elizabeth Lake, Yosemite National Park, California, USA - 13020-23Y | ecosystem: Environmental > Aquatic > Freshwater > Lake ...
GCCGATGTTGCCCCCGATCAACAGCCCGCAGACGCCGGCTGCCCCAGCCGTGGCGCAGGGTGCCCGGCGTGCCCGGTGGCGTGTTGCCACGCGCTGGGTTTCGGCCGCTGCGGTGCTGCTGGCCGCTGCGTCCCCCTGGGCGGCCTGGGTCATGCTGGCGCTGGTGGTGGCGCTAGTCGGGGCGCATCTGGCCGTCGCGCTGTGGGGTGAGCTGTTGCGGCGCGACACGGCGCGGGCGGCGATCTTGCCGGCGGTCGAGACCACCCCGCCGGCCCGCTTGCAGCGCTTCGAGGCCGACCGCGCGGTCGGTCAGCGCTTCCTGCAAGGCGGCGACTGAAGGCCAGGCGCCGCTCTGGGACCCCGCCCCGCCTGTAACGGGTCGGGCTGAGTCTGTCGGGCGAGGACGGATTGATCTCCAAGCCCACCCACCCGGACGCGTTGCTGGTGCTGTTCCAGGTCCAGGTCCAGGCCCAGGCCCGGCGGCACGGCAGCGCTCCTGCGAAGGCAGCGCGGACTGACCCGGCCGCTCCGCTGCTGACAGCGCTGGCCCTGACGCCGGGCCAGCGCCTGGAGAACGGGCAACTGATCGAGGCCCTGAAGGATGCCGTCGAGCACTACACGGCGGCCGCGCTGGCCGTGCGGATGGTGCGGCTGCGCCCGTTGCGGCGCTCGGTCGGTTTCGAAGGCGCGACGCTGCGCGCAACGCGGCTCGAGGGCTACCCGCTCTGCGTGCCGACCGTGGTGGTTTGATGCCGATTCCGCCGCAGGCACCCTGTTCGGTGCCCGTGGCGGGCTCTGACCCTTTGCAGGGTCAGGCTTGCAGTTTGGATTTGCGCTGGCGGGAGATACCGCCCATCAAACCAAATCCTGCCAAGACCAGCGCATAACTTGCCGGCTCTGGAACCACATTGGCAATATTCTGGCTGCTGGCAATTTTCTGGCTGCCGGATTGCTCGACCGAGGCGGTCGGCTCAAAGGAGTCCAACCAGACGCAGTTGCCATAACCACCGTAAGGACACCCGGTCCCATTTTTGGACCATTCCACACCGCTGAAACCGCCGCTGCCTTGCTCTATCCAGAAGCCCTTATCTGACCCTTCCGAGTCGAAGTCGAAGTAGAGCCCATCGGCTGCCGCTGAAAGTCCGCCCAGCAGGCCGAACAGGCTGGGGCCCGCGCCGAAGCCGCCGGCCTGCGTCGCGGTGAAAGAGGTGACGTCACTACCGAGCTGGATGCTGACGGACGCGGAATAGATGTTGGCCTCGGTGATCGTGCCGATGGTGCCGTCGGTGGTGATGGTGCCGGTCACTGTTATGGCGCCGGCATTGAAGGCGTAGTCGTAAGCGGTCGAGCTGGCCTGGGCGCCGGCCGCACCCGCAGCCAAGGCGGCCACGAGGGCCCACTTCCCGCACCGTCCCACGCCAGTGGCGGTCTGGCTGCGGGCTGTCGTCGTTTCTTGCTTGCTCATGTCTTGTCTTTCATCGTGGTTGGAGTGCAGCGACACGCTGCGGCGTAAGGGGTCGCGCCATGGCGTGGGGGCTGGATAGCCGAACGCGCAGTGGACAGGCCCCACATGAAAACCGGGTCGGATATTGAACGTTGAATATTTAAATACCCTGAAGCCATCACCCCCGCAGTTGGGGGTGGGAGTTGCAGGTGGGGTATGCGCCCACCGGGCACACCCGTGCCCTGGCGCAGCGTGCCCGGCGTGTCCGGTGGCGGTTTGCGAAGCGCTGGGGGCGCGCCCCGGGCCGCGACTTGGGCATGATGCGGCGACCACCACACCGGACCTGCCATGGACCTTGCGCCCCCTTACGCCCGCCTGCTGGCCGGCCACCGTTCGATCCGCCAGTACCGCGACGAGCCCATCCCGCCCGGCCTGATCGACCGCCTGCTGACCGATGCGCTGCAGGGCTCGTCGTCCAGCGGCAACCTGAACCTGGTCTCGGTTGTCAAGACGCAGGACCCGGTGCGCAAGGCGCGGCTGCACGAATTGCATTTCGAGCAGCCGATGGTGCTGCAGGCGCCGCTGGTGCTGACCTTCTGCGCCGACAGCTTCCGCACCCGAAGCTGGCTGGCCCAGCGCGAGGCGCGGCTGGGCTTCGGCGACCTGATCAGCTGGCACGTGGCGGCCTTCGACGCGGTCATCCTGGCGCAGACGGTGGCGCTGGCGCTGGAAAGCCACGGTCTGGGCATCTGCTACATGGGCACCACGCTGCACAGCATGGGCGCGATTGCCGACTTCCTGGAACTGCCCGACCACTGCCTGCCGGTCACCAGCCTGGTGGTCGGCTGGCCCGCCGAACAGCCGCCGCAGCGCGACCGCCTGCCGGGCGCCGCGTGGATCCACGCCGAGCGTTACCAGCGTCCCACGCCGGGCGACATCGACCGCCATTTCGGCGAACGGGAAAGGCGCGGCCGCGAGCGCTACCTGAGCCTCTCGCCCGAGATGGCCGCACGCTGGCAGGCGCACGGCATCACCTCGCTGGCGCAGTTCTACACCAGCAAGATCAAGTACGACCCCGACCAGTTCGCCGTCGATTCGGCGGCGCTGGAAGCGCTGCTGCGCGAGCGCGGCTTTCTGGGCTGATCGACCGGGATCTGGCGCTACCATGCCGTTCATGGCCGCCGACACCACCACCCTGCGCCGCGTCCTGAAAGGCTGCCACACGGTGGCCATCGTCGGCCTGTCGGCGGAGTGGCACCGGCCCAGCCACTTCGTTGCCAAATACCTGCAAAGCCACGGTTACCGCATCGTGCCGGTGAACCCGCGCTACGCGGAGATCCTGGGCGAGACCAGCTACGCGCGGCTGGAAGACATCCCCTTTGCGGTCGACATGGTCGATGTCTTTCGCCGCACCGAAGACGTGCTGGCCATTGCGCAGAGCGCCGTGGCCATCGGCGCGAAGTGCTTCTGGCAGCAGATCGGCGTGCTCAACACCGAAGCCGACACGCTGGCGCAAGCCGCCGGGCTGGACAGCGTGATGAACCGCTGCGTGAAGATCGAGCACGCGCGCCTGTTCGGCGGCCTCAACTGGGTGGGCGTGGACACGAAAATCATCTCGGCGCGCAGGCCCTTGTGATGACTGACCACGTCTTCAAACCCGAGACCCTGGCCATCCACGCCGGCCAGATACCCGACGCCGCCACCGGCGCCCGCGCGCTGCCGATCTACCAGACCACCAGCTTCGTCTTCGACAGCGCCGAGCACGCCGCCAGCCTGTTCAACCTGCAGACTTTCGGCAATGTCTACAGCCGCCTGAGCAACCCCACCGTGGCGGCTTTGGAAGAACGTGTCGCGGCGCTGGAAGGCGGCCGCGCGGCGGTGGCCAGCGCCAGCGGCATGGCCGCCGAGGCGATGGCGCTGATGACCATCCTGCAGGCCGGCGACCACGTGGTGGCGGCGGGGGCTCTCTACGGCGGCAGCGTGACCATACTGGCCGTCAGCCTGAAGAAGTTCGGCGTCGAGACCACCTTCGTCGACGGCCGCAGCGCCGACGCCTACGCCGCTGCGATGCGCCCCAACACCCGCGCGGTGTTCGCCGAAACCCTGGGCAACCCCAGCCTGCTGGTGCTCGACATCGCGGCGGTCGCCGAGGTGGCTCACGCCCACGGCGTGCCGCTGGTGGTGGACAACACGGTGCCCTCACCGTTCCTGTGCAACCCGCTGGCGCATGGCGCCGACATCGTCGTCCACAGCGCGACCAAATACCTGGCCGGCCACGGCACCACGCTGGGCGGTGTGGTCGTCGAAGGCGGCCAGTTCCCCTGGGACAACGGCAAGTTCCCGGGCATGACCGAGCCGTCGCCCGGCTACCACGGCGTGAAGTTCTACGAGACCTTCGGCGATTTCGGCTTCAGCATGCGCTGCCGCATGGAAACGCTGCGCGTCTTCGGCGCGGCGCTGTCACCGATGAGCGCCTGGCAGATCCTGCAAGGCGTCGAAACGCTGCCGCTGCGCATGGAAAGGCACTGCAGCAACGCCCTGAAAGTGGCCGAGTTCCTGCGCGCCCACCCGGCGGTGGCCTGGGTCAACTACCCGGGCCTGCCCGACCACCCGCAGCATGCGCTGCTGCTGCGCCAGATGCGCGGCGCTTCGGGGCTGCTGGCTTTCGGCGTGAAGGGCGGCGCGGACGGTGCTGTCCAGGCTGGGGTGAAATTCATCGAGGGTGCGCAGTTCATGAGCCACCTGGTGAACATCGGCGACACCCGCACGCTGATCAGCCATCCGGCCAGCACCACGCACCGGCAGCTCGACGCGGCCCAGCAGGTCGCCGCTGGCGTGCCGCCGGACATGGTGCGCATCTCGGTGGGCCTGGAGCACATCGACGACATCCTGTGGGACATCGATCAGGCGCTGACCCGGGCCAGCGCCTAGCGGCAGCGTAGCGGGATCGCCGTCAGCGGCGCTCAGCCGACAGGCCCGCTGCCCGTGGGCGGCGCGGCCACCGTGCCAGGGCCCGCGGTCTGTGCCGTTTCGCCAGCGGCCTTGTTCGCGGCTGTGCCGGGTGCACCCGCCGGGTCCTTGGGCTCGCTGGCGCCCATGGCCCGGTTCAACTTGTCGAGCAGCGTGAAGACGCTGTCGATGCTGAAACCTGCGAGGAAGGCCACGCCGAAAGACACCGAGGACACGGTGATGGCCGAGGAGTTGGTGGTCAGCGCGTTGGGGACCCAGAACCAGCCGATGATGATGCCGGCCAGCCCGCCGAGCGCGATGCGCAGCACCAGCGACAGCAGATCGACGATGCGCGCATCGCCCTGGCCGTTGTGCCAGCCGTTGACGAAGAGCAGTCTGCGCATCAGGAAGACACAGGCGCCCAACAGGCCGTACAGGCCGGGCAGCATCCAGGAAACGAGCAGGAAGACCTTGTTGCGCGTCGCGTAGATGAACTCGTCCAGCGGCAGGCTGTAGCCCTGGTCGATCTGCAGCGACTTCACGAAGCAGGCAATGCTGCGTTCGTAGGCCTCGAGGTCGACCTTGGCGTCAGCACCCGCCGGCTTGCCCTTGACGCCTTCCGGCAACTTGGGGCAATCGAGCTCCGGCGGCAACTCTTCCTTCAGGCTGCCCACCGTGCTGATCGCGTCGGCTGGCGACGCGCATTCGGCAGATGGGCCGTTGGGGTCGGAATTGAGGGCCTTCGACAGGCCCTGTGACCAGCAGGGTCCATAGGTCTGGAACAGCGCGGGCACGTAGCGGATGACCGCCGACTCGACCAGCATGGCCCGCACCGCGACCAGCTTGCCGAAGAGCCGCTTGGCATCGTGCACCAGCTTCTGGTAGCCGTCCAGATGGGCCAGTGTCGGCGCCTGGACGTTCAGCACCCGCTCGTAGCGGTACATTTTCCAGGCGAAGTAGACCTTCTCGGGCAAGCGCTCGCTGACCAGCTCCTGGTACTCGCGCAGGGCCAGATCGGCCTTGTGCAATTCCGAGCTCTGGAACGAGAGGTACAGCGTCAGCAGCAGCGTCAGCAAGCCGACCAGGTAGGGCGTCATCTGTGCGGCACGGTTGCTGAAGCGGCCCAGCCAGGTTTCGCGGCGCAGCAGCTGGTCCACCGTGATGCCCAGTTCGGCCGAGACGGCTTCCATGGCCGTGTTCAGCGGCGTGGCGCTCGGGTGCTCACCGGCCTCGAGCGCCTGGGTCGCGCGGTCGATTTCATCGAAGATGGAACTGCCCTGGGGTAGCCTGCCGCGCTGAAAGGCGTGCATGGCAATCAGGCGTGCCCGGGGCAGGACTTCGTCGATGCTCAGCTGGGCCATGGTGGGTCGAAAAGCGGGGCGTTGCCGGTCTGGCGACTACTTCAAGACGCCGCGTATCCAGCCACTGGGTGACTGGCAGGCACAGGGCGCGCCCGGCGGCCCCGGCTGCACGGCCCGGCACCAGGACTGCGGGGTGATGCAGACGGTGCCAGGCCGCGCGTCCTTGGGCTGGGCAGCAGCCTCTGCCAGCAGGGCCAACGCCAGTGGCAAACCCAGCATCAGCAGGCGTCTGAAATCGGACATGGCCCATCTCCTGGCATCAAGGCACTTGCAGGAACCCGTGCCCGACGGCGTGCCGCCGAGGGTGATTCCCAGCCCACGGCAGCCTCGACCGGCCGGCCGCCGCGCGTTCAAACCGTCAAGCTAGCGCAAATCGAGCATGAGCACCATCCCCAGGCCTGCGGGACATCGATCAGGCGCTGGCTGCCAGCAGCGCTCGGACGCTCGCCCGGCCTGATGGCCATAGGGACTGGCCCGCACCACCAGATGGGGATGACAAGCCGGCGCAGGCTCGTCATCGTTGACAGCGACCGTCGACCCCGCCGTCGTCGGCATCTTTCGAGGATCCAGCGACATGACCCCTGTTCCCAACGCGACCGACCGCCTCGTCATCGGCGGCGGCGCTACCGCCATGGCCTTCGTCGACGCCTTGCTCAGCGAGCAGCCGCAGGCCACGTCGATGCCCGGGCTGCTGGCCCAGTTGCAGCCGGCTGCAGCCCCGGCATGAGTGGCCTGCGATGGGCGCAGCCTAAAGTCCGCACCCTGCAACTGGGCAGCTTGCGCATGCAGGTGGCCCTGCAGGGCAGCGGCCCACTGGTGCTGCTGTGCCACGGGTTTCCCGACCTGTGGTGCTGCTGGCGTTCGCAAATGGCGGCGCTGGCCGCGGCGGGTTTTCGCGCTGCGGCGCCCGACATGCGGGGCTATGGCGGCACCGACGCGCCGGCCGACCCGGCCCAGTACACCATGCTGCACCACGTGGGCGACCTGGTGGCGCTGGTGCAGGCCCTGGGCGAGACGCAGGCCGTCATCGTGGGCCACGACTGGGGCGCGCCGACAGCCTGGAACGCCGCGCTCTTGCGGCCCGATTGCTTCCGCGCCGTCGCCGGGCTGAGCGTGCCCTATGCGCCGCCAGGCCCCATCGACCTGCTGGGTGCGCTGGAACGACAGGGCATCGGCAACTTCTACATGCAGTATTTCCAGACGCCCGGCGTGGCCGAAGCCGAACTGCAAGCCGACGTGGGGGCCACGCTGCGCCGTAGCACCTTCAGCCTGTCGGGTGAGGGTGCCGGCGGTGTCGCCGGCCTGATGGCACCGGGCGCGGGTTTCCTGTCTGCCACGGTGGACCCGCCGCAGATGCCGGCCTGGGTCGATGCCGCCGACCTGGCCCACGCCACGGCCGAGTTCCAGCGCACGGGTTTTCGCGGCGCGCTGAACTGGTACCGCGCCATCCGGTCCTCGTGGGAACTGATGGCGCCGTGGCGCGGCCTGCCCATCCGCCAGCCTTCGCTGTTCATCGCCGGTGACCGCGACGACGTGATGAAGTTCCCCACCTCGCGCGCAGCCATGGCGCGCTTCGAGAAGACGCTGCCCGGCCTGCGCGGCTGCCACCTGCTGGAAGGCGCGGGCCACTGGGTGCAGCGCGAGCGGGCTGTCGCGGTGAACGCGCTGCTGCTGGACTTTCTGCGCGGGCTCTGAAAGCGCCGGGAGGGTGGTCGGCGCGTACCATGCGCCTTCCGTTTCCAGCCCTTGCGCCATGAGCATCTACGACCAGCATCTCGACCGGAACCCGGCCAACTTCGCGGCCTTGTCGCCGGTCAGCTTTGTCGAGCGCAGCGCCGAGGTCTTCGCCGACCTGCCGGCCGTGGTGCATGGCGCCCGGCGCTACACCTGGGCGCAGACGCGCGACCGGTCGGCCCGTTTGGCGGCGGCTTTGCGCAGCCTGGGCGTGGCGCGCGGCAGCACCGTCAGCGTGATGCTGCCCAACGCGCCCGAGATGGTGGAAGCGCATTACGCGGTGCCGGCGCTGAACGCCGTGCTGAACACCCTGAACACGCGGCTGGACGCGCCGCTGCTGGCCTGGCAGATGAACCACTGCGAAGTGCAGGTGCTGATCACCGACCGCGAGTTCGCGCCGCTGATCGGCCCGGCGCTGCAGAGGCTGCGCGACGACTTCGGCCGCACGCCCATCGTCATCGACGTGGCCGACAGCGAATACAGCGGCGCCGGTGCCCTGCTGGGCACGCTGGAATACGAGGCCCTGCTGGCCGCGCACGCGCCACTGGCGAAACTGCAAGGTCCGGCCGACGAATGGGACGCCATCGCCGTCAGCTACACCAGCGGCACCACCGGCGACCCCAAGGGCGTGGTCACCCACCACCGCGGCGCCTACCTCAACGCGGTGTGCAACGCAGCCACCTGGACCATGCCGCACTTCCCGGTCTATCTCTGGACCTTGCCGATGTTCCACTGCAACGGCTGGTGCTTCCCCTGGACCGTGGCGATGCTGGGTGGCACCCACGTCTGCCTGCGCAAGGTCGAAGCGAAAGCCATGCTGGACGCGATGCGCGAGCACGGCGTGGACCACTACTGCGCCGCGCCCATCGTGCACAGCCTGCTGATCCATGCGCCGGCCGACCTGCGCAGCGGCATCACGCAGCAGGTGCGCGGCATGGTGGCCGGCGCGGCGCCGCCGGCGGCCATGATCGAAGGCATGGCGAAACTGGGCTTCGACATCACCCACGTCTACGGCCTGACCGAGGTCTACGGCCCGGCCAGCGTGGCCGTGAAGCGCCTTTCGTGGGCCCAGGAGTCGCTGTCGGAACAGACCCGCCTGAACGGCCGCCAGGGCGTGCGCTACATGCTGCAAGAGGGCATGACGGTGCTGGACGCCGAGACTCTTGCCCTCACGCCGGCCGACGGGCAGACCCTGGGCGAGATCATGTTCCGCGGCAACATCGTGATGAAGGGCTACCTGAAGAACCCGGCGTCCACCGCCCAGGCCTTCGAGGGCGGCTGGTTCCACACCGGCGACCTGGCCGTGATGGAGCCCGACCGCTACGTGAAGATCAAGGACCGCAGCAAGGACATCATCATCAGCGGCGGCGAGAACATCAGCAGCCTGGAAGTCGAAGACGCCCTCTACCGCCACCCCGCCGTGGTGGCCTGCGCCGTGGTGGCGCGGCCCGACCCCAAGTGGGGCGAGACGCCGGTGGCCTACGTGGAACTGAAGCCCGGTGCCGAAGTCAGCGCGGCCGAGCTGGTGGCCCACTGCAAGGGCCTGCTGGCCGGCTACAAGGTGCCGCGCGAGATCCGCTTCGAAAGCATCCCGAAAACCAGCACCGGCAAGATCCAGAAATTCCAGCTGCGCGAGCGGGCCAAGAGCGCCGGCGCTTTCGAGTGAAGGAAGACCGATGAGCGACACCGACCTGGTGCTGAGCACCCACGACGCGCGCGGCGTGGTCACGCTGACGATGAACCGGCCGGGCGCCTACAACGCGTTGTCGGTGGACATGCTGAACGCGCTGCAAACCGCGCTGGATCGTGTGGCCGACGACGAACGGGCGCGCGTGGTCGTCATCGCCGCCGCCGGCAAGGCCTACTGCGCCGGGCATGACCTGAAGGAGATGCGCGCCGAGCCGTCGCTGGGCTACTACGAAGCCCTGTTCGCGCAGTGTGGCCGCATGATGATGAGCATCCAGCGCCTGCCCGTGCCGGTGGTGGCGCGGGTGCAGGGCATGGCCACCGCGGCGGGCTGCCAGCTGGTGGCGATGTGCGATCTGGCGGTGGCCGTGCGCGAGGCGAAGTTCGCCGTCAGCGGCGTCAACCTGGGCCTGTTCTGCAGCACGCCGAGCGTGGCGCTCAGCCGCAACCTGGGGCGCAAGGCGGCTTTCGAGATGCTGGTGACGGGCGACTTCATCAGCGCCGACGAGGCCCTGGCGCGCGGCCTGGTCAACCGCGTCGTCGCTGCCGACCAGCTCGACGCCGCAGTCGACGCGCTGGTCTCGCGCATCGCCGGCAAGCCGCGGGCGGCGCTGGCGCTGGGCAAGGCGCTGTTCTACCGCCAGCTGGAAAGCGGCATCCAGGCCGCCTACGACGACGCAGCCACCACCATGGCCTGCAACATGATGGACGCCAGCGCGCTGGAAGGCGTGCAGGCTTTCATTGACAAGCGGCCGCCGGACTGGCGGTGACAACGGGCCTCTCGCCGGTTCTGCGCGCGCTCAGCGTCGTTCAAGCGTCGTTTCAGCGTCCTCGCCAGACCGGTGCCCGTTTTTCCAGGAAGGCACGCGGACCTTCCTGTGCGTCTTCGCTGGCCGCCACAGCGGCCCAGGCGGCGTCCTCGATCTGGAAGGCGATGTCCAGCGGCTGCCCGCTGCACGCCAGCACCGTGCGTTTCACGGCCTGCACGGCCAGCGGGCCGTTGCTGGCGATCTGACGGGCGAGGGCCTGCGCACGGGGCAGCACCGCGGCGGCCGGCAGCACTTCGTTGACCAGACCGATGCGCAGCGCTTGGGTCGCGGCGATGGCCTGTCCGGTCAGCAGCAACTGCATCGCTGCCGCATGGCCGACCTGCTGCGGCAGGCGGGCCATCGAGCCGGCGAAGGGCAGCACCGCGCGCTGCACCTCGGGCCAGCCGAAGCGGGCGTGCTCGGCAGCGATGCGGATATCGGTTCCCAGCAGCAGCTCGGCCCCGGCGGCCACGCAGACACCGTTCACCGCGGCGATGACGGGTTTGGCCAGCGGCCAGCTGCGCAGGCCCGACGCGGCCATCACCAGCGGGTCGCTCAGCACGCGCTCGTCCCAGGCGTCGGCCGGCGCGCGGGCGCCGGTCAGCAGCGGCAGCGTCAGGCCCAGGTCGCCGCCGGCGCAGAAGGCCAGCTCGCCGGCGCCAGTCAGCACGGCCACGTGCAGGCTGTCGTCGGCCGCAAAGGCCTGCAGCGCGTCGGCCAGGCGGCACAGCAGCTCGGGCGTCAGCGCGTTGCGGGCGGCGGGGCGGTTGAGGGTCAGCGTCAGCACGCCGTCGGCGCTGTGGGTCAGCAAGGGCAGGGTGTTCATGCAGCCCAGCCCCAGCGCAGCGCGAAAGGAGCCATCACGGCGCGGGCCGCTTCGTCCACATCCGCCAGGGTCACGCCGGTCTGGCAGACCAGCTGCAGCGACAGGCCGCTGGCCGTTTCCTGCCCCAGCACGTCCACCTGCCCCTGCAGCCCGGCGCGGGCCAGGCGTTCGCGCAGCACGCGCAGGGTGGCGCGCAGGCGCAGCGCCGGCTTGTAGACCTTGCCCACCGCCGTTTGCGGCAGCGCGTCCAGCAATTCGATGTGCTTGGGCTGCGCGGGCGGCTCGGCAATGTGCTGCCGGATGAAGCCCAGCAGGCCGGCGCCGTCCACGTCGGCGCCGGCCTTCAGCACCACGTAGGCCACCGGCACCTCGCCGGCGTATTCGTCGGGCGCGCCGACGGCTGCGGCGAAGGCCACGCCGGGGTGGCGCATCAGCGCTTCCTCGATCAGGCCGGGCTCGATGTTGTGGCCGCTGCGGATGATCACGTCCTTGGCGCGGCCGGTGACGAAGACGCGGCCCTCGGCGTCGACGTGGCCGATGTCGCCGCTCAGCAGCCAGCCGCCGTCGAAGGTGCCGGCGTTGCGCGCGGCGTCGGTGTAGCCCGGGCTGACGTGCGGGCCGCGCAGGCGCAGCACACCACTTTCGTCCGGGGCGCAGGCGATGTCACCTGTCCCGTCGCGCTCACCCGCCAGCGGCACCGCCTGCACCTGCGTGTACGGCAGCCGCAGCCCGCAGGAACCCGGCGTGCGCGGGGCGCCGAAGGGTTCGATGGCGACCACGCCGGCGCACTCGGTCATGCCCAGGATGTTGCGCACGCGGATGCCCAGCCGCTGCTCGAAAGCCGCCGCCAGTTCGGGCGGCAGCGGCGAGCCGCCGGTGTAGAGCGCGCGCACGCTGGTCACGTCGGCGCCCTGCACGGGCGTGTTCAGCAGCGTGGCGATGACCGTCGGCACGGCGGCCAGCAGCGTCACGCGGTGGCGTTCCACCACCTGCCAGTAGCGCTGCACGTAGCGCGTGTTGCGCAGGCCCAGCAGCGTGGGCAGCAGGATTTCGGCGCCCGACAGCAGCGTGGACAGGCCGTAGACCAGCGAGCCCGCCACGTGAAAGAGCGGGAAGCCGTTGACGACGACATCGCGCTCGTCCATCGCGTAGAGCTGCGCCGCCGACCAGGCCGTGTGCAACTGGTTGCCGTGCGTGTGCTGTGCCAGCTTGGGCGCGCCGGTGGTGCCGCCGGTGTGGAAGAGGGCGGCCAGGGTGTCGGCCTGCACCGCACGTTCGAAGGCCAGCGCGTCGCCGGGCTGGGCGGCGCGGGCCACGTCGAAGTCCAGCGCGCCGGCGGGCGTTGCGGCCCCGTCCACCGCCACGGCCAGCACCTGCTTCAGACCCGGGCACTGCGCCCGCAGGTCGGCCACGCGCGGCCAGATCGCCAGTTCGGCGTTCGGCCCCAGCGCCACCAGGATGTTGGCGCTCGATGCCCGGACCAGTCCGGCCACGTGGTCGCTGTCCAGCAGGTAGTTGATGGGGCAGGCCACGCCGGCCACCTCGGCACCCCACAGCGCGAAGCAGCCCTGCGGGATGGCCGGCAGCAGGATGGCCACGCGCGGTTCGTCGGCACCGGCCAGCGCGCGGAAGAGGTTGGCCGTGCGCCGCACTTCGGTGATGAAGTCGCAGTAGGTCCAGCTGAGCGTGCGTTCGGGCGCATCGGCGTCCTGCACGTAGCGCAGCGCGGTGCGCTCGGCGTGGCGCGTGGCGCTGTCGCTCAGCGCCGCGTGCAGGCTGGCGTGCGGCATGAAGTCGGCGTAGGGGCCGGACTCGATGCGCTCGACGTCGGCCAGCGTGGCGATGGGGCGCGGGTGCAGGGGCATGGTGGCTGCCGTCGTTCGGCGGTCAGTCGCCCTTGAACCCCGTGGCCTTGACCATCGCGGCCCAGCGCAGGGCCTCGCTCTTCAGCAGCTTGTCGGTGTCGGCGCGGGCGGTGCCGGAGGGGCTGAAGCCGGCCTCGATCAGCTTGGCGCGCGTCTCGGGCGTCTGCACCGCGGCCACCAGTTGCCGGTTCAGCAAGTCCAACATCGCCGGCGGCGTGCCGGTGGGGGCCAGCACGGCGAACCAGGTCGAGACATCGACCTTGGCGTAGCCGGCTTCGATGAAGGTGGGCACCTCGGGCAGCAGCGGCGAACGCTGCGGCGCGGTGGTGGCCAGGGCGCGCATCTTGCCGCCCTTGATCTGCGCCACGCCCAGGGCGGTGGAGACGAAGCAGCCGGCCACATCGCCGGTGACGATGGCGGTGATGGCGTCGCCGGTGGCGCGGTAGTGCACGGGTTCGATCTTGAAGCCGGCAGACTCGGCGAGGACTTCCGCGCCGAAGTGCCCGGGCGTGCCGGCGCCGAAGGTGGCGAAGTTCAGCTTGTCGGTTTTCGCCTTGGCGGCCTTGACGAAATCGGCCACGGTCTTGTGCGGCGAGGTGGCCGGCACCACCAGCAGGAAGTCCACGCGGGCGACTTCGCTGACGGCCACGAATTCCTTGGCCGGGTCGTAGGGCAGCTTGCTGAAAGCGGCCGGCGCGATGGCGATGGCGCTGACGTCGCCCAGCAGCAGACTGTAGCCGTCGGCCGGGCTCTTGGCGACGTTCTGCGCCGCGATCTGGCCGCCGGCGCCGGCACGGTTGTCCACCACCACCTGTTGCTTGATCAGTTCGGCCAGGCGCCCGCCCAGCAGGCGTGCGAGCACGTCGGGCGCCGTGCCCGGCGCGAAGCCCACGGCCAGGCGCACGGGCTTGTCGGGGTAGCTGTCCGCGAAGGCGCTCAAGGGCCAGGGGCTGACGGCGGTCAGCGCGGCGGCGCTGAGCAGGTGGCGGCGGTTCAGTGGGGTCATGGGGGTCTCCGGGATGCGACGGGGTCGGCGTTGTGGGTGGCAGCGGGCACCGGGCACGTGCTCGGTACACGTCCCGATACCGGGCAGCGTCGACAAAGATTAGGCTTTCCAGACACCACTGTCTGTCACCGCCGATGGCGACAGGACTACCCGCAGACCGACGCATTCCCCGTCACCGCCCGCCATGCAGCTGATCCCCGTCGAGTCCCCTGCCGCCCACCCGCCCGTCGGGCCGGACGGCATGGCGCTGGGCGCGCTGGCAGGGGTGATCGCGGCCATCGGCGCGGCCGACTTCGGGCATACCGCCCTGGCCCAGTTGAACCGCTGGATGCCGCTGTGCTGGTGGTCCATCTACCGCCTGCGGGCCGACCAGCCGCCCACCGTGCACGCCGCGGGCAGCTGCGGCGTGCGCGACGGCACCGGCGAAGCCTGGCGCGACTACCGCGCCGGCCTGTACCGCCGCGACGAAACCTTTGCCGCCGCCCGCGAGCAGGTGCAGGGCGGCCAGGCCGTTTTGACGCACTGGCACGCGCGCGAACTGCCGCCCGCCCACCGCCAGCAGATCTACCTGCGCCACGGCCTGCGCGAAAGGCTGTCCATCGTGCAGGGCGATGCCCAGGGCGGCGTGCTGGCCATCAACCTGTACCGCCACCAAGAGCAGGCGGCGTTTTCCGATACCGCCATCGACGCCATGCGCCAGGCCGCCCGGCCCATGCTGGCCTGCGTGGCCCAGCACCTGGCGCTGGCGTCGCGCCCCGCCGCCGGCACCGCGCCGGCCGTGCCCGCAGCGCCGCTGCTGGACGCGCTGACGCCGCGCGAGCGCGAGGTCTGCACCCGCCTGCTGAAAGGCTGGACGCACGAGGGCATCGCCGCCGACCTGCAGCTGTCGGCTGCCACCGTCAAGACCTACCGCGACCGGGCCTTCCGCCGCTTGGGCATCCACCACCGCAACGAGCTGTTCGCGATCGTGTTGGAATCGCGGCCCTGATCCCTCGGCCCCGCGCGGCCGCCCCCGCCGTGCTGCACAGCGCCTTCTACCGTTTCACACCCGTTGCCGACCCGGCTGCGCTGGCCGAACGCCTGCGCGCTTTGGCAGCCGGGTTGCAGGGCAGCATCGTGGTGGCCGCCGAGGGCCTCAACGGCACGGTGGCCGGTGCGACGGCGGCGGTCGGCGCCTTCGAAGCGGCCCTGCAGACCGATGAGCTGCTGGACAGCGCGCTGCGCGGCATGCCCTTCAAGCACAGCGCCTGCACCACACCGCCGTTCGGGCGGCTGAAGGTCGGCGTCAAGCCCGAGATCGTGGCGCTGGGCCTGCCGATGGAAGCGGGCGCACCGCCGCTGCCGGCGCCTGACGAGCGCGACGACAGCCACATCGCCCCCGCCGCCTGGCGCGAACTGATCCAGCGTGACGACGTGGTGCTGCTGGACAACCGCAACCACTTCGAAGTCCGCCTGGGCCGCTTCAAGGGCGCGGTCGACCTCCAGGTGCACAACTTTCGCGACTTTGTGGCCCACGTGCAGGCCCACGCGCCGGCCTGGCGCGCGGCGGGGCGCACGGTGGCCATGTACTGCACCGGCGGGATCCGCTGCGACAAGTCGGCGCCCTGGCTGCGCAGCCTGGGGCTGGACGTGAAGCAGCTGCAGGGCGGCATCCTGAACCACTTCGCGCAGCTGCCGGACGCCGAACTCGACTGGCAGGGCGAGTGCTACGTCTTCGACCGCCGCGTGGCGCTGGACACGCGACTGCAGGAAACGGCGACCACCGCGGCCCAGGTCTACGACCCGCGCCACCCCGACGAAGCCTGGCGGCTGAGGCGGGCGCAGCAGCTGAACGCCACGGACGCCACGGACGCCGACACGTCACCCGCCGCACCCGCGGCACCACCCGCGCCGTGACGCGGCCGCGAGCCCCGTGGACGCCGCCGCTGCGCGACGGTGTCAGCGCCAGCCGGGTGGCTGTCAGCGCCGGGCCATGGGCCTTGCTGGCCGATTTCCTGGCCGCGCGCCTGCCCGCCGCCACCGATTGGCCCGCACGCCTGGCGCGCGGTGAGGTGCTGGACGCACAGGGCCAGGCGCTTGCACCCGACGCCGCCTGCCTGCCCGGTCAGGTGCTCTGGTACTGGCGCGCGCCGCCGCCCGAAGCAGCGCCGCCCGAGGACATCGCCGTGCTGCACCAGTGCGAACACCTGGTGGCCGTCGACAAGCCGCACTTCATGAGCGTCACGCCCGGTGGCCGCCACCTGCACCAGACGGTGCTGGTGCGGCTGAAGCGGTTGCTGGGCATCGCGACGCTGACCCCGATGCACCGACTGGACCGCGAAACCGCCGGCGTGCTGCTGTTCATCGTCCGCCCCCAGGACCGCCACGCCTACCAGACCCTGCTGCGCGAGCGCGAGGTGCACAAGGTCTACGAAGCCGTCGCGCCCTGGCGGGACGGACTGGTCTTCCCGCTGGACTGCATTGACCGCCTGATCGAGCCGGCGGGCGACGATTTCATGCAGATGCAGGTGCAGCCCGGCGAGCCGAACGCGCAGACGCGCATCGAACTGATCCGCCGCCTGGACCCCGACCGGCCCCATCTGGCTCACTATCGGCTGCTGCCCCTGACCGGCCGCAAGCACCAGTTGCGCATGCACCTGAACGGCCTGGGCCTGCCCATCGTGGGCGACCGCATCTACCCCCGGCTGTGGCCCGAGCCGCCGCTGGGCGCGCCGCCCGACTGGTCGAACCCGCTGCAACTGCTGGCCCGCGAGATCGCCTTCACCGACCCCGTGACCGGGCAGGCACGGGCCTTCTGCAGCCGCCGCCGGCTGGCCCTGGCGGGTTGACGCCGGCCTGGCGCCCCGCCGGCCCGCCGAAATGCCCCGGGCGCCTTAGGATGCGCGTCTAAAGCCGTTGTCCCTGCCTCAGCACCAGCCCATGACCCAGCCCCGCATTCCCGGCCGCCGCTTCCTGCATTCGCCCGGCCCGACGCCGCTGCCCGATGCCGTGCTGCACGCGATGGCGCAGCAGCCGATGGACCTGTCCGATCCACGCGTCGACGCCAACATCGCCGCCTGTGAGGCCGGCCTGCGCCGCCTGCTGAACAGCCCGACGGCCGATGTCTTCTTCTTCGCCGCCAACGGCCATGGCGCCTGGGAAAGCGTGGTCGAGAACGTCGCCGATGTGGGCGCCACGGTGCTGATGGCCGGCACCGGTCACTTCAGCGAATCGTGGGCGCTGCAATCCGAGGCGCTGGGCCGCCGGGTCCTGCGCACGCCGTGGCGTGAAGGCTGGGCGATCGACGCCGGCGCCATCGAACAAGCGCTGCGCGATGACCGCGCGCACCGGGTGCAGGCCGTCTTCGCGGTCCACACCGACACCGCCAGCAGCCTGACCAGCGACCTGGCGGCCATCCGCCAGGCGCTGGACGCCGCCCGTCACCCGGCGCTGCTGGTGGTCGACGTGGTGGCTTCGGCGGGCGCTGCGCCTTTCGACATGGACGCGCTGGGCGTGGACGTGGCGATGGGCGCTTCGCAGAAGGGCCTGATGTGCCCGCCGGGCATCGGTTGGGTGGCTGTGAAAGACCGCGCCTTTGCCCAGGCAAAGGCCAACCCGGCGCCGCGCTACTACTGGGACTGGGTGCGCCGCAAGGACGACCTCAGCTACCGCAAGTTCTGCGGCACGCCGCCGCAGAACCTGCTGTTCGGGCTGGAAGCGGCACTGGGCCTGATCTTCAGTGAAGGTCTGCCGCAGGTCCATGCCCGGCACGCCCTGCTGGCCGGCGCCGTGCACGCCGCCGTCGAGGGCTGGGCCACGGCCGGCGCCCTGGGTTTCTTCGCCCAGGAACCGGCGGCGCGCTCGGTCAGCGTGACCAGCATCACGGTGCCGCCGGGCACCGACGTCGAGGCGCTGCGC
>Ga0136641_1000468_pt1 | contig 17576 bp, 18 predicted proteins | sample EliLak1302023Y_FD_115312 | JGI IMG/M metagenome (GOLD analysis project Ga0136641, IMG submission 115312) | Freshwater microbial communities from Elizabeth Lake, Yosemite National Park, California, USA - 13020-23Y | ecosystem: Environmental > Aquatic > Freshwater > Lake ...
CGATGTGCGGCGTCAGCACCACGTTGGCCAGGCTCAGCAGGTCGGGGTGCACGGAGGGCTCGCCCTCGAACACATCCAGGCCGGCGGCGGCGATGCGTCGCTCGCGCAGAGCGGCCGCCAGCGCCGCGTCGTCGACGATGCCGCCGCGTGCGATGTTGGTCAGGGTGGCCGTGGCTTTCATCTGCGCCAGCTCGGGCGCGGCGATGGCGTGGTGGCTGTCGGCCGAATACGGCAGCACCAGCACCAGGTGGTCGGCCTGGGCCAGCAACTCGCCTTTGCTGACGTAGCGCGCGCCGAATGCCGCTTCGGTGTCGGCCGGCAGGCGCGAGCGGTTGTGATAGACCACCTTCATGCCGAAGCCCAGGGCGCCGCGCCGCGCGATGGCCTGGCCGATGCGGCCCATGCCCAGGATGCCCAGCGTGGCGCCGTGCACGTCGCTGCCGGTGAACATGTCGTAGGCCCAGCGCGTCCACTCGCCGCGGCGCAGATAGCGTTCGCTCTCGGCCATGCGGCGGGCCGTGGCCATCATCAGCGCGAAGCCGAAATCGGCGGTGGTCTCGGTCAGCACGTCGGGCGTGTTGGTGGCCAGCACGCCGGCCGCGTTGCAGGCCGCGATGTCGAAGTTGTTGTAGCCCACCGCCATGTTGGCCACCACGCGCAGCTCGGGGCAGGCGACCAGCAGTTCTGCGTTGATGCGTTCGCTGCCGGTGGTGAAGACACCCTGCTTGCCCTGCAGGTGGGCGATCAGTTCGGCGGGCTGGAAGATGGTGTCGGACGGGTTGTCCTCGACATCGAAGTGGCGGCGCAGGCGGGCCACGACTTCGGGGAACACGGCACGGGCAACGAGGACTTGCGGTCGGGTCATGGCTTCACTTCACAGCGGGTGCGACAAGGGTCGCGGGGTTGGTCAAAGCACGGCCTTTCAGCGCCGTGCCGGGGTGAAAGCCCTGTACGGCCAGCAGCACGAAAAAGCCGCAGACATAGGCCAGCGGCACATGCCAGCCGTGCCGCAGCCACAGCCCCACCGAGCGGGCCTGGGGGTACATGCTGCTCAGCGCCACGCCGGCGGAAGAACCGAACCAGATCATCGAACCGCCGAAGCCCACGGCGTAGGCCAGGAAGCCCCAGTCATAGCCACCCTGCTTCAGCGCCAGTTCGGTCAGCGGGATGTTGTCGAACACCGCCGAGACGAAGCCCAGGCCCAACGCGGTCGGCCAGGAAGCGGCCGGCAGGTGTTCGACCGGCATCATCGACGCGCACAGCACCAGCGACAGCAGGAAGAGCGCGCCGCGGGCGGCGGCCGGCAGCACCGACCAGGTCGGCCGGCGCAGCGCGGCACTGGCCGCGATGGCCAGCCACACCGCAGCGCCCAGGAAGGGAAAGGCGTCGGAGATGGCGTTGTAGCGGGTGTTGATCAGCACGTTGACGGCGATGGCAGCGGCCAGGATGAAGAGGACGATGCCCACGCGCACCCCGTCCACCCGAGCGCCGGGATCGGCGTCTTTCTGGATCGGCGAGTGCGCCTGCTGCTGCAGCGCAGCCGGGATGCCGCAGACCAGCAGCGCCAGGCCGGCGGCGATGTAGGCCTCGAAGACTTCCAGCGGATGCACGCCGGCGATCCACATCATCGTGGTCGTGGTGTCGCCCACCACACTGCCGGCACCGCCGGCATTCGATGCCGCGACGATGGCCGCCAGGTAGCCGATGTGAACGCGGCCCTTGAACACGGTCTGCGCCACGGCGCCGCCGATCATGGCCGCCGCGATGTTGTCGAGAAAGCTGCTGATGACGAAGACCAGCACCAGCAAGGCGAAGCAGCCCTTCCAGTCGTCGGGCAGGAAGCGCGGCAGGATGGCCGGCACCGCGCTCTTCTCGAAGAGGTCGGCCAGCAGCGCAAAGCCCAGCAGTAGCAGCAGCAGGTTGCTCAGGGTGACCCACTCGTGGCTCAGGTGTCGGGCAAATCCCGCCAGGCCGGCACCGGTTTGGAAGGGTGAGAGCGTGATCTTGAACAGCGCGATGGCGACCGCGCCGCCGACGGCGATGCGCAGGGTGTGGGCATGGAACAGTGCCACGCCGGCCAGCACCAGGCCGAAGAAGACAAACTCCAGCGGCACCGGACCGATGTGCGGCCCCATCGGCACCGCGTTCAGCGCGGCGCTATTCATGGAATTGGGTAAAGGCCGCCACCGGTGCCCGCTCGGTGACGAGCTGGTTGGCCACAGCGTCCGGGTCGGCATGGCCCAGCGACATGCCGCAGACCAGCATTTCGTCGTCAGCCAGCTTCAGATGCTGAGCGATGATGCGGTGGAACTGCGTGAAGGCGGCTTGCGGGCAGGTGTCGAGGCCGCGCGCGCGGGCCGCCACCATCACGCTCTGCAGGAACATGCCGTAGTCCAGCCAGCTGCCCTGCTGCATCACCCGGTCGATGGTGAACATCAGGCCGACGGGCGCATCGAAGAAGCGGTAGTTGCGGGCGTGCTGGGCGTGCATGGCCGCCTTGTCGGTCTTGGCGATGCCCAGCAGGCTGTAAAGGTCCCAGCCGACCTTGCGCCGGCGGTCGATGTAGGGGCTGCGCCACTCGGTCGGGTAGTAGGCGTAAGCCTCGCTGTGCGTGGCGCGCTGCACCGGGTCGTCGAAGGCGGCCTCGATGTCACGCGACAGCGCGTCCTTGGCGCTGCCCGTCAGCACGTGCACCTGCCAGGGCTGGGTGTTGGTGCCCGAGGGCGAACGCGCGGCGACGGCCAGGATGGCTTCGACGTCGGCACGGGCCACTGGCGTGGGCAGGAAGGCGCGCAGCGAACGGCGCGAGGTGATGGCGTCGTCGACGGCGGCGATCGAGGCGGGTGTGGGCGTCATGCGGCAGGCTCGGGCAGGCGGATCAGGAACGCATCAAGGGGGCCAGCGCCGCCCTCAGGGTGTCGGGAACGGGCACCGGGCGGCGGCTGGCGCGGTCCACGTAAACGTGCACGAAGGAGCCGACGGCGGCCGACAGCGGCGCATCGTCGGCATACAGCCCCAGTTCATAGCGCACGCTGGAGCGGCCCAGGTGGGCGACACGCAGACCCGCCTGCACGGTTTGCGGAAAGGCCAGGCTGTCGAAATAGTGGCACTGGGTCTGCACCACCAGGCCGATGACGGCGCCGGCGTGGATGTCCAGGGCCCCGGCTTCGATGAGGTAGCGGTTCACCGCCGTGTCGAAGAAGCTGTAATGCACGACGTTGTTGACATGGCCATAGACATCGTTGTCCATCCAGCGCGTGGTGATGGCCTGAAAGTGCGCGAAGTGCGTGCGCGGCAGCGGTGAGGTGCGGTCCGACATGCCCTGCATTCTTTCACCGAGCGGCGGCGATTTCCGCCGCCCAGGCCTGCCACGCTGCGACGCCTGCGGCCAGCGTGCGACGGTGCACGCCGACGGTGGTGGCGATGTCGCGACCGTAGCCGCCGGCCATGCTGACTGCCACCGGGATGCGCCGCGCGGTCAAGGCCGCAAACACCCGCCGGTCGCGCTCGGCCATGCCGGCGTCGGTGAGCTTCAGACGGCCCAGGCGGTCGCCCTCGTGCGCGTCGGCGCCCGCCACATAGAAGGCCAGCCCTGGCAGGCCGTCGGCATGGCGCGCCCAGGCCTGCGTCAAGGCCGCATCCAGCGCCTGCAGGTAAGCCGCATCGGTACAGCCGTCCGGCAGTTCGACGTCGAGGTCGCTGGCTTCCTTGCGAAAAGGAAAATTGCGCGCGCCGTGCAGCGACAGCGTGAAGACGGTCGGGTCGTCGCGAAAGATGGCCGCCGTGCCATTGCCCTGGTGGACGTCCAGGTCGATGACGATGACGCGCAGCAACTGGCGGTGGTGGCGGTGCCATTCGGCCTGCATCAGCCGGGCCGCCACCGCCACGTCGTTGAAGACGCAGTAGCCCGAACCCTTGTGCGCCTGGGCGTGGTGCGTACCGCCGGCCAGGTTGGCCGCCACGCCGTCACCCCCGAACAAGGCACAACGCGCCGCGGCGATGGTGGCGCCCACCGAGCGCCGCGCGCGTTCCACCATGCGCTCGGACCACGGGAAGCCGATCTCGCGCTGCTGTGCCGCCGAGGTGGTGCCTTCCACCACCGCGCTGATCCAGGCGGGGTCGTGGGCCAGGGCCAGTTCGCCGTCGCTGGCCGGCTGGGCTTCCGACACGCAGACGTCCGGCATGCAGTCCGCCACCGCCTCGCGCAGCAGGCGGTACTTGGTCATCGGAAAGCTGTGACCGGGCGGCAGGGCCAGCGTGAAGGTGTCGGAGTGGAAGGCTTGCACGGCCGGCATTCTAGAAAGAGCCCCCTAAAATGGTGCGGTGCACCAAAAATCGCTTGCAAGCGCGGTGCGGGTGGCTATAGTCCAGCCTATGTTGCAGCGCAGCAAAGTTGTACAGGTAGCGCGGCAATGGTTCCTGTCCTCAACTTTCACGGAGATCCACCATGACCACCCCCTTCAACAATGAACAATTCCTGGCCGCTCAAAAGGCCAGCATCGAAACCCTGTTCGGCCTGACCGCCAAGGCTTTCGAAGGCGTCGAAAAGCTGGTCGAGCTGAACCTGCAGGTCGCCAAGACCTCGCTGGCCGAAGTGGCCGAATCGACCCAGGCTGTGCTGTCGGTCAAGGACGCGCAAGAGCTGATGAGCCTGCAAGCCGGCCTGCTGCAGCCCGCCGCCGAAAAGGCCGCTGCCTACAGCCGTCACCTGTACGACATCGTCGCCGGCACGGGCGCTGAAGTCACCAAGGTTGCCGAAGCCACGCTGGCCGACGGCCAGAAGCAGGTGCTGGCCCTGGTCGACACCGCCGTCAAGAACGCACCCGCCGGCAGCGAGAGCGCCGTGGCGCTGGTGAAGTCGGCCGTCGCTGCTGCCAGCAACGCCTACGAAAGCGTGCACAAGGCGGCCAAGCAAGCCACCGAAGCGGCGGAAGCCAACTTCACGGCCATGACCAACACGGCCGTCAAGGCCGCCGGTTCAGCAGCCAAGGGCAAGAAGGCTGCGTAATCCGGGCTGAGCGAAGAAAGTCTGCGTTCAGACTGAACTTTTCTGAACCGGCACGCTCTATCCAGGGCCCGAGAGCCCCACTCTCGGGTCTCTCGTGTGGAAAGTCATTGAGCCCGGCGCTGTGCGCCGGGCTCTTTTCTTTGCTCAGCGCATCATCGAGGCGATCTTCGCCCGCAGCTCAGGCAGCAGCCGCAGCGCCACCTCGCGCCCGGCCTGTATGGCCTTCAGCCGCGCCGTGAAGTCGGCGCTGGACACGCCCAGCAGCGTCGGCCGCAGCAGGAAGTCGGCGTCGCGCAGTTCGAACTGGTTGATGCTCTTGCCCATGATGGCGAAGGTCTGCAGCAGCAGCTTCATCATGTCGGTGGTCGCGTTGCCGTCGGGCGGCGACGAGATGTCCACTGCGATGACCATTTCGGCGCCCATCTGCCGCGCAAAGCGCACCGGCACGGGCGACACCAGCCCGCCGTCGACATATTCCCGCGTGCCGATGCGCACCGGCTGGAACACCGCCGGCACCGCGCTGCTGGCCCGCACCGCGGCGCCCGTGTCGCCGCGCTGGAACAGGATGGCCGCACCGTTGTCCAGGTCGGTGGCGACGATGCCCAGCGGCAGCTTCATCTGTTCGATGCTGCGGCTGCCGGTCTGCTCGCGCACATAGCGGGCCAGCGCCTCGCCGCGGATCAGCCCGCGCGCCGGAAAGGACCAGTCGGTGATCGCGCCTTCGTCCATGGTCTGCGCCGTGGCCGCCATCTCGGCGCCGGTCTTGCCCGAGGCGTACATCGCCGCCACCAGGCTGCCGGCCGAGGTGCCGACCACCAGGTCGGGCTTGATGCCGGCCTCTTCCAGCACCTGGATCACGCCGATGTGCGCGAAGCCCCGCGCCGCGCCGCCGCCCAGCGCCAGGCCGATGCGCGGCAGCCGCAGCACCTTGGGCTCCGGCGGCGGCGCCACGATCGGGGCCGGCGGCTGGACAAGCAGCGGCGGGCTCTGGCAGGCGCTGAGGGCGCCCAGCAAGGTCAGGGCCAAGAGGCCTGGGCACAACAGACGGCTGTTCATGGCGTGATTGTAGGGACGGGCCAGTGTCTTCATATATTCATATTTAGCTAAGCAAGAAATAAATATGTACTTTGAATATATAAGAAGGCGACCTAGAGTCGCGGCCACGCTGGGCCCTTGCCCCGCGAAGACCCGAGCCGGAGATCACCCTCACCCATGGACAGCATCGCGATGGCAAGCGGCTTCGGCATCGGGGCCATCATCGGCATGACCGGGGTCGGCGGCGGTTCCTTGATGACGCCGCTGCTGATCAGCGTGTTCAAGCTCAACCCGGCGGTGGCCATCGGCACCGACCTGTGGTTCGCCGCCATCACCAAGAGCGGCGGCGCGTGGGCCCACCACCGGCACGGCCAGGTCGACTACCGTGTCGCCGGTCGGCTGCTGGCCGGCAGCATCCCGGCATCGCTGGCCACCATCGCGCTGATGCATGTCACCGGCATCACCTCCGCCTGGGCCCATGCGTTGACGTTTTCGCTGGGCATCGCGCTGCTGCTGACCGCGGTCACCGTGGCCTACCGCCAGAGCTGGCATGCCGTCGGCCTGAAGCTGGAACGCTGGCTGCCGCCCGGCCGCCAGGCCAGGCTGACGGTCCTGGCCGGCGTCGTGCTGGGTGTGCTGGTCTCGCTCAGTTCCATCGGCGCCGGCGCCCTGGGCGCCACGATGATCCTGCTGCTCTACCCGCGCATGCCGACCAACCGCCTGGTCGGCACCGACATCGCCCACGCCGTGCCCTTGACGCTGGTCGCCGGCATCGGCCACGCCAGCCTGGGCCATGTGGAATGGCTGCTGCTGGGCTCGCTGCTGATCGGCTCCTTGCCCGGCATCTGGCTGGGCACCCAGCTGACCCGCCGCATGCCCGAGCGGCTGGTCCGCGCGCTGCTGTGCCTGTCTTTGGTGGGTGCCGGCCTCAAGGTCATCCACTGATTGTTTCGCCCTCCTGAATTGCAAGCCCACGATGTACGCCTACACCGATTTCGACCGCCATTTCGTCCGCGCCCGCGCTGCGCAGTACCGCGACCAGTTGCAACGCCACCTGGCCGGTGAACTGGGCGGCGACGAGTTCAAGCCGCTGCGCCTGCAGAACGGCTGGTACGTGCAGCGCCACGCGCCCATGCTGCGCGTGGCCGTGCCCTATGGTGAACTGAACAGCCGGCAGTTGCGCCAGCTGGCGCATATCGCCCGCGAACACGATGTGCAAGACGCCGGTCTGGCCACCGAGCGCGGCGGTTTCGGCCACTTCACGACACGCCAGAACCTGCAGTTCAACTGGATCCCGCTGGATGAATCGGCCGACGTGATGGACCTGCTGGCCGAGGTCGACATGCACGGCATCCAGACCAGCGGCAACTGCATCCGCAACATCACCAGCGACGCGCTGGCCGGCATCGCGCCCGACGAAGACGTCGACCCGCGGCCGTTTTGCGAAATCCTGCGCCAGTGGAGCACGCTACACCCCGAGTTCGCCTTCCTGCCGCGCAAGTTCAAGCTCGCAGTAACCGGCGCCCGCGAAGACCGCGCTGCCACCGACTGGCACGACATCGGCCTGAAGCTGCACCGCAACGCGGCCGGCGAGATCGGCTTTCGCGTCGCCGTGGGCGGTGGCATGGGCCGCACGCCCGTCATCGCCACACTGTTCCGCAGCTTCGTGCCGTGGCAGCAGATCCTGGTCTACATCGAGGCCGTCGTCCGCGTCTACAACCTCTACGGCCGTCGCGACAACGCCTACAAGGCGCGCATCAAGATCCTGGTCAAGGCCGAAGGCCAGAAGTTCGTCGATGCGGTGAACAGCGAATTCGAAACGCTGCTGGCCGACGGCGTGACGGCCTTGATCCCGCAGGCCGAACTGGACCGCGTGTCGGCCAGCTTCACCGACCCGCTCATCGCGCCCGACGACGCCGCCAAGCCGGAGGTCGAAGCCCTGCCCGCCTACATCCGCTGGCTGCAGCGCAACGTGCAAGCCCACCGACTGCCGGGCCTGCGCGCGGTGACGCTGTCGCTCAAGCGCGCCGGGCTGCCGCCCGGCGATGTCACCGCCGACCAGATGGAGGCCGCCGCCGCGCTGGCCGAGCGCTACAGCCAGGGCGAGCTGCGCGTCACGCACGACCAGAACCTGCTGCTGCCCTGGGTCAGCGCAAGTGACCTGCGCGCGCTGTGGCTGGACGCCCGTGAAGACGGCTTCGCCACGCCCAATATCGGTTTGCTGACCGACATGATCGCCTGCCCCGGCGGCGACTTGTGCGCGCTGGCCAATGCCCGTTCCATCCCCATCGCTGCGGCCATCACCGAGCGCTTCGACGACCTCGACGAACTGCACGACATCGGCGACATCGACCTGCACATCAGCGGCTGCATCAACAGCTGCGGCCACCACCACAGCGGCCACATCGGCGTGCTCGGCGTCGACAAGGACGGCCGCGAGTGGTACCAGGTCTCGGTGGCTGGCGCCGACGGCAGCACGCTGAGCGGCGGCGCGGTGGCGGGCAAGGTCGTCGGCCCGTCCTTCGCGGCCGACGAAGTGCCCGACGTCATCGAGGCCGTGATCGCCACCTACCTGCGCGAACGCCAGGCCGGCGAACGTTTCATCGACACCTCACGCCGGCTGGGCACCCTGCCCTTCCGCCACGCCGCTGACGCCGTACGCCGCAGCACCGCCACCGTGAACTGATCGAGGAGCGCTCCATGCAATTCATCGATAGCCAGCAAGCACTGCCTGAGGGCGCCCTGCTGCTCGACAACCAGGTTGACGTGCTGGCCGGGGCTGACGAAATCCGCCGCCACACGGTGGTGGTCCTGCAGTTCCCGAAATGGACCGACGGCCGCGCCTATTCGCAGGCCGTGCTGTTGCGCGCCCGGCTGCGCTACAGCGGGGAGATCCGCGCCACCGGCGAGGTGCTGGCCGACATGCTGCCCCTGCTGCGCCGCTGCGGCTTCGACGCCGTGCAGATGCGTGCCGACCAGCAGCTGGAAACCGCGCAGCGGGCCTTGGGCTATTTCGACAACCACTACCAGACGGTGCCGCCCGAGCGCAGACCGGCGCTGTCGAACACGCACAGCCTGCACCACAGCGCCAAGGCCGCTCCTTGAGCACCGCGATCGAGCTCTATGCCCGCGCCCAGCCGGGCTATGCGGACCGCGTCGCGTCGGCTGTCGGCGTGTTGAAGGCTGCGGCGGCCACCCACCCCGGCCGCGTCGTGCTGACCACCAGCCTGGGCGTCGAGGACATGGTGCTGGCCGACCTGATCGCGCGCCACGACCTGCCCATCGCGCTGGCCACGCTGGAGACCGGCCGCCTGCATGCCCAGACCGGGGCGCTGATCCCGCGCCTGGAGCAGCGCTACGGCCTGCACGTCGAACGCTGGCGGCCGCAGGCCGAACAGGCCCTGCAGTTCGTGCGCGACCACGGCGAGCTGGCCATGCGGCAGAGCATCGACCTGCGCAAGGCCTGCTGCGCCCTGCGCAAGCTGGCACCGCTGGCGCGCCTGCTGGAAGGCCGCACGGCCTGGGTCACCGGACTGCGCCGCGAACAATCGGGCGCCCGCGCCGAGATCCCCTTCGAGTCGACCGACGAGAACGGCCGCACCAAGTACAGCCCGCTGGCCGATTGGAGCCAGGCCGACGTCTGGCACCACGTGGCCAGCCACGGCGTGCCCTACAACCCGCTGCACGACGCCCACTTCCCCAGCATCGGCTGCGAGCCCTGCACGCGCGCCGTGGCCGTGGGCGAGGACATCCGGGCCGGCCGTTGGTGGTGGGAAAACGAAGACGCCAAGGAATGCGGTCTGCACGCCCCGGCGGGCCATGGCCCTCACACCCACCAGGAAGTCCCTGCATGAACGCCCCGACGACGATCGAACACCTGCTGCCCGGCCTGGACCACGCCCACCTCGACGGGCTGGAAGAAGAGGCCATCTTCATCCTGCGCGAAGTGGCGGCCACTTTCGAAAGACCGGCCCTGCTGTTCAGCGGCGGCAAGGATTCCTGCGTCGTGCTGCGCCTGGCCGAGAAGGCCTTCAAGCACCGCGTCAGCGGCCAGACCTTCAGCGGCCAGCTGCCTTTTCCGCTGCTGCACGTGGACACCGGCCACAACTTCCCCGAGGTCATCGAATTCCGCGACCGCCGCGTCGCCGAAATGGGTGAGCGCCTGGTCGTCGGCTGCGTCGAGGACAGCCTGCGGCGCGGCACCGTGCGCCTGGCGCATCCGCTGGAAAGCCGCAACGGCCACCAGACCGTGGCGCTGCTGGAAGCCATCCAGGAACACCGCTACGACTGCCTGATCGGCGGCGCGCGGCGCGACGAGGAAAAGGCGCGCGCCAAAGAGCGCATCTTCAGCCACCGCGACAGCTACGGGCAGTGGCAACCGAAAGAGCAGCGCCCTGAGCTGTGGACGCTGTTCAACACCCGCATCCACCCCGGCGAGCACTTCCGCGCCTTCCCGATCAGCAACTGGACCGAGCTGGACGTCTGGCTCTACCTGGCGCGCGAGGGCATCCCGCTGCCCGGCCTGTACTACAGCCACGAGCGCCAGGTGGTGCGCCGCAAAGGCCTGCTGGTGCCGGTGACACCGGTGACGCCGCCGCAGGCCGGCGAGACCGTCGAGACCGTGCCGGTGCGCTTTCGCACCGTCGGTGACATGACCTGCACCTGCCCGGTGGAAAGCGATGCACTGACTGCCGTGGATATCGTGGCCGAGACGCTGACCGTCACGGTCAGCGAACGCGGCGCGACGCGCATGGACGACCGCAGTTCAGAAGCCTCGATGGAACGGCGCAAGAAGGAAGGGTATTTCTGATGAACGTGAGCCCCCCAGCTCGCTGGCGCTCGCTACCCCCCGAGGCGGGCCAAGCCGGTTCCGCGACGGGATGCTTGATCAAGAACTGCACATGACTGCCACTGCACAACAAACTTCGACTGCCCACCGCCCTGCGCTGCGCTTCCTGACCGCTGGCAGCGTCGACGACGGCAAGAGCACCCTGATCGGCCGCCTGCTCTACGACAGCCGCGCCATCCTGGCCGACCAGCTCGATACGCTGCAAGCGCGCGCCGCCACCGGCGCAGCCGCAGCGCGCGCAGCGGGCGGGCCCGACTTCGACCTGAGCCTGCTGACCGACGGCCTGGAAGCCGAGCGCGAGCAGGGCATCACCATCGACGTGGCCTACCGCTACTTCGCCACGCCGGCGCGCAAGTTCATCATCGCCGACGCCCCGGGCCATGAGCAGTACACGCGCAACATGGTCACCGCCGCGGCAGGCAGCGACGCCGCCGTGGTGCTGGTCGACATCACCAAGCTCGACCTGTCGGCGCGCCCGGTGGTGTTGCTGCCGCAGACCCGGCGCCACACCCTGCTGGCGCAATTGCTGCGCGTGCCCAGCATTGTGTTCGCCGTGAACAAGCTCGATGCGATGGCCGACCCCGGCCCGGCCTTTGCGGCCGTTTCCGAAGCGCTGGCGGCCTTCGCAGCCGAAGCCGGTTTGTCCGTCGCCGGCACGGTGCCCGTGTCGGCCTTGCGCGGCGACAACGTCACCCAGCCGCTGGACGTGGACTGGTACCGCGGCCCGTCGCTGCTGCAGTTGCTGGAACAACTGCCGACCACCAGCGAGCTGGACAGCGGCGACTTCAGCCTGCCGGTGCAGTATGTCGCCCGCCAGGGCAGCGGCACTGGCGAGCAGCCGCGCGTGCTGTGGGGCCGCATCAATCAGGGCGCGCTGCGCGTGGGCGACCGTTTGCAGGTCTTCCCCAGCGGCGAGCGGGCGGTGGTGGCCGCCTTGCGCCGCGCGGGTTCGGCGGTCAGCGAAGCCAGCGCCGGGCAGTCGGCCGGCGTGGTGCTGGACCGCCAGCTCGACGTCTCGCGCGGCGACTGGCTGGCCACGCCCGACACGCTGCAAAGCGTGCGTCGCTTCACCGCCACGCTGGCCTGGCTGGACACAGAAGCCGCCGTGCCGGGCCGCAAATACCTGCTGCGCCACGGCAACCGCTGGGTGCAGGCGCGGCTGCTGCGCATCGTCGACCGCCTGGACATCCACAGCCTGCAGCCGCAAGCCGCCGAGCAGCTGGCCGTCAACGAAATCGGCCGTGTGGAATTCGAATTGCAGCAGCCGCTGCCGCTGGCGCCCTACGCCAGCAACCGCGTGGGCGGCGCGTTGATCGTGGTCGATGCGGCCAGCCACCGCACCAGCGGGGCGCTGCTCGTGCTGAGGCCGGAAGCCCGCTGATGGCAGCGCCGGGCCACGTTGTCTTCATCGGTGCCGGCCCTGGCGCGGCCGACTTGATCACGGTGCGCGGCGCGCGGCGCCTGGCGCAGGCTGACGTGGTGCTGTTCGACGCGCTGACCGACCCCGCACTGCGCGAACTCGCTCCGCAGGCACAGTGGATCGCCGTCGGCAAGCGGGGCTACTGCGATTCGACGGGTCAGGCCAGCATCAACGCCATGCTGGTGCATTGGGCGCAGCGCGTGACCAACGTGGTGCGCCTGAAAGGTGGCGACCCCAGTGTCTTCGGTCGGCTGGAAGAAGAGCTGCTGGCGCTGGCGGCCGCCGGCCTGGGCTGCGAGGTGGTGCCGGGCGTGACGGCGGGCCTCGCGGCGGCCGCCGACACCCAGCGCCCACTGACCCGGCGCGGCACGGGGCGCAGCGTCAGCCTGAGCACCGCCATGACGCGCAGCGGTGACCTGCAAGCCGGCCAGCGCGCCGACACCGAGGTCTTCTACATGGCCGGCCGCCAACTGGCGGCGCTGGGCCGCAGCCTGCGCGCTGCCGGCTGGCCTGGGGAGACCGCGGTGTGCGTGGTCTCGCGCGCCGGCTGGCCCGACCGCCTGAGCAGCGACCACAGCGTGGCCGAACTGGGCGCCGCAGCCGTGCTGCACGCCGGCCGCCCGACCGTGGTGACGGTCGGCGCCGGCGCCCGCGCCCTGGGCCACCGGGCCCGGCCGGCGAACCCCGCGCAGACCCCGGTATCCGCACCGGCCGAACGGACCCTGTCCGCATCGTAAAATTCTGGGTTGGTGTGGTCGGCGCAAGCGCCGCTCACGTTGTCCCCTAACGAGTCTGCCCATGACCCACGTCGTTCTCGAATCGTGCATCCGCTGCAAGTACACCGACTGCGTCGATGTCTGCCCCGTCGACTGCTTCCGCGAGGGGCCCAATATGCTGGTCATCGACCCCGATGAATGCATCGACTGCGCAGTCTGCATCCCTGAATGCCCGGTCAACGCCATCCTGCCCGAGGAAGACGTGCCCACCGAACAGTTGAAGTTCATCAAGCTGAATGCCGACCTGGCCCGCAACTGGCCCAGCATCACCAAGCGCAAGGCCCCGCTGCCCGACGCCGATGCCTGGAAGGACAAGCTCGACAAGCTGGACCAGCTGGCCCGCTGAATCGGGCACCGCCGAACGCCGGTACCCCGCCCCGCACAGCCCGCCCGACGCGGGCTGTTTCATTTCCGCCTCAGGCAGAGTCACGGATGGCGCTGGGCCAACAAGCTGGGCAGGATCACTTCTTGCGATGCAGAACCACCCCATACCCGCTGGAGACACGATGAACCGCGTACAAATCAGCTCGCGCCTGGCGCGCGAGACCATGGCCTTCGTGCTGGCCGGCGGCCGCGGCAGCCGGCTGATGGAGCTGACCGACCGCCGCGCCAAGCCCGGCGTCTATTTCGGCGGCAAGACGCGCATCATCGATTTCGCGTTGAGCAACGCCCTCAACTCGGGCATCCGCCGCATCGGCGTGGCCACGCAGTACAAGGCGCACAGCCTGATCCGCCACCTCACCCGCGGCTGGACCTTCCTGCGCGCCGAGCGCAACGAGAGCTTCGACATCCTGCCGGCCAGCCAGCGCGTCAGCGAAGACGCCTGGTACAGCGGCACCGCCGACGCGGTGTTCCAGAACATCGACATCGTGGAGAGCTACGCCCCCAAGTACATCGTCGTGCTGGCCGGCGACCACATCTACAAGATGGACTACGAAGTGATGCTGCAGCAGCATGTGCAGTCGGGCGCCGACGTGACGCTGGGCTGCCTGGAAGTGCCGCGCATGGAAGCCACCGGCTTCGGCGTGATGCATGTCGACGAACAGGACACCATCGTCGACTTCATCGAGAAGCCGGCCGATCCGCCGTGCGTGCCGGGCCGGCCGGACCTGGCGCTGGCCTCGATGGGCATCTACGTCTTCAACACCGAAACCCTGTTCGACCTGCTCAAGGCCGACGCCGCCGACGTGAATTCCAGCCACGACTTCGGCAAGGACCTGATCCCGCAACTGGTGAAGCACGGCAAGGCCGTGGCGCACCGTTTCAGCGCCTCCTGCGTGAAGTCGCGCGAGGAGGCCGAGGCCTACTGGCGCGACGTCGGCACGGTGGACGCCTACTGGGAATCGAACATCGACCTCACCGCGGTGACGCCAGCACTGGACCTCTTCGACACCGACTGGCCGATCTGGACCTACAGCGAACTGGTGGCGCCGGCCAAGTTCGTGCACGACGAACCCGAACGCTGCGGCCGCGCCATCTCTTCGCTGGTGTCGGGCGGCTGCATCGTGTCGGGCACCGAGTTGCGCAGTTCGCTGCTGTTCACCGGGGTGCGCACAAGTTCGTATTCCCACATCGAACAGGCCGTGATCCTGCCGCACGCGCGCATCGGCCGCCATGTGCAGCTGAAGAAGGTGGTCATCGACCGGGGCGTGCTCATCCCCGACGGCTTGGTCGTGGGCGAGGATCCGGTACTGGATGCCCAGCGCTTTCGCCGCACCGAACGGGGCGTCTGCCTGATCACGCAAGCCATGATCGACCAGCTGGCTCTGGCCTGATGAAGACCCCGGTCGCTGTACGCCAGGTGCTTGCATGATCCAGATCATCGCCACCACTCCCATCGCCGGCATGAAGCCCGGCACCAGCGGGCTGCGCAAAAAGGTGGCCGAGTTCGCGGCGGGGGCCTACCTGCCGAACTTCGTGCAAGCCGTTTTCGACGCGGTGCGACCGGCAGGCAGCGGGTTTGCCGGCCTGACCCTGGTGGTGGGTGGTGACGGCCGCTATTTCAACCTGCCGGCCATCCAGACCGTGATCCGGATGGCGGCGGCCAACGGCTTTGCGCGTGTGCTGGTCGGTCAGGGTGGCATCCTGTCGACGCCGGCCGCCAGCTGCGTGATCCGCGAGCACCAGGCCTTCGGCGGCCTGATCCTGTCGGCCAGCCACAACCCGGGCGGGCCCGACGGCGACTTCGGCATCAAGTTCAACAGCGCCAACGGTGGGCCGGCGCCTGAGCAGGTCACCGACGCCATCTATGCCTGCACGCTGAAGATCAGTGCATACCGCAGCACCGCCACGCCCGATATCGACCTCGACCGCATCGGTGCGCAGGCCGTGGGCGACATGGCGGTGGAGGTCATCGACCCGGTGGCCGACTACCTGGCGCTGATGCGCAAGCTCTTCGACTTTGACGCGCTGCGGCGCCTGTTCGCATCGGGCTTCACGCTGGCCTTCGACGCCATGCATGCCGTCACCGGCCCCTACGCCCACGCCATCTTCGAAGGTGAACTGGGCGCCGCACCCGGCACCGTGCGCAGGGGCACGCCGCTGCCCGACTTCGGCGGCCACCACCCGGACCCGAACCTGGTGCATGCCCAGGATCTCTACGGGCTGATGATATCGCCGCAGGCGCCCGACCTGGGCGCCGCCTCCGACGGCGACGGCGACCGCAACCTGATCATCGGCCGCGGCCTCTTCGTGACGCCTTCCGACTCGCTGGCGATGCTGGCCGCCAACGCCCACCTGGCACCTGCCTACCGCCAGGGCATCGCCGGCATCGCCCGGTCCATGCCCACCAGCGGCGCCGCCGACCGCGTGGCACAGGCCCTGGGCGTGGCCTGCTACGAGACACCCACCGGCTGGAAGTTCTTCGGCAACCTGCTGGACGCCGGCAAGGTGACGATCTGCGGCGAAGAAAGCGCCGGCACCGGCAGCGACCACGTCCGCGAAAAAGACGGCCTGTGGGCCGTGCTGCTGTGGCTGAACATCCTGGCCGTGCGCCAGCAAAGCGTGTTGCAAGTGGCTCAGGACCACTGGGCGCGCTACGGCCGCAACCACTACACCCGGCACGATTACGAGGAGGTCGACAGCAGCGCCGCGCAGGGCCTGATGCAGGCCGTGGCGGCCCAGCTGCCCGGGCTGGTCGGCACCGAGCTGGGGGGCCGCCAGGTCGCCCTCGCCGACGACTTCAGTTACCTCGATCCCGTCGACGGCAGCCTGTCCCGGCACCAGGGCCTGCGCATCGTGTTCGCCGACGGTTCGCGCATCGTCTACCGGCTGTCCGGCACCGGCACCTCGGGCGCCACGCTGCGGGTCTACATCGAACGCTTCGAAGGCGACGCCAGCGGCCATCACGGGGACACCCAGGCGGCACTGGCCGACCTCATCGAGCTGGCCGACCGGCTGGCCGGCATCCGGCAGCGCACCGGGCGCACCGCCCCCAGCGTCATCACCTGAAGCCCGACCGGGCTGCGTCAGCGGCCGCTGGCCGGCCTTGTGTGGGTTAGCGCACGGACCGCCTGGCAGGCCGCTGACTAAGGTCGGTCGCTTCGCAACCGGAGGCGACAGATGCAGAGCTATCGAGTGGTCGACCAGCTGGCGGACCCCAGCAAGCTGGTCGTGCGTTGCGGCCAGGGCCGCTACCACGTGGCCCGCGCCTTGAATGCGATCCCGCCGGCCCATGTCCCGCTCGTCGGTGCCCAGATCCATCTCGGTTTCGGCATCCTGCTGTGCCAGGCTACGGGGGCCATCTTCAGGGTCATCTTCGAGTCGATCAACCACCCCAACCCGGCCTTCGATGCGCACGGCACGCCGACCGGGCCACCGTCCCGACCGCTGGCGAGCCCGGCCACCTACGGCGCGCACCGCGGCAGCTGAGGGCTGGCCCGGCAGGGCAGCGGTTCGCATGGCGCGTGGCGATGCCGAGAGCGGATTGCGGCTAGAGTTCGACCGCACCTGCGCTGACCGTGGGCTACCGATCGATGAGGCCGCGATTGCCGACCACCCCCCTGTTGACCGCCGCCATGGCCAGCCTCGCGTTGCTGGCCCTGCAGCCCGCAGCGGCCGCGCCGCAGGGTGACGCCGCCCGCGGCCGCGCATTGCTGTCGCAGCGGCAGCAGGCGGGCTGCATCCTGTGCCATGAGATACCGGGCTTGCCCATCGGCGGTGGCCTGGGCCCGCCGCTGATCGGTCTTGGCCAGCGCTACAGCAGTGATGAGCTGTTCTTGCGCATCGCCGATGCCCGCCGCGCCAACCCCGACACCATCATGCCGCCCTACCTCAGCACCGAAGGCCTGCACAACGTGGCGCGGGCGCAGGCTGGCCAAACGCTGCTGAGCGCACAGGCGCTGGCGGACATCGTGTCCTATCTGCTGGCGCCACCAGCCGCTCCCCGTGACCGCCCCTGACGTCACCCGGCGGGTCAGCCTGCAGGCCTTGGCGGCCGCCAGCTCCCTGGTTTGGGCGCCCGGTCTGGCGCGGGCCCAGTCCGAGCCG
>Ga0136641_1000469_pt1 | contig 17563 bp, 16 predicted proteins | sample EliLak1302023Y_FD_115312 | JGI IMG/M metagenome (GOLD analysis project Ga0136641, IMG submission 115312) | Freshwater microbial communities from Elizabeth Lake, Yosemite National Park, California, USA - 13020-23Y | ecosystem: Environmental > Aquatic > Freshwater > Lake ...
ATCTTAAAGATGACTGATATGAATTCAAAATATGTCAAAAGATTTTTAAGATAATTTATTTTCAACTCAATTTATAGTTTTATCGAATTTTCAACAATAAAGAACCCGTTGAAAGTCTAGCCTCTAATTTTTCATGCGCTAGATAAGCATCTTGTAAATCAAATTCTTCATAAGCTGGATTTTTCAATACACCATCAAAATATGCTTTCCAAATACGCTGCGCACGCTCGTTCAATAATTCTTGAGTCGACACGTAATCAAATACAACCGGACGTGAAAAGCTTATTGATTTTTGTATCAACCAATGAGGAGATATTTCATTGATAGATCCTGTGGCTTGTCCAAGACTGATCCAATGTCCGCATTTTGCTAAAGCAGCAAAATTTTCTTCACGTGCCTCTTCACCAAGTCCATCAATGATAACGTCCGCCCCTTGGCAAATGGAATGAACTGCATCGCTAAATTGGTAATTTTTGCTGACGACAACATGATGACAGCCATGCTCTCTTGCAATTTTTGCTTTTTCCTGCGTTGAGACAGTTCCAATAACAAGAGCACCTAAACTATTTGCCCAAGCGCATATCAACTGGCCAACGCCACCTGCTGCAGCGTGTACCAAAAGACGAGTGTTTTTTTTGACATGACCAAGGTCACGAATCAAGTAATCTGCGGTAACACCTTTTAACAATAAAGCAGCAGCTACTTGATCAGAAATTCCTGGTGGAATTCGAGTTGTACTAGATACTGAGACATTACGAACTGTGGTGTATGAACCTGGTACTGGAGACATATACACAATCCTGTCACCAGGCAGCAAGCTTGTGACGCCTGGGCCGACATCAATGACCTCACCTGCGGCTTCCATACCGGGAGTTCCAGGCAATGGTAAAAAATCCGGGATCCAACCTTTGCGAAGATAAATATCTAGATAATTCACACCTACAGCAGTTTGTCTGATGCGTATTTCACCAAATGCTGGTGGTGGTACTGTGACTGCTTCGTATTGCATCACTGTAGGTAGTCCGTAATCTCTGATACGAATAGCATTGGCTTGAATTGACAGACCTGTAGCTGAGGCTTGTTTATTCGTTTCAACAGATCGATTATGAAGTTGTCCTGAGGAGAGAAAACTTTTTAAATTAGAAAAACCTGCTTCGTAAACGCCATGAGCTACCATGTCGCGTAACTGGGTTTCTATACCAGGTGGTGCCTCAAAGCTTGAGGCCCAATGCCAAAATGTTCTATTCCCATCAGTAACAGGCTTTAAGCTGACTGTGGCTACATAACGAATCAACGGAACTGTTGCATCTATGATCGTATAGGTACTGATGTAGTCTTTATCGGAAAGGCTGATTAACATTTCACGAATATGATTACCATCAGCTAGTGTGAAATTACGCACACAGCCTACTCGATCAGAGTATTGGTTGTCCTCTATTTCACTTTGTGCGACCACACTGTGCCATTGATCATGACTGTTAAAGTCTCGAAGAATTGACCAGACCCGATCTATGGGTGCATCAATAATGCTGGAACGAACGACTCGCTGTAAGCCCATCAACGTCGACTGGCAAAATAACGCTTTAGCGCATCAAATCCAACTTGAAATACACCTTGTCCAATCAATTGGGACAATTCACTTTCCCGACTGGGTGCGCAGTCAAATTCCGCACTCCATTCTGCAAAGCAACGTCCACCATCGGTTACTGGAGTTAGCTTCAATGTGGCTACGTAATTTTCAACCTCCATTGGACTTTCAAGAATACTGTAGCTGCAAGTGAAATCATAGTCAGATAAAGCCAAAAGACGCTCTCGTATTAATCCTCCATCGCGCAAATGGAAATAACGAACACAACCTATACGATCTGAAGGTTGATTATTTTCAATACGACTATCCGCAATACTTGGATGCCAAATAGGTAGCGCATTGAAATCGCGTACACGAAGCCATACAGCTTCGGCTGTCGTATCAATCACACTCGATGTATAAACTTGAATCACAAACTTATTCCTTGATCGCAGGTGTATCGCTCATGCCTGCATTGGCTCCAGAAACACCAGAAACCAAGCGTTGAATATCACCACCTTCTAGCCCTATTTCTTTAAGCAATTGATCCACGATTGGTGCTTGCGCTCTGAAACGCAACGCTGAATTCACAATACCATCAGCAAATCCAGCTTGTCCGTTTCCGTCACTGCCGTGACCGCTACTGCCACCCAAACCATCTACATGCATGATTTTGATGCCTTCTATCCGCTCCATAGGACGAACAGATTCACGAATAATTGCTTCAGCTTTTTCTACCAAGCGCATACGCAAAGCCGATGCCCTGGCTTCAGTTGATAAAGTATTGTGAGCATGATTCATCAGAGATAGTGCCTCAGCTTCCACTTCGGCACGGATTTTTTGGGCAATAGAGCGAATCTTGTCTGCATCTGCTTCAGCTTCAGCTTGTGCCCGTATGGCCAGTCCACGGCTTGTACTGGCCGTATTTTCTGCCTCAGCTGTTTGAACAATTCGCATAGTTTCGCGCTCAATATCTTGTTGAGTGGCAATCAGTTCTATTTCTTTGCGTCGATTAGCAATTTCAACTTCACGCGCAGTAAATACTTTTTCTTCAGCCGATACAGCAAGTGCGCGAGCAGTATCGGCTTGGGCTTGAGCTTCGCTGTGGTGCTTGCTCTCAAGGGCAATGGCAATGGCACGCTGTTGTTCTGCCAGTTCAAGGGACTTACGGCGCTCAATCTCAATGGCTTGAAGTGCTTGCTCTTTGCGGATACGTTCTTGTTCAATCGTCTGATCAGAATGAATTCGAGCACTTTCAATAGATTGCCTAGCCAAAATTTGGGCGCTTTCTGATTCACGCTCTCTCTCAGCTTGCTCGGTTCGTAATTCAGATCGTTGTCGCGCACGGGCAAATTCCACATCTTGCGTTTGCTCAATACGCGCAAATTCACTTTCCTTGTCTATTTGGAGGGATAATTTTTCAGCTTCTAAATTTTTATTGCGAATTGCAATCATGGTATCTTGCTCAACATCATTACGCTGTTTTTTTCTTCGCTCAATTTGTTCAGTTAAACGAGTTAAACCTTCTGCATCGAAAGCATTGCTTGGATTGAAATATTCCATGCTGGTCTGATCAAGTTGAGTCAATGATGCAGCTTCCAATTCGAGACCATTTTTCGTCAAATCTTCAGCAACCGCTTCTCTCACCCGTCGAACATAAGCGCCACGTTTTTCATGTAGCTCCTCCATTGTCATATCAGCAGCTGCAGTTCTGAGGGCATCAATAAATTTACCTTCAATCAACTCCTTAAGTCTTTCAGGTTCAAGCGTTCTTAGGCCTAATGTTTGCGCAGCCGCTGCGACAGAAATTGAATCAGCAGCAACACGAACGTAAAACTCAGCTATGACATCAACTCTCATCCGATCTTTAGTGATCAATGATTTATCTTTACCACGAACGACTTCAAGTCTCAATGTATTCATATTGACTGGAATCACGTCATGGAGAATTGGCAGAACAAATGCCCCTCCATCAACAACAACTTTTTCTCCGCCAAAGCCTGTACGGACAAAAGCTCGCTCTTTGCTGCTTCGCAAATACAACCAGTGCAATAACCAGACCACCACAGCAACTACGATTGCAACAACAATCAGTCCGAGTAGAAATTCACCAAATTGAGAGCCAGTCATGGAATTTTCTCCAGCTTAAATTAACTACCAACACACTTCTTTGACTCAACCAGTGGTTGAATCGCTTTTTTTCATTTGTACAAATTCACGCGTAGTTTGGGTGAGCGCAACTTCAGTTGGCAGTCGCTCCATCGAACTCGCTCCATAGAAACCATGCAGTTGGGGACATTGCGACAATATCCATTGCGCATCTTGGGGTGTTGCGATCGGTCCCCCATGACACAGAAGCAATACATTAGATTTGATTCGCAACGCAGCTTCACACATCTCTTGGATAGGTTGCACACAATCTGAAAGCTTTAGCGCTGTAGAAGCGCCTATATTTCCACCGGTTGTTAAACCCATGTGACAAACGACAATATCTGCTCCAGCATGAGCCATATCGGTAGCCTGCTCAGTATTAAAAACATATGGTGTTGTGAATAAATCAAGCTTATTAGCTTTTTTAATCAAATCAATTTCAAGACCGTAGCCCATACCGGTTTCTTCTAAATTGGCTCGAAAAACGCCATCTATCAATCCGACAGTAGGAAAATTTTGTACACCAGAAAATCCTAATTTGATTAATTTTTGTAGCAAATGATCGGTGACCATGAAAGGGTCAGTCCCGTTGACACCTGCCAGTACAGGGGTATGTTTGACCACTGGCAAAACCTCTTTCGCCATGTCGCAAACAATATCGTTTGCGTTTCCATAGGCTAGAAGTCCAGCCAACGAACCTCGGCCTGCCATGCGATAGCGGCCAGAGTTATAAATAACAATCAAATCAATACCACCAGCTTCTTCGCATTTGGCTGACAAACCAGTACCCGCCCCACCGCCAATGATCGGTTGACCATTCGCTACTTTGACGTTCAATGCCTGAAGAATAGTTGCTTTATCTATGCGGGACATGTTCTTTCTCAGTTAATTTATCAAGCAGATTTCGACAAAAGATTGCTAGTGGAGATTTCAAGCCAAGCATGAACTAAGGCTTCAGCAAACGCAGCATCGTTCACATGCAGCGGCAAGCGAATGAGTTTGCTTTTTGAAGTTGGTTTGAAGTTAGCCATTAATGCAGCAATCAAAGCTTGATCTGCTTGCGGGTCGTGAAAAGGATGGCCCTGATGATCAATGGCTGAAAATCCTTTTTCAGGGACAAGAAATCTCACTGGCCCTTGCATGGCACTGAGTTTTTTACCGATGAATTCGCCTATCAATCTACATTCGTCTTGCGTAGTGCGCATCAATGTGACATTGGGATTGTGTCGGTAAAGATTTCGGTTTTTAAATTTTTCAGGGACCGAGTTGTAAGGGCCAAAATTAACCATATCCAATGCGCCGCAAGATCCCACATAAGGAATCTCTAACTTAGAAAATATATCCATTCGGGTTGGACCAGCAGATAATACGCCTCCCACTATTTCATCAGCGACCTCTGTCGTTGATACATCAATCACTCCATTGAGTAAATGAGAAGCCACCAGTTTTTCCATAGACTGGCCACCGGTACCGGTAGCATGAAATACCAAACAATCGTAGTCTGACTCTAATTGTTTAGTGACTGCTTGAACACATTGGGTAGTTACACCAAACATAGTCAAGCCAATAGCCGGCTTGATGGAGTCAATTCCTCGATGGCTATGTGTCATCATGCCTGCCATTGCATGCGCAGCATTAGACAAAACTTTTTCACTGATACGGTTAATCCCTTGTACATCCGTCACTGAATAAATCATGCAAATGTCACTGGTGCCGACATACGATCGTGTTTCACCAGAGGCCATGGTTGACACCATGACTTTAGGAATTCCGATAGGCAAGACACGCATCGCAGCTGTTGCCAAAGTGGTTCCTCCCGAGCCGCCTGCAGATATCAATCCTCCTACATCTTGTCGATGAAGTATGAATTGCTCGAATGCTATTGCCATCGCAGTGACCGAACTACCCCTGTCCCCGCTGAACACAGCTTTCTCACCTTGTGGGTGATACCTAGCAACCTCTCTTGGATGTATGGATGCAGAAGATGGTCTTCCACTTGTGGACAAGTCTACGGTTGTTGCGCGTAAACCAAGTTTTTCAAGACATTGGCGAATAAAGAATAATTCTTTGCCCTTAGTATCAAAAGTGCCCGCAACGTAAACAGCTTTTTTACTACTGGTAACAACTGGAAAATCAAAAATTTTTCTTTTTGTTGTGTCATTTATTTCTGCACCTTCATCTACCCGACTCTGATAAGTAGAAGAAGAAAATTGCTTACTGAAAGGCTGGTCATCTTTAGCGTGAGCACGCTGAACTCGAATAATTTCGTTCGGATGATCAGACACAGGCTGAGTTTGTGAAACCTCGATGACTTCAACGCTTGCTCGAAGACCTAATAACCTTTCTTGTAAAGCTTTATCAGAGGCCATATCAGATGCAAGCATGTCAGCTTGCAATCTTCCGTTCACCATCACGGCTATACGGTCAGCGGCAGCAGTGGCAACACCTAAATTTTGTTCAATCAACAAAATAGCGATGCCATCCTCTGTCGCTAATTGACGTAATGAGGCTTCCACCTGTTCAACGATAACTGGCGCTAAACCTTCAGTGGGTTCGTCCATGACTAACACTCTAGGCTTTAGCAATAGAGCACGTCCAATTGCCAACATTTGCTGCTCGCCGCCCGATAATTGGGTTCCACCATTAGATCGGCGCTCCGCTAAACGTGGAAACATGGCATACACGCGGTCAATGTCACGTCTTTGAGGAGCAACCAGTCGCAATGTTTCATCTACAGTTAATGAAGGCCACATGCGACGACCTTGGGGTACGTATGCAATTCCTCTTTGAGTAATAGCATGCGGCGGCATTCCAAGAATTTCTTCGCCTGCTAAACGTATGCTGCCACGTGCTGATACCAAGCCCGTAATGGCATTGCATAAAGTGGTTTTACCCATGCCATTACGTCCAACAACACCCAACACACCTTGACTCAAACTCAAAGAAATACCTTGTAACGCGTGTGCTTGCCCGTAATACACATGTAAATCTTCAATGACCAGCAGTGGGCCTTTCCACGAAGTATGAGAAGGGATATCGCCAAACCAGGCCATCAGTGCTTGCCTCCCATATAAATGGCTTGCACCTGCTGATCATTTTCGATTTCTGAAGGCGTGCCAGTTTTAATCACTTGACCGTTATGCATGACTGTGACTCGCTCTACAACACGTAATGCAATTTCTAAATCATGTTCAATCAATACGAAACTCATGTGGGCTGGCAATGAAGTCAATAACAAAACCAATTCACGTCGCTCAGCAGGAGACAAACCAGCGGCAGGCTCATCAAAAAGAATCAGTCTGGGTGCACCTGCCAGAGCCATTGCAATTTCAAGTTGACGTTGCTGGCCATGAGCAAGATTGCTGACCATTTCATCAGCTATATGCGTTAAACGACCCCGTTCTAATAATTCCTGTGTGGCAATAGTTGTGGGATGTCCACGTCCCGCTCTTCTAAAACTGAAGCGAGAATTAGATACACCTCGCACAGCCAAAAATAAGTTATCTCGAACACTTAAATCGCGGAACAGTAACGAAGACTGGTAAGTTCTGCGCATGCCTTTGCGAATTCTCTCAAAGGGGTCCATGTGCGTGATGTCTTCGCCAAAAAAAAGAATCCGCCCAGAGGTAGGCGGAAAATCGCCGGTGATGGCATTGAACAATGTAGTTTTGCCCGCACCATTTGCGCCCAAGATAGCGCGTTTTTCACCAGCGAGAACTGACAATGTGACGTCATCCACCGCCCGCAATGCACCAAATGCTCTCGTCACGCCTTCGAGGACAAGTGCCTCAGAAGACATGAGCGGCACTTCGCTTACCTGAGGCAAGCGCGGCATTACCGCGGTGGTAATGGCCGAGCGCAATGCAGTGATGGATGCCATTTGTATCAGCCTAGATTACTTACGGCAATCAGGGATGTCACGTGTGCCCAGACCCATCTTCTTGAACTCTGCTTCAGGCAGACCCAGCGTTTGGGTGATGTTAGGTACTGTCTTCACGACTTTGTTGAACAAGGAACCATCTGCAGCCTTGGTCACTTCAGTAATGTAGGTGGGACCAACACCATTGCGATTGGCATCAATCACCACTTCACCGGCAGGACCAACGAATTTGGTTTTCTGTAATGCTTCACGGTATTTCTTCTGACCACCGCTCAAGTCACCTTTGACAGCATCTAAACCGTCAAGTGCAGCTTTGGTGTTGATGTAGTAGAGGTAGGCAAACAGTGACGGACTTGGAAAACCGTCTTTAAAGTTGGCTTTGTAATCGGCTACAAATTTCTTCCACTCAGCTGTATCTAAGGAATCAGCCATCGGGCCTGCAGAAGCAGTACCGACCAATGACTCACGACGCTTGCCTTTGTAGTTCAATACCGTTTGGTCCACGGTAATAGAGCCACCAACCATAGGCTTAGTACCACCCGCTTGTTCATACTGTGTCAAAAAGTTAACTGCATCAGAGCCACCCAGTACCACAAGTAAAGCGTCTACGTCCTTAGGTATTTTGGCGATCACAGAGGCATAGTCCTTGGTACCCAAGGGTACCCATGCCTTGTCAAGCACCTTGCCGCCTTTGGCGCAGTAACTGGCCATGAAACCTTGTACTTGTGAATACGGAAAACCGTAGTCTTCAGCAATCAAGAACATTTTCTTGTAGCCTTTTGACAAGGCATGGTCTCCCAAACCTACCATCCACTGAGCACCCTCAGTATTGAATCGGAAAAAGTTAGTCGATGGATCATTCAAGGTGGCAGCTTGTGCACCTGATGAACCATTAATGAAAGTGATGCCGGCCTGTGTTTTGGCGTAGTTCTTTACGGCAATGCCTTCGTCACCGGACAAAGGGCCAATCATGACTTGAACTTTATCTTGCTCAACCAATTTACGGGTAGCAGCAACAGCCTTATCTGGGTTTCCATCTGAGGAACCACTGATGAGTTGAATTTTCATACCACCAGCTGTTCCACCTTTTTGCTTTAAGGCCAGTTCAGCGCCCCGAATACCGTCTTGCCCAGGAACGGCAAAAGGACCTTCCAATATTGAAAGCAGTCCGACTTTCAAAGTGCCTTCTGCGAAAGCAAATCCGGTAGTAGCCGCCAGGATTGCTGCGCTGATCACAGTACGTGTCAGCGTTCTTTTGCTCAGTTGCATATTTGTCTCCTCAAGTTGAAAGATGGCCGGATGGCCGTGAAAAAACGCATAGCCCAGAAAGCACTGCGTCGGGTTGCCTACAAGAAAACACATTGGTTTTCATGCGCGGCGACTTCCTTGTATGCGTTCATCTCTACCTGAAGATGCCCACCGCACACGCAATTTTTGCCACAAGCCCAATAAACCATCAGGCGAGAAAAAAACAATCAACAGAAAAACGCTGCCAATCACCAGGTTGAAACGTTGCCTGTCTACCAAATCAATAGCAAAGTTTTGTAGGAGAACAAAAGTAATTGCGCCAATGAATGCACCTATAGGATGCTTCATTCCCCCCAGCACGGCTATGACAAGAATATTGATCAATGCGCCAGTATTGATTGAACCTGGAGAGATACGGTTGTTGTACCAAATTAACAAAATACCGCCAACAGAAGCCAGTAATCCAGCAAAAGCATGCGCAGCTAGACGATGCGCAGTAATATTGAAACCAAGTGAATTCATACGCCTTGGGTTATCGCGTATACCTTGCAAGGCCATGCCGAATGGTGCTCTCACTAGATACTTCACTGACCAATATGACAATAGCGCACAACCTACAGATAAAAAATAAAAAGCATTGGGATCCTTGAAATCAACATCGCCAACTGTAGGTGCGCCAATCTTGCTAAAGCCCTGAAACCCGTTAAACAAAACATAGTTTTGCTGCGTCAAGTAAAAAAATGCCACGCCAATTGCAAGAGTAATCATGATGGTATGAATACCCTCAGTTCGAATAGATAACCATCCCACTAAAGTAGCAAAAACAATGGCGATAAGAATAGAAAAAATAACTGCTAACCACCAAGGCCAACCTAGGCTGATTGCTGTCATGCTGCTGGTACCAAAAATAGCAATCAAATAACCGCTAACACCAGCGACAGTCATTTGCGACAAGGACACCATACCTCCGTAACCACCTAGGAATGTAAGAGATAAAGCAATCAGACCCAACGCCATCGATTGCGCCGCAATTTGATAAGTGAAGAACGGTGAGGCGATCAACGGATAAATGAATAAACCTAATAAGACTAAGGAATGCCTGATGCGAATAATTGACCAGGCGCGACTTAACCAACTCTTATTTTGATTGAATAAGTCTTGGGTTGGAATATAGCCAGGAAATGAAGTCGCACTTCTATCAGGTGCTTGAGTCACAACACTGACTTGCGCGCGTGGCAACTGAGTATTCATGGCACGACGCCATTGTGCGGCACTCATATTGCTTTTCCTAAAACACCACGTGGCCTGAATGCTAGCGCAATAATCATGATCACAAATGTGAACACCACTGAATAGGTAGGTGCATAAGCTTGACCAAACTGTTCAGCAAGACCAATCAGTAAAGCCCCTATAGCGGCGCCAGGCACACTACCCATACCACCAACAATCACTACCACAAGAGATGCAAGTAAGTATCGGGTGTCCTCTCCAGGTGAAATCGATAAAGCAGTTCCGCCTACTACACCGGCAAGTCCTGCCAACCCAGCGCCCAGTGCAAATGTCAAAGCGAAAATTCTTTGTACATTCACGCCAGATGCTGACAACATTCCTCGATCATCAACACCTGCTCGAATCATCATGCCAATACGTGTACGCGTCAGCACAGTCCATAACCCCAAACCTATGACAATTGAAATGCATAAAACAATCAACCGATAGGTGGGGAATTTCTCAATAATTGGCAAAGATGTTGTCCCATAAATCCATGCTGGCGGATCAAAGGTATAAATCTCACCACCAAAATACCAAAGCATCAAATCAGCAAGAACAATTGATAAACCAATGGTGACGAGTGTCTGCCTCAAGTCTTCACCCTGCATGCGTCGAAACACAATAATTTGGATCAACACACCAATAATGGCAGCAGCAATGAAACCCGCAAGCACAGCGAGTAACCATGAGCCGGTGTACTCACCAACGATCCAACCAACATATGCACCAATTAAAAAAAGCGATCCGTGAGCAAGATTGACATTACGCATCAACCCAAAAACCAAAGTAAATCCGCTGGCAACAATGAAATAAAGTGCGGCAAGTGTTAATCCATTGAGCGTGGTTTTTAAGAATAATGTTGCGTCCTCATCTAAACCCCATAGGGATAGCAATACCAGTGGCAAAACCAGTAACCACCAGAATGCAAGCTCACTTCGCTTCATGCAGCGCGCTCCCATGGCATTGCTCGAGAGGTAGGTGGATGTTTGGCAAAAACACCATCTTTCATCACAGCCAATATGCGTGATGGTTCACGCAATATGGCCAAATTGGTTAGTGGATCGCCATCAATCAATAATAAATCTGCCAAATAGCCTTCTTTGACCAACCCAAGTTCGTTGGGCTTGAGCATGATCTGTCCACCGTATAAGGTGCATGATCGTATAGCCTCCATTGGCGTAAAGCCCAAATAACGAACAAAGAACTCCAGGTCGCGGGCATTTTGACCGTGCGGGGTGAAAGCAAAACCATAATCACCACCAGGCATGACACGAATGCCGCGTTTATGCATTGCACTTAACGACTTTAAAGCAGCTTCCCATTCAATGGCATAACCCATACTTTCGGCTTGCACTCTTGTAACACCCCACGGTTCCGCTTCATTGAGTAAGGCATGAATAATGCCGATACCTGGAACAACATACACTTTGTCTTTAGCCGCCTCAAGCAAATCAAGTGTTTTTTCATCGCAAAAACTTGCGTGATAAATGATTTCAATTCCATGCCTTAAGGCCTGTTGAACGGAAGGTCCAGAACGCGCATGCGCTGTTCCCCTCTTACCGCGCATCTTTACTTCTTCCATGGCAGCAGCCACCTCTGCGTCTGTCATCCAGTGGGTTTCAGCCGGCGAGTCTGGGGTAAAGTTATCTCCAGATAAATTGAGTTTGATGCAATCCACACCATATTTCAAAAACATACGAACAGTTTTTCGCATGTCCTCTGCGCCATTGACATTCGCACCGAAACTGAATTCAGGGAAAGGTAAATGTGGAAGTGTTTCATCTCCTAAAGCGCCCGGCACTGTGATTTCCTGACTAGCTGCTAAATAACGGGGTCCAGGTATTTGACCGCTATTGATAGCATTTCGAATCACCACATCCAGTCTAGGTTTAGCGCACGCAGCACCAACACAAGATGTCCACCCTGCCTCCAAGTAAATTTTGGCTACTTTGGCGCTCCATAGCACATGCTCCTCAAGAGGCATGGTTTGAATACCAGCCAGATTGGCTGCGTTGTTCCAAGAAAAATGTGTATGAGCTTCACACATACCAGGCATTAGGGTAGATCCGGCAGCATCAATCGTGAGAGCATCGCCGCTTGAAATGGGTGCGGTTGAACGACTGATATGTTTGATTCTTTTGCCTTCGACAAGCACGCTACCCGTGTAGGGAGCAGATCCCGTGCCATCAATGATTCGAACATTGGTAAATTGAGTTGTGGTCATCATCATCTCCTTGATCACGCGGCCCAGCGTGTTGGCACACTCGGGCGACCAGGTTGCCCTCTCTGAGTCAATGAAGGTGGTTCGCGATGAAATTTTCCGTCTTTCATCACAGCCAAAATTCGAAACTTATCTTGAAGAACCGTGATATCTGTCATTGGGTCCCCGTCAATTAATAACAAATCAGCAAGATATCCTTCTCGAATTTGACCTAAGGGTTCAGCACTGCGCATCATAGGAGCGCCCCAAGTTGTCGCACTTAGCAACGCTTCCATATTTGACATACCTACATGCTTGACAAAGTATTCCAAATCTTTGGCATTGGTACCATGCGGAGTCCATGCAAAACCATAGTCCCCTCCGGGCATGATGTGAACTCCACGCTTATGCAAGGCTCGCATAGATTCAATGGCTGCATCAAGCTCTTTAAAGTACCCCATTTTTTGAACCACTTCTTTAGTCAACCCAAATTCTTTGGCGTTGTAGCAAGTATTGATTAACCAAGCCAAACCGGGAGCAATGAAATGCGAATGTCGATGTTGATCCAATAAATCTAACGCTTCATTGTCCAGAAAACTGGCGTGATAAATAACATTGATGCCCTGCTTTACACATTGCTTGACAGACCAAGTGGATCGGGCATGCGCCGCCACCCACTTACCCCAACTTTTAGCTTCTTGGACACAAGTGGTTATTTCTTCCTCTGTGAATTGACTTTGCTCACTTGACATGCCAGTGATGGACTCGCCTGATAAATTTATTTTTAATGTATCGACACCGTATTTACAAAACATACGAACACAACGACGCATTTCATCGCTGCCACTGACGACGGCACCAAAGGCAAACTCTGATTGAGGTAAGTGAGGTTGAGTACTGTCTCCCAAACCACCAGGAACAGTAATTTCTTGACTGGGCGCTGTATATCGCGGCCCAATAATTGTTCCATCATTGACGGCATTTCTAATCACTACATCTAAACGAGGCTTAGCTGCAGCAGCACCGACGCAACTTGTCCACCCCATGTCAAGATACTGTTTAGCGACTTGGGCACACCACAAAATATGCTCTTCAGGTGGCATGCGTTGAATCGCATCTAGACTGGGCTGATCATTCCACGAAAAATGCGTATGAGCTTCAACCATACCTGGCATTAAAAAACAACCAGCTCCATCAATGACTGTTTGACCCGATGAGGGTAAATTTCGCATTCCATTGATTGCTTTACTGACACGAGCAATTTTGTTGTCTTGCACAAGCACTTCGCCTGCGTACGGCATTTCACCACTCGCATCAAATACATTGACATTGGTAAACAAAATTTGATTCATGGCCTTAACCTCAAGCATGACGTTTTAAAAATTCACGAGTGGCTCGAATACACTCATGAGGTCTTTCAATCGGAGTCCAATGGCCGCAGCGGTTCACAACCATGCGTCGCGCTCCAGGCATTCGTCTAACCATTAAATCAACAGCATCCGGTGTGGCGACGAGATCCTCGTCCCCAGTAATCAACAAAGTAGGCATATCAATTCGTTCAATGTCAGCAGCCCTCATTTGCGATAGCGCAAGACAATAATCAGCATATGCAATGGGAGCTTGTCGCATTAAGCTTTCACGTACAAATGCAAAAGCCGCTGGGTTATGGTCTCTGGTATGCCGACTAACTGCAGTATTCAATAAAGTATCAGCCACTTCTTGCATGCCAGACAAACCGCTCTCACGAATTTTTTGTGAGCGAATACGCAAAGGCTCTCTCGCAGCATCTGCGGGCGCAACAAGCGGCCCGAATAAAAGCATACTTTTCACCAAACTTGGTGTGTTTGCTGCCAAATGCTGACAAATAATAGTTCCCATGGAATGACCTATCCATTGCGCAGAATCTATAGACAAGGTACGGCAGACCACTTGAAGACAGCTAAGTAAATCTTGAATATTGATGTCGCCAGTGCTTCCTGATGACCGACCGCACCCCGGGAGATCTAAACGTATTAAACGAAATCCTTCAAAAGAGGAAAGTATGGGAGACCAAGTATTGGAAGTTCCACCTAATCCATGAACGCACACAACCACTGGCCCCGTACCCGCGTCTTCAACTGCTAAACCTTGAATCAGGTGCAGGCTCATATGATGGAATTCTTTTGGATATGTTGTTGATTCATAGTCTGGTTATTTAAAATTTTTTCTTCTCAAAATTTTTAGTAAATGACGCAACATGTCAAAATAAGACAGGTGTCTCATTCCTCTCAAACAATAATAAGGTTTGGCGTAGCAAACTAAAACCCTATAAATTGTTTTTTTCTCCTGATTTACCCTGATGAATACAAACTTAGTTAGCCCAACTCCTGACTCTCCGGATAAACCCGCGGGTATCAAATCAGCAACCTTTAAGCTACTTTTGGACAGTGCGATTGAATTGATGCAACAAACAGGTTGCGCTCCAACCATCGCAGAAGTTGCAAGATACGCAGGCATATCACGAGCGACAGCCTATAGATGCTTTCCAAGCAAAGGAGCTATGTTGGGTGCGATGGTTAGTCAATCTTTAGGGCCAATGCGCACATTCGCTTCTGAACAAACCCAAGGCAAACAACGAATACTTGAGTTGCTATCTAGAAGTTTTCCACGATTGGTTAAGCATGAGACCACCTTGAGAATGGCGGTACAAATTTCGTTAGAGCAACAAGCATTAGCTAATGCAGGAATGATTCAAGAAAAACCTTATCGCAGAGGACATAGAATTCAAATATTAGATAAAGCATTAGAGCCATTGAAAGCTCAACTACCCAACGATATCTATTTGAAGTTGCACAAAGCTTTATCAATGGTTTACGGTGTTGAAATATTTATCGTGATGAAAGATATATGGAATGACAAAAACAAAGATATTCTTACCAACATGATGTGGATGGCAGAAGCTTTGATAGATTCAGCTATCAATCAAGCCAAATCACATTTAGAAAAAAAAACAAAAGGTAATCTCATGAAATTTGCGACATGTAGTTATAAAAACCAAAGATTTGTCGGAATGATCTCATCCGATGAAAAAGATATTAATTTCTTTCAAATGACTCCGAGTCAACATGCTGAAGGAGTTTTATCACTGGTTAGAGCTTCTCAACAATCGCACGAATTACCACCTTTGACATCGCCCAGCATAGCTATAACTGATGTCAAACTCGAATCACCTTTTCCACGCCCATTAAGAAATATATTTTGTGTTGGAAGAAATTACCACGCACACGCAAAAGAACTTTCTACCAGTGTATTTAAAGACAATGATGCCGATCCAAATTCATGGCCTATCGTTTTTACAAAAGTACCAGAATCTGTTGTTGGTCCATTTGACAATGTGCTACTTCCTTTAGAAGTTTCTCAACAAATTGACTACGAAGCAGAGTTGGCTGTCGTTATTGGTGTCGGTGGAAAAAATATCTCCCGTGAAAAAGCCATGTCGCATGTATATGGTTACACCATAGTGAATGATGTCACTGCCCGTGATGTACAAATGCGGCATCAACAATGGGACCTAGGAAAATCATTTGATACATTCTGTCCTATGGGTCCTTGGTTAATAACAGCAAATGAATTCGATGGCTTAATTGCTCACATTAGGTGCTGGGTAAACGGAGAACTAAGGCAAGATGGAAATACCCAGCAGATGATTTTCGATATTCCCACCTTGATAGAAACCTGTTCCAGGGGAATTACTTTGCTGCCAGGGGACATCATTGCTACTGGTACACCAGCAGGTGTGGGTATGGGATTAAAACCACCCACATATTTAAAAAATGGGGATGTAGTCAAGATTGAAATACAAGGTCTTGGCTCCATTGAAAATACATTCATTGCATAGTCTGTCAATTTGGAGAACAGCATGATCACTGGAATGAACCACTTTACAGCTATTGCAAGCGACCCAGATATCACGTTAGATTTTTATACGAACTTATTAGGACTACAAATAGGTTATCGACCAGACTTGGGTTTTTCGGGTGCTTGGTTGTATGCAGGTGATACTGTTGTTCTGCATTTATATTTTGACAGACCTGTACCGAATCCAGCTCCAGGTGTGATTGACCATATGGCTTTCACGACACAAAACTTAAAAAAATTCAAATCCAAATTTGACGAAGCAGGTTATCCCTACAAACTACAACACAGACCCAATGGACCATGGCAATTGTTTTGCCATGATCCAAGTGGTGCAAAAATAGAGTTGAATTTCGATTCAACAGAAAACTTAGACTGAATTTATTTACTGTCTGATTTGAATAAGTCAGAAACTGAATTAGCAGCTGAGTCATATGCAGCACTGAGTGAAGCACATCCACTCAAACCTAAAACCAAAGATAAACAAGAAACTAGCGTGAGAGTTTTGACAGTGTGCAGCATTTGAATCCTTTGAAAGTAGAGTTGAAAAAGTAGCTTGGATCTTAATGCATACTGACAAAATTAATTGTATGAAAAATAATACGAAATAAATAATAATTAGTCTAATTAAAGCAAGTCTGGGTCTTGGATAGTAAACAAATAAGACTCTTTTCTTTGGTCGGTGGGTTTACGTCTTCGTATCCACCACAGAGATCCTTTGCGAAAAGATATAGGTTCTGATGTCTGCAACCCAAAAATATAAGAAACGGTATCAGCAAGAAATGGTTGATGGGCTACAACTAATGATGGAGAAGAATTTTCACTGTACCAGTCAACAAGCTTGAGTAAATTTGAAGCGTTACTGTCAGGAGCTAATTCATCACAAATCGTGTATGGAACATTCATTCGGTCAACCGTTTGACGTGTTCTCAATGCAGGACTACACAGAATATGAGTTCCTTTAGGCAAACGCGTTTGCAACCAGTCAGCCATTTTTTTTGCATGTGACTCACCCTTAGCAGACAAAGGGCGATCTAAATCGGATTGACCAATTAATGCATCAAGTGCATGAGCATGTCGCCAAAGTAATAAATCCATTTCAGCTTCCTTGACGATATCTATTCATCAATTCTGACTGCGCGCTCAAGGGTGTTTGTCTTGGCTCCAAATGCTTTTGAATATAACGACCATCCACTTGTAGATCCCAAGCATCAGTGTTGTCGTACAAATATGCAACCAAGCATTCATCAATAATTTTTTGTCGCAAGGATTTATCTAGTATCGGCCAAGCGAGCTCAATGCGTCGCATCATATTTCTATTCATCCAATCCGCACTTGATAAATACAAATG
>Ga0136641_1000470_pt1 | contig 17554 bp, 14 predicted proteins | sample EliLak1302023Y_FD_115312 | JGI IMG/M metagenome (GOLD analysis project Ga0136641, IMG submission 115312) | Freshwater microbial communities from Elizabeth Lake, Yosemite National Park, California, USA - 13020-23Y | ecosystem: Environmental > Aquatic > Freshwater > Lake ...
CAGACTTCTCATATGCCGCATCGAAGAACCCAGCAGCCTCGCCCGCGCCGCCCTGAACAATGATCTTATGACCAGCCGCGACGAGTTTGGTGACGGCGTCAGGTACGAGAGCAACGCGTCGCTCACCTGCAGCGGTTTCGCGCAAGACGCCGATTCGCATAGCTCCTCCTTTCGTTCTCAGTAGTTTAGGCGGGAACGTAGGTGCGGTACGTCGGGCTCCACATTGCACCGTCAACAAGGTCTGCCGCACGCGCACCGTCGGAGGCTGAGGCCCAGCCAGCCGCTGCGCCAGCCTCGATCACCGCTATAGCAATGGCTCGACTGATTGAGCGTAGGTCGGCGAGAGGTGGGTAGAGTGCTCCCCCCGCAGGCGCACTCTGCGCGGTCAACGCCGCCAACGTCTTCGCCGCAACAGTGAACGCCTCATCAGGAATTGACTTCAGGCGCCCAGCGATCGCGGCGAGGCCGACGCCTGGGAAAATGTAGACATTGTTCGCCTGGCTAATCGTTCGCGAGGTGCCGCCCACAACCACTGGATCAAATGGCGAGCCCGTAGCAACCACGGCGCGGCCATCGCTCCAAGCGAAGATGTCGCTCGGCGTCGCCTCAGCACACGAGGTGGGATTAGAGAGCGGCCAGATCAACGGCGCCACCGCGCCAGCCGCCATTGCGCGAATTGCCGATTCGGTAAATGCGCCAGCTTGGCCGCTCGTACCAATCAGGATCGTTGGCTTCACCTGCCGAATCACACCCGCAAGTTCGGCACCCAACATGTCAGCAATACCGAGAGTTGAAACGGCAGCGCTGGAGAGTGCGAGCTCGCTCTTACCGTCACCTAGCTCGGCACGCCCTTCGTGCACGACACCCTTGGAGTCTAGGGCGATGATCGCAGAATCAAGTGTGCTGCCCAGAACGCCGGCTGCAGCGAGCGTGTGGCGCAAGAGTCGCGCGATGCCAAGCGTTGCGGCGCCAGCGCCGTAGAAGAGAATGCGCTGATCATTCAGCGTGCCACTCCCTGATCCGCCGCCAGCGACGATCGCCGCAATGATGCCGGCGAGCGCAACGGCGCCCGTACCCTGAATGTCGTCATTGAACGACGGAACGGTATTGCGATAGCGCTCGAGGATGCGAATCGCGTTCTGCTGCTTGAAGTCTTCCCACTGGATGACGCATCCGGGGAATGCGGTTTGCACGCCGCGAACAAATGATTTGATGAATGCGTCGTACTCTGCACCGCGCAGTCGTGGCGTTCGCCGACCAAGATAATTCGGATCTGCAAGCAGTTCGCTGTTATCGGTGCCCACGTCCAACGAAACTGGCAGCGCCCACGATGGTTGAATCCCCGCGGCGGCGGTGTAGAGCGAGAGCTTGCCGATGGGAATTCCCATCCCGCCAACGCCGAGGTCGCCAAGTCCAAGAATGCGCTCGTTGTCAGTGACAACGATCAAGCGAATCTCAGAACCGCCAGAGGCATTGCGAAGGAGTTCAGGAATTCGTGGCGCGTCCTCGGGCGTGATCCATGCCCCTCGCGCTCGTCGCCAAATCTGACTCCAACGCTTGCAGGCCTCACCGACGGTTGGCGTGTAGACGATCGGCAGGAACTCTTCGACGTTCTCGACAAGGAGGCGATAGAAGAGCGTCTCGTTGCGGTCTTGCAGCGCCGCGAGGCCGATGTAGCGCTCAAGTGGATCCTGCTTGCGACGAATCTTGACGAGCTCTACTGCGACCTGCTCTTCGAGGGTCAGGATCGACGCGGGGAGGAGGCCATCGAGGCCAAGGAGGCGGCGCTCCTCGCGGCTGAAGGCGGTGTCCTTGTTCAGGGTGGGTCGGCTCAGGAGGGCCTTGCCGCGCTCCTTCACCGCGAGGGTGGCGGCGGGCGTTAGGTTGCCGTTGACGACCTGGGGTGCGCTTGGCGTGCTCATGTGAGACGAAGGATAGCCGCGTCAGGGGTGTAGCATCGGCGCATGGCAGCCACGATCCTTGTTGTTGAAGACGATCCAGCCGTCGCGCTCGCCCTCGAGGTGGCGTTGAAGGGCGAGGGCTACCTGCCGCTCATGGCCGCGACCGGCGACAAGGGCCTCGAGATCGGCATGAAGCAGGCGCCAGACCTGTTGATCCTTGACGTGCGCCTCCCTGGCATTGACGGCTTTGAGCTCTTGCGCCGACTGCGTGCCGGGGGCTCCAAGGCACCCGTGATCATCCTCACCGCCCGCGATGAGGAGGTCGACACCATCCTCGGCCTTGAGCTTGGCGCCGACGACTACATGACGAAGCCCTTTCGTGTTCGCGAACTGCTCACCCGGGTCAAGTCGCAGCTGCGACGCGCCTACGGCGACCTCGCCGACGCCATGGGTGGACGCATGATTCGCGCCGAAGACCTAGTGATTGACCTTGAGCGACGCAAGGTCACTCGCGGTGGTGCGCGCATTGCCCTCACACCAACGGAGTTCGAGATTCTGCGCATCCTCGCCGAGAAGCCGGGGCGCGTCTTCGGCCGGCGCGACCTACTTGAGCGAGTACGCGACTACGACGCGGCGATTGCCGGCGACGAGAAGACAATCAACGTGCACGTCAGCCACTTGCGCGACAAGGTTGAGCCGAACCCTGCGAAACCACGATTCGTGCTGACCGTCCGCGGCGTGGGGTATAGCTTCTCGGATCGAAGCGATCGCGGCGAACGGAGCGGCGCCTGAGCCCGCTCAGCGACTCCCTCTACGGCGTACCCCCCCGAGGGCTGCGCGCACGACTCACCGTTGCCTTCCTCGGTATAGTCGCGATCGCTCTTGCCCTCTCTGGCTACCTCGTTGTGGACCGCGTTTCGCAAGAGTTTGAAACCCAGGAGCGCGCTGCACAGGCGGCTCGCACCTCGGCGGTGTCGAGCGCCGTACGTAGCCTTGCGCAAAGTGTTGCCGGTACGCGCAGCCTCATTGATAGCAGGGGGCGACTGAATAGCAAGGTTCGCGAACGGTTCCTGTTGCAAGACCCAGAGCTGCAACAGCTTGCACTCGGCATCGCTCGTGCCGACGTTCGTGTACGGTTTGGAACCTGGGATCCCGATAAGAAGCACTTCGCACCAGCCGCCGATGCCGAGTTCCTCATTAGCTCCGAGGGCGCTGTGCTTGAAACTGGCGAGGCACGAGACTCTATTGACCTTGATCCGAGTGTTCTTGTTGTTGGCGGGGCGCCGTCATCAATCGGCATTGAAGTTACCCTGATCTCACCGCTCACCACGCGTGCGTGGCGCGTTGCTGGCATTACAGGAACGATCACCTTCGTCGGCATCCTCGCGATGATTGTCGCGATCATTATCTCTGCGATCGCCGCGGCACGCTTTGCGAAACCGGTGCAGTTACTCTCTGAAACGGCCACGGCGATTGGTGATGGAAATCTCTCCGCGCGAGTGCCAACGGGTATCGAGATCGCAGCGAACGACGAGATGGTGGCGCTGCTCGATCAATTCAATCTAATGGCCGATCGTCTCCAAGGATCGATGCAGGCGCTGCGCCGCGAGCGTGACCGAGGGCAAGAGCATCTTACCGACGTTTCGCATGAGCTGCGCACGCCTCTTGCCGCCCTTCGGGCATTCGTTGATCTTCTGCAGGATCCGACGACCGACGACGCCACGCGAAAGAGGCTCTTTGTTGAGGCGGGTCGACAGTTAGAAAGGATGGACTCGCTCACCTCAAATATTCTTGAGCTCTCGAGATTCGACGCCGGGATTGCACGACCCGTTTTTGTTGTTGCCGACATGCGTGGCAGCGTGCGCGCGGCGGTTGAACAGGCGGCTGCAGGTGCCCGACGTGCTGGCGTTGCGGTGGATGAGCGCTTGCCAACGCGTAAGGTCCTTGTTCGGCACGATGCGGCGCTCGTTGGCCAGGCGGTTGCCAACCTCGTCGCTAACGCGCTGAAGTTCACACCTCGAGGTGGTAGCGTCCTCGTCTCGGTACAGCTGCTCTCCACTGGCGCGTCGACGGTGACGGTTCGCGATACGGGAGTCGGTATCGCGTCTGATGAACTGCCGCGCATCTTCGATCGCTTCTATCGTGGCACCGAAGGGCTGGCTGCAGCTGGTCGAGCTGTCCGGGCATCAGGATCTGGGCTCGGCCTCGCGATCGTGAAGTCGATCGTGGATATGCACGCTGGCCGCATCGTCGTTGAGAGCCTCCCGGGCGAGGGAACGAGCTTCGCGCTGACCTTCCCGGCAGACCCAGAGGCGGTGGGCGAGGAGGTGCCAGAGACCATCCAGGCCCCCACTGGGCCCACCACACTCGTCAGTTTCGGCCGCCGTGCAGGTGCTCTCCTCGGGGAGGTTGCGAAAACTTCACTCCGTCTTCGCCGCGTTCTACGCGCGGAACCTCCATCCTCTACGGTGGGTGAGACGCCCGTCTCGTTGAGCGCGGGCACTAAGAGCGACGCAGAGGTGAAGGAGCCAAACCGTGATTGAGAAGGCGAAGTCCGAGAAGTCAAAGTCCAGTACCACGGGTGCGAAGAAGAAGGTGAAGGCCACAGCGAAATCAACAGCGAAGGCTACGACGAAGCGACGCTCACCATTGCGATTTGAGCCGGAGCCAGCCATGGGGTCAGGTACTTGGATTACGCGAGAGAGTGGCCCGCTTCAAGCGGCAAGAAATTCACTTCGCGCTAGCACTGGACCACTAAGCCGCGGTGCGATCGCTGGGATGCTTGCACTCTCGCTCCTCTTTGGTGCAGGCGGCGGAGCGGCAGCAACTATTCTTCTACTCAATGGGCTCTCTGGTGGCGACATCACTACCCAAATTCGACAGACGCTCGTCTCTGAGCAGTCCGCCATCGTGACGGTTGCGGAGCAGGTCTCCCCAGCAGTTGTAACCCTTGAAGTCGCGTCGGCGGGCGGGTCTGCAATCGGCTCCGGAGTGATCTACTCGGCGGATGGTTGGATTGTGACAAACAAGCACGTCATTGCCGGAGAAACTTCGATCCTTGTCCACCTGAAAGATGGTCGTGATTTTACTGGTTCGGTGTATGGCATTGACAGCCTCACCGACCTCGCGGTCGTGAAGATTGACGCCACTGGACTGACAGCGGCAACACTCGGCCGATCAAGCGGGATTAAAGTTGGACAGACTGCGATCGCAATCGGCTCGCCGCTCGGCGTGTACACCAACTCCGTCACGGCTGGCATTGTCTCGGCGCTCGGACGTGATATCACCACGCAGAGCGGCTCAATTCATGGCCTTATTCAGACTGACGCAGCAATTAATCCAGGAAACTCTGGCGGCGCGCTAGTTGACTCAAGTGGTGCCGTTATTGGCATCAACACGGCAATCTCGACCGAAGGTTCTGGTATTGGCTTCGCGATTCCAATTGATATTGCTCGGCCAATTCTTGAGCAGGCGTTGGCTGGTACGCCACTCTCTCGGCCGTGGATCGGCGTGCGCTACACCTCACTTGACCTGCGTATTTCGACCGAGAACAAGCTCTCTGTGAGTGCAGGCGCATGGATCGTTGGAGATGGAACAGCTTCGCCAATCATCGCTGGTAGCCCAGCCGAGAAGGCGGGACTGAAAGATGGCGACATCATCACTTCGGTGAATGACACCGCGATTGACGAGGGCCATCCACTGCAGGATCTGCTGGTGCAGTACTCACCGGGCACGTCAATTACGTTGGCGGTGCTTCGTGATGGTGCATCGATCACGATCACGCTGGAGTTGGGGATCCGCCCAAAAGAGTAGGTTGAAGGGTCGGTTGAAGGGTCGGTAGCCTTACGGCTTCCGCACGACCTCAACGCCAGCCCAATCAATCGGTGCAGCAACGGCCGCCTGCGGCTTGCGTACACGCACGCGCACTTCGTAGACGGTCGCGCCACTCGTAGCGACAACCTCCATTGCTCCATCGGCGATCCGTTCTGCAAGCGCCTCAATGAGGTCCGCATGACCACCCGCCCCAACGCGTTCCACAGCGACGCGCACCAGTTCGCTGTAATCAACTGAGGCGGCGAGGGCGTCGCCACGCCCTGCTGCAGCTAAGTCAGCGTCAACTTCAACATCCACAAAGAAGGGCTGCGGCTTCTGATGCTCCTCTGGATAGAGGCCATGTGCCGCGTCAAATCGCACGTTGCGCACGGTGATGCGGTCTCGCTGGCTTGGGCGAGGCGGGCGGTCCCCACGATTAGGGTTCGGCCCGATGACCTCGTCATCCTGGTCACCTCTGGCTCGAAGTGTGGCGTCAATGACGCGGACTGCATCGCGGTTCTCCTGCACGTCGTGCACCCGCACGATATCAACGCCAGCGAGAGCCCCGAGCGCGCTCGTGGCCAGCGTGGCGGCGAGCCGGTCCGCTGGTGCCCCATCAATCACGCGCCCAAGCGTGGACTTGCGGCTTGTCCCGAGTAACACCGGGTGCCCAAGGTCACGCAGGGTGCCGAGCAGCTGCAGGATCACTAGGTTCTGCGCTGGGCTCTTCCCGAAGCCGAAGCCAGGGTCAAGAATCAACTGTTCAGGTGGAATTCCGAGTGCCCGACCACGCGTTGCTATCGCCACCATCTCATTCAGAAACTCATCGGCGAAGTTCTCTGCCCGCTCGCCAGTGGCTACCCCTTTGCGGTTATGCATGACGATAATCGGCACGCCGCGGTCGGCAGCGAGCCGAAGCATCTCATTACCAGATCTTGTCCCCCAGATGTCATTCAGCATGTGCGCCCCTGCGTTCAGTGCAGCGGCGGCAACCTCGACCTTCTGGGTGTCGGCGCTGAGGGCGAGCGTTGGAAGGGCGAGGCGTAATCGCTCAATAGCGGGGACCAGGCGTGCGATCTCTTCTGCCGCAGAGATCTCGGTGTGACCTGGTCGTGTCGACTCAGCGCCAAGGTCCAGCATGTCGGCACCATCGCGCACCGCGTTGCGCGCAAGGAGTTCCACCCGATCAAGTAGATCGTCGGTCGGCTCAACGGAGGCCATCAGCCCATCTCCTGAAAAACTATCAGGGGTCAAGTTCGCCACTGCCATGATGTAGGTGCGGCTCCCCCACTCAACACGAAGGGGCCCAATCGATGTCGCAGCGATTGGCGCGTAGGAGAAGCTAATCGTTTCGCGACTCATCTGACTCTCACTCATGCGGCTGATCCTGCCACGTCATCACGGCTGCCGTCTTCCGGCAGCACGCCGCGACGCATGAGATCGCCACGAAGTGCGCCGACGAGGTAGAGCGACCCTGCGGCAATGATCGGTCCGCGCTGCTCGGTCGCCGCGGCGAGTGCTGCGTTGGGGTTTGCGGCAATCTGCACCTGCGCGCCAAGACCGGCGGTGCGCGCAATAGCAGCGAGCTGCTCTGGCGGGAGTGAGCGGACGTCACCAACAGAGGTGCAAATAACGTGTGCAGCGCGCAGTGTTGGCGACGTAGCAAGAGCGGCAAATACCTCGGCAACTGACTTATCGGCCATGACGGCAAGGATCAGCACGGCAGGCGTGTTTCGGGCACCCGTTGCACTGAGCAGGTGCGGCGCAAGGTCGGCGAGTGCGGCTGCCAGCGCTGCGGCGCCATCTTCGTTATGTGCACCGTCAAGGAGGAGATCGCGCTCATCACCCCCTGCGAGTGCGTTCGGGATCAACTCCATGCGGCCCGGCCAACGTGCCGCCGCAAATCCGGCGCGCATCTCCTCGTCGCTTACCGAAGCGATGCCAGCATCTCGGAGCGCGTCAAGTGTCGCGGCGGCGACTGCCGCATTCGCGCCCTGGTGGCGGCCGAGCAGGGCCACACGAACCGCGCCACGACCCTCGAGTTCAACCTCGATGCCATCACGTCCGAGCGAACGAGTTGCCCCCGCACGCGCGATAGTAAAGGGGGCACCGACGCGCTGGGCACGATGGCGAATGACATCAAGCGCGCCGCCTCGTTCGCTCGCCCCAATGACGGCGCGATCACCGCGCACAATGATCGCCGCCTTCTCTTTCGCAATCGCCTCAATGGTGTCGCCTAGGTATTGCTGGTGGTCTAGACCAACATTCGTTACCACTGCAACACCGCCATCCCATGCGTGCGTTGCATCGAGCCGGCCGCCGAGGCCAACCTCAACGATTGCGGTTGTGATCTCCTGCTGGCGGAGCGCTTCAAAGATGGCGCCGACGAGAATCTCAAACTCGGTCGCGGGCCCAACGCGCCCCTCTATCTGATCAGCGGCATCAAGGGCGCGTGCGACCGCCTGGGCGAACGGGAGCGGCGCAAGCGGCTGACCGTCGATCTGCACCCGCTCGCGATAGCTCACCAGATGTGGTTTTGGTGTGGTTGCGTGCCGAATCCCCGCGGCGCGAAGGGCGGCTGATACGAGGGCGACGACGCTCCCCTTCCCATTCGTTCCAGCTACAAGTGCACCACGAACTCCCGCCTCGGGTGATCCGAGGGCGCGAAGGAGGGCGTTTGAACGCCCCAGCCCCATACGAATGCCGAAGCGCCCACGCGACTCAAGCGCCACCAGGGCGGCGCGCCAGGCGTCGGCGCCACGCCCCTCACCCACGGCAAGAACAACCTCGGCGCGAGCGCGCGCAACGCGATCACGCATCTCGAGGATCAGCTGTGGGTCACTCGGCTGGTCGGGCATCCATTGGAGCGTAGCGGTCTCGGCGCGCTGCGTGCGAGAATCGCCCTATGGGACTCTTCCGTCGATCGAGTTCAAAGCCACCGCGGCGCGGCCTCCCTGGCCGCTCTGAGGGGTACACCCCACCCTACCGAGTTGAGTCCAGCTCTCAACGATCCCAGTCCTCTTCCCGCAGTGTTGGCGGAACGATCGCGACCACCCTCTCAACACTCATCACGCTCTTCGTCATCGCTGGCGCGATCGGCCTAGCGGTTGTTGCGCTCCCCTTACTCACCTCGAACGGCACTAATGCTTCGCCAACGCCACCACCCGCCTCACTTGAACCGGGGCGTCCAACGCTGAGCGCGCCGAGTGACCCAATCACCGCTGCTGCAACCACCACGGTCATTGGCACGCTGCCACAGGATCTATTGAATCAGGGTGACGCGCTGATTCGCATCATCATCACGCGAGATGATGGCTCCGTCATCACTGGCGCTGAAATCAAGATGCCAAAAACGCCCGGTTTCACCATCACACAAATTCCACTCGCCGCGGGAACGAATGTGATAGTGGCGGCCGTCGTCGTTAATGGCGTTGAGGGGACTCATTCAGCGCCGATTACTGTTATTCGCGATACCGTCGCCCCCGCGCTAACGGTGACCGCACCAACACCTGGTGAGATTATGAATGGTGACTTGGTGACCGTTACCGGAAAGACTGACAAAGATATTGATGTGCAAGTGCGGAATGAGACCACAAGCACAATTGTGAATGGTCGCTCAACGGCAAAAGGCCTGTTCTCTATTGACACCATGCTTCGCAATGGCACCAACGTGCTCACGATCATTGCGACTGATGGAGCTGGAAATCAAACAACCGCAAGTGTTGAAATCTCCACGAGCGCATCGGTTGGACGAGTCACGATCGTACTTAATCCTGGGACGATCATCCTGAGCACGAAGCCGATCGCCTTCCGAATTACAGCGACGGCAACTGACTCAACAGGGACGCCTGCGGCAAACGTTCAGGTGTGCATGTATGTGATGGCCGACGGTGCACCGCCAAGTTCTTCCGTTTGTGTCACATCTGACGTCAATGGCCGCGCCGCCTGGAACTACCTATTCCCTGACAACTTCAACACTGAGGGTCGTGGCCTCGTGACTGTGACCTACGAACTGGCAGTTGGTGATCCAATTTCTGGCACGCAAAGCTTCCGCGTCTACCTGGTAAAGCCGTGAGTGCTGCGCCAGCGCTGACTTGGCGCTGTCCAACGTGTGGCGCCATTCAAGAGGAGGCTGGTCAGTGCTGGGTCTGCAAGACTCCAACCGCATCGTGCGGAAGCTGCCGACACATGCGCCGCTCGGTGATTGGCAAGGTTTCGTATTGCGGCATTGATAAGAAGCGTCGACTTGTTGCCGAGAGTGATGTGAAGGAGTGCTGGACCGCCCCAGTGCCGCTGCAAGCGGCTGCACAGCTTGAGCGCAACGTCGACGGAACGCTGGCCACTCGCCCGCGCCTCTCGTGGGCGAGTGGTGGACTCTGGGAGGGGCTTGAGGCCTAAGCCGCTACGGGCAGCCAGTGATCGGCGTCCCTGCCGGTGCACTTGACCCGATCGTAATCTGACTTCCAGGGGCCACCGATACACCGGCGAGCGGCGAGAAGGTGTCAATGCGATTTGTAGGGTCAAGCAGCGCCGATGCTGAATCAAACGAGAGGCCGAGAGCGGTTAGAATCGTCGTCGCCTCGGCAACGCTAGAGCAGTGCAAGTCTGGCACCTGCGGCCAGCCCGCCTCACTCGGGCTCGCTGATGGGCTCGGCGACGGCTTCACTCCAAGCGAGAGCACGATGTCAATCGCTGTTCCGCTCGATACCTGAACACCAGGGCGCGGGTTTTGCTGCAGAAGCTCACCAGCTGGAACCGTGTCTGAGTATTCGGAGAAGGTTGTGCCACGAACGAGCTGCGCAGCCGTCAATGCCGCGATCGCATCTGCCTCGCTCTTGCCGCGAATATCGGGCACCACCACAAATCCGCTTCCCGCCACAACCCGAACCTCAATGACCGTATTTAGCGGTACGAGCGTCTCGCTTCCAGGCGACTGCGAAAGGATCGTGTCAACAGGCTGATCCATGGAGGTGACCCGCTCAACCACCTGCACGCGCAGACCAAGGTGCTCCGCGATGGGGATTGCCTCAGCCAGCGTAAGTGTCGTGAGGCTTGGCACCTTTACATTGTTATCTGGGCCGCTTCCCGCCGAAAGAACCCGCAACGCCAAGATGACGCCACCAACGAGGAGTAGGGCGGTGAGGGCGACGCCGCCGATCGCGAGAAGGAGGGTCCGCAGCGACATGGAGTCCCCCTCAGCGGAGGAAGCCTCGCCACCAACGTCACTCGGGTCTAGGAGCGTCTCCGGCTCACCAGGGCCAGCCTCCGCTGCAACCCGCGCAACCCGTGTCCCCGCCAGGGCCCGTGGCGCTCCAGCCGCTGGACCAACGGGCCGCGATGGGACCGCCGTGCGGTTAGCCTGCACCACGTAGGTCTCAAGTGCATCAGCAGCGGCGGTTGCATTTACATAACGCTCGTTCGGCTTTGGTGCCAAAAGTCGCATCGTAATGAGGTCGAGCTCTTGCGAGATATCGGGTCGCAACTCGCGCGCCGATGGGGCGGGTGACTGACCACGTCGCTCCTTGAGCTCTGCTCCGCTCAGGCGATCAAACGGGCGATGGCCGGTCAAAAGTTCGAACAGCACAACGCCGAGACCGAAGAGGTCCGACGCTGCAGTCTGTGGGCCGCCGGCCAACACTTCGGGGGCGAGATAGCCAACAGAACCCTCTGGTCGCTGGCCACTTCGCGCGGCAGCCTCACTACCATCAACCTCATGCATTGCCTGTGCGATGCCGAAGTCGGCGATCTGTGCGCGCCCCTCACGGTTAATCAGAATGTTTCGCGACGATACGTCACGATGAATGATCCCGCGAACGTGCGCCGCAGCAAGCCCACGCGCTACTTGTGCAGCGACTGCAGCGGCACGACGAGGCACAAGTGGTCCGACACGTCGCAACATGGAGGCGAGGTCTTCACCGTCGACAAACTCCATCACGATGGCCGGTGATTCGCCCTCTGGTGCAACGTCAAACACGGCGGCGACATTCGGATGTGCCACGATCGCCGCCGCGCGACCCTCCGCGCGGAATCGATTGGCTGCAGCTGCAGAAGTTGCGAGTGGCGCGCGGAGGACCTTAACGGCAACGTCGCGACCGAGCGCCTCGTCTGTTGCACGGAAGACGAGTGCAGCAGCCCCTTCGCCAATCAGCTCCTGTAGCCGATATCGGCCGGCGACAAGGTCGCCAGGCTTCAACGTTCGCTTATCGCGTTCTGGCGGCGTCATCTGGCACGATCCCCTTCATCGGCGATCGCCTCGCGCACCACGGGGCCGTAGACCGGATGATCCAGCGCTACGTGAAGGTTTGCTTGAAGCCAGCCTTCAGGTGTCCCAACGTCATATCTCGTACCTGAAAAATAACGGGCGACAACTGGCTGCTCTTGCGCCAGAGCATGAATGGCGTCGGTGAGTTGGATCTCGCCATGCAGGCCGTGTGGCGTCTGCTCAAGGCGCTCGAAGATCTTCGGGCCAAGGATGTACCGGCCAACGACGGCAAGGTCCGACGGCGCGTGTGCGGCGTCAGGCTTCTCTACAACGCCACGGAGCGGAATGGTGCGCCCCTGGTCGCTCGTTGGCAGCGTGGTATCTGGGTCAACGATGCCGTAGCGGTGCGTCTCGGATGGCCCGACGCGCATCACGCCAAGCACCGACGCCTGCGTCGCGACATAAGCCTCAATGAGTTCGGAGAGCGCGGGTGTCGGGCCGAAGATCAGATCATCTGGGAGCATCACTGCAAACGGCTCGTGCCCGACGGCGTCCTGTGCCATCAGCACCGCGTGACCGAGGCCGAGCTGCTCCTTCTGACGAATCGTCACCAGGTGCACCATGTCGGCGACCGCACGGACGGCGCGCAGGTGTTCAATGTCACCACGCTGCTCCAGGATTGCCTCAAGGTCGGTTGAGATGTCGAAGTGATCTTCAATTGCCCGCTTATGTTCGCTCGTGACGAGGATGACTCGCTCGATCCCGGAAGCGACCGCCTCTTCAATGGCGTACTGGATGGCGGGGCGATTAACGATGGGGAGCAGCTCCTTCGGAACGGCCTTCGTTGCGGGGAGAAAACGCGTGCCCCATCCGGCAACCGGGAAAACTGCGGTGCGGATCTTCATAGGGGCCTCCGTGCGGTGCTGACGTTCAGGATACCAGTCACCCCTCGCGGCGAACCCAACGCAGGAGCACTCGGACAGGCCGTCCGAAGAGCGGGAGGCGCACCTCGCTCGGCGACTCAACGCTGGCTAAGAACCCACAGAGGAGGAGGATCGCCCCAATCAGCTTCCCGACCTGATACCCCTCGGTGGAGCCGACTCGATTCAGCGTATCGGTGAGGCTCGGCACAAAGGCGCCCAAGGCGATGAGCGCCGTCGCCGGAACACGACGATTCAGGGTGCCGGCACGCCAGGCACGCCAGGCCTCGGGAACGCTGCGCACGAAGTTCACAGTGAGCGCCACAGGCGCGATGGCGAGATTGAAAAGCAGCTCATCACCGCGCTGATCAGGGTCGCTTGAATACGGCAGCACACGCCGCTTGGGCATAAAGACGTAGACCGAGAAGAGTGCTCCCGTCAGCAGTGCGAGTCCACCACTCACATTCAAGATTGGGGTGAGTAGGCGCAGCGCGGGCGGAAGCAGGAGTGCAATCGGTGCACCGGTCGCAGGGTCCGTGGCCCAGCCTGGTTGGGGAAGTTTCGCAATCACCACAAGTGGCACTGCGATGGCACTCAAGACCACGGTCAGCGCTACAGCGATTCGTACCCAGCGCACATCGCTCATATAAGAGAGCCACCCGATCGCGATTGCGGCGCCCCATGCAGTCAGCGAATAGACGAACGCCGTTGGTCCAGCGGACGGATCTTCTAGTCGTCGTGCGACCAGAATCGTAAAGAGTCCAGAAAGTCCAAGGCAAAGGGTGTACCAGTATCCGAAGCGTGTCTTCGCCAGCAGCAAAATGGTTCCAGCGCCGAGCCACCCCGCCGTCCAAACTGCGCCAAAGAGATACCAGACGCGATAGATCGGCTCACTCCAGCCGATTGCGGAGGCGAGCGCCTCAGCGCCAGCGGCGATCGAGAAGGCGAGCGCACCAACGCCCCACGCCAACTGATACGCGCCGTGGCGCGTTCGATACTGATCAAAGAGGAGCGCCGAAAAGAGGAGGGCAGATAGTGCGGTAAGCGCTGGGAGAAGTGCGCTCACGTCAGTTCCGGCCTACGCCGGCAGGAACTCGTGCGCATCGTGGTGCAATCCGTCACAGAGCCCAAGCTCAGCGCCGGCACCGTGTGGCAGCCGGATCGGACGCATGATCTCGCGCACACCACTGCGGCTGCATCGGAGCCACCCGCGTACCGCCATCCAGCGCGGCGGGCAGGCGGGGTCGGTGCAGAACTGAAATGGCCCGGGGTTAATGGGCGAGGGCTCACCGAACGACGGAGCGACCTCGGTTGCGGTGGTGTCGAGCACACTGATGCGGAACGGGGTGCCGTCGATCTGCGCAGAGCAACCGTCGCAGCGCGCAGCACTGTTCTCGGCGATGATTGTGGGGATGCGGATACCGTTCACTTCCATTGTGCCTCTGATCGTACCCGAGCCTGCTGCGCCTTGGCGCCGAGCCCTCCCCATCGCCCTCGCCTTCGCACTTCTTACCGCGGGATGCGGCCCAGCGGGCGACCCGACCGACCCTGCCGCGGCGGTCGCTGGTGACGGGAAGTTGCAGGAGCTTCTCATCCGTCACGACTCCCGTGACCCTGCGTACCGCCTTGAGGGTGGCGCGGTTGAGGTTGGCTCCATCGTCACCCTTCAGGTTCGCACCGGCTCCGACGATGCTGTCACCGTCGCGCTCGCCGTCGCAGCACCGTTCGGCGGCTCTTCTACGCGTACGGCGGCAACCCGCGTCAAGCGCGGTGTGCCGTGCGCCGGCATCGGTGCGTCAGACCGCGGGGCGAGTGCAGAGCTCAGCGCACTCCTCGCCCCCGATCCGATCCTTGACCCTGCAAACGGACTCGCCGACGCGCTTTGCGACGTGTGGAGCGCCACCATTGCAGTGGGGAGTGAGCCAACGGCGATCGGCTACCACTTTGAGATTGCCGACGGCTCCGCAGCGGTAAAGCTCTCCGACGACAACATCAATGACCAGGGGCTTGGCAGCACCTCGCCGGCAAATGTGGGCGGCGACTGGGCGATCGTCGTCTCGCCAAAAGGATTTACCGCCAGTCCACTCCTCAGCGGCTCGGTCGTATACCAAATCTTCCCTGACCGATTCGCGAACGCAAACCCGCTGAACGATGGCGGCGCGCAGCGACGCTACGCGGGCGTCGCGTCAATCATCCCCTGGAATACGCTCCCTGCCACACCGCCCAAGGGTGAGGATTTTTACGGCGGTGATCTCGACGGCATTCGTTTTCGCCTGCCGCATCTCGTCTCAATTGGCGTGAACACGATCTACCTCAATCCAATCTTCGACGCCAACTCCAACCATCGCTACGACGGAAGTAACTACCTGCAGGTAGATCCGCGACTCGGTGGGAACGCGGCGCTACAACGACTCCTGGCCGCCGCACAGAAGCTGAACATCGCGGTGATCCTTGATGGTGTCTTCAACCATGTCAGCTCCGACTCGCCGATCTTCGACCGCTACGGGCGCTGGCCAACGGTCGGCGCCTGCGAGTCAGTTAACTCGCCGTATCGCGACTGGTTTGTTTGGACGAAGGCCGCAGGAGCGAAGGGGCCATGCGCGGGCGCAGGGGGGCCGAATACGGCGGGCTACGTGGGGTGGGCAAACTACGACACCCTCCCGGTTCTGAATAAGAACAACCCTGCGGTGCGTGCGCTCATCCTTGGCGACGCCTCTGGTGCGCCAGCGGCAACGCTGCACGCCTCACCAGCGGGGGACGCGGGTGTGGCGCGCTGGTGGCTGCAACAGGGCGTCGCCGGCTGGCGCCTCGACGTTATGCCTGATGGCAGTTTCCCCGACGGGTTCTGGCAGGAGTTCCGCGCCATGCTGAAGGCTGCGTCGCCGAATGCACCGATCATTGGCGAGCTCTGGAACCGTCGCGATGCGCTACGCCTTCTGCGTGGCGATGCCGCCGATGCCACGATGAACTATCGCTTTCGTGACGCGGTGCTTACCTATCTCGGCGGCAAGCCTGCTGCGGGTGCCACTGATAGTACAAACCGTAGTGCAGTGCTCTTCATTCGTAAATTGATGGGGATCGCTGAGGATTATCCGACGGCGGTCACGCTTGCAAATCTCACGCTTGTCGACTCACATGACACGTCGCGGTCGCTCTGGGAGCTCACGCCCGGAGATGGTCGCGACGGTAAAGAGGTCGCCGACAATCTCTCGGTAGGTAAGGCGCGACAGCTACTCGCCGCAACCATGCAGTACCTGCTCCCAGGTTCGCCAACTGTGTATTACGGCGATGAGATCGGCATGAGCGGCGCAACAGATCCTGATGACCGTCGCACCTTCCCAATCTTGCTAACCGATCCACGCACCGCACATCTCGATGGGAGTGGCGCCGGCGGGCGCCGCCCAGCACCGCTCTCTGCAGCGCGTTCGGCAGATCTGACCATGCTCGCCTGGTACCAGAAGCTGGCGGCCATCCGCGCCGCACACCCGCAGGTGCGTGGCGCATCGGTTGACTGGCTCGCGATTGGTGCAGGTGATGTAATGAGCCGCACCCTCCTCTTCTCTCGTCGGGCCAACGGGGTGGCTGGGGAGCTCGCTCACCTTGGTGATGCCGGCTCCTGGGCGGTGGGCGACCTGCTCGTTGCTGTCAATGCTGGTGGTGGAGGTGAGCACCTCACCTTCGCCCTCGGCGCAGGGCTCCACCTCCGCGAGGTGGCTCAATCGGCCGGCAAGGCTGGGGCTGGCGACCCAATCACAGGGGTCGACGTCCCTGCTCGCACCGCAATCATCTGGGAGGTCGTACCCTAGGTCTATGAGAAGGTCACAGCGATGAGCGCACCAGCCAACCTGCGTAGCCGCCTACGCGGGGTTGTCTCGCTCGGCACATTCATCGCTGTTGTCGTCGCGGTTGGCGTATCGCTCCTCTATCTGGCCTGGGTCGCCTCAATCCGCAACTCCGATCAGATCGGCGAGCTCTCGGTGGGCACCTTCGTTGTCGGCCTCTCGTGCGCCTTTGCCGCCCTGATGCTGACGATCAGCATGATTCGCGCGATTCGCAGCGCCCGCGACGGTCGCGCGATGCTCGCCGCCCTCCTCGCAGGTGGGTTTGCGATCGCCGCCGGGATCGCCCTCGGCGCCTCAAATATCCTCGGCAAGCTCGCCTCATAGGGGCGGTGCCCCAAGAGCGGTGCTACGCTGCGATCCGCGCGCCCCTGTCGTCTAGAGGCCTAGGACGCCACCCTTTCAAGGTGGAGATCACGGGTTCGAATCCCGTCGGGGGTACCACCCCACCGCGCGACTCTCTGCATCAGCGGAGCTGAAACATCGCCCCGCTGACTGGCGGCAGATCAAAGGCCACGGTGCCATCGCCGAGCAGCGTCGCCGTAGCGGTGATCCCATCCCAATCCAGCCGCACAACCTCACTCACCCCTGCAATCTGGATCTGCACGCGAGCTGGGCTCTCGCCGGTGTTAGTCGCCACCAACATTCGACGGGCCGCCCCCTCGGCGAGGGCGAGTGGCGCGCCCTCAAACCCGGCTGGGTCCACGCTGCGCTCTAGCAGTAAGACAGACCCCTCGGCATGCAATACCCGCAGCGCACCTGAGCGCAGTACGACGTGCCCATGTCGCGCCGCTACCGCGCCGCGCACAAAGGCACGACACGTCGCGGCCTCGGCGCCGACCGAGGCGAGGTCTGCAGGGAATGGGCCACGGTTCGCCG
>Ga0136641_1000471_pt1 | contig 17547 bp, 21 predicted proteins | sample EliLak1302023Y_FD_115312 | JGI IMG/M metagenome (GOLD analysis project Ga0136641, IMG submission 115312) | Freshwater microbial communities from Elizabeth Lake, Yosemite National Park, California, USA - 13020-23Y | ecosystem: Environmental > Aquatic > Freshwater > Lake ...
AACACCGTCACGAGTAAGACCAGTCAAAAGCAGATTTTGTGGATCTACCTCTCTGATGTACCAAAGGCAGGTAATCAATAAACCATCGCCCATTCGGCTAGCGAGTTCAGACAACGAGCCGTTTCCTTGCGGGTCGGATAATGAGATATTTTCCGCAAGGGGAGTGAACGGAAGCTTTGCTTCTTGGGCAGCATAACGACTGCTTCCAAGTGCTGTTAACACACCGTCGGATATCAACTCAGTTCGGTTGATTTTCAATCCAGTATCGAACGCACTCCCAAGCGCGGAGGATCCTAGATTGACAATATGGTCAAAAGTTTCAATCCCGGTTAGAGCGGGGTCAGTTGCCAAGGTAAGTTTTCGGTCAGAAAGTTTTTCGCCAATCCGAGTTCCACCTTTAACATTTGAAAATGCACTGCGTCCTTCGGCCGCGTCTCGGGCAGCCGAACTCCAAAGTAGGTAGATCATAAGGTCGGAAACAGCACTTGGAGATAGCGTGACTCGGTGTCGACCAGGTTCAGTAACAATTTGGGCTTTTTGGATTTCGAGTTTTTGCGATACCTCGAGCAAATGCTTGTCAGTTAAGACATCAGTTAGCGAAGTGCCACCTTGGCCAGACCAGGCTGACCTTGTTCGGTCGTGACTCTTGGCGCACAACTCAAAACGACTTATACTCTCCGAATATCGCATTCTGGTTCCGGCTGAGGTGCCAACATAAGTGGTGTCTAGAGCTTGCTCGGCATAACCGAAGAACTGCTTATCACTTTCAGCGAATATGTCTGAGAGTCCTCTTGATATGTGGGATATCTCTTCGAAACCTAAAGATGAGGTTGGTTCGCTGAAGTCATCATGCTGCGGACCAATAACTAAATCCATGGAATCTACAGACGGTCCGGCTGAGACTGCCGATGCTTGGCTGGCCGCAACGAGAGCCGCTACGTCGCTGCGACTGCGGATCTGGCCACTCGACATTCCAGTCGCTACTCCACCTGGAACTTTGACGAAAGCTGAGATAGCTAGGGTTTGATCAATGGCGTCGCCATTTGTCGTTAGTGTCGAATTGGCCCACCTGAGATTGTTAGATGCGCTGTTGCCACCGATTACTACGCCGCCGTCTTTGCCAAGTAAATCCAATGCAATTTCAACCGCATCAGGGAGGGAAATTTCGCTCATTTTGCACTCTCATCCCTTGTATTCAATACGTTTACTTTTGTGAAAGTGGCGGATGGACAGCCATGGCTAACTGGCGCAACTTGCCCCGGTTGTCCCTTACCACAATTTAGAGCACCACCAAGTATGTAGGTGCTTGCGCCACCCAACTCGCGCATAGAAGCCCAGAAATCTGGTGTCTTGGATTGGTAGGCAACATCTTTAAGTTGTCCGACTATTTCGCCGTTTTTGATCTCATGAAACCTTTGCCCAGTAAATTGAAAATTGAATCTCTGCATGTCGATTGACCACGACTTGTCACCAACAATGTAAATGCCAGATTCAACATTTGAAATCAAGTCTTTGGTCGTCAAATCTGCTGTACCTGGTTGTAGTGAAACGTTGGGCATTCTTTGGATTGGAGAATGCAAAGCTGAATCTGCAAACGCACAACCATTTGATCTCTCCATGGCAATTTTGCTGGCGATAGAACGATCCGTTTGATAGCCGACGAGGATTCCATCCCTAATCAGATCCCACTTTTGACCAGCTACACCTTCGTCATCGAAGCCAACTGTTGAAAGCCCGTGATCGGCAATTCGATCTCCAGTAACGTTCATAATTGGAGAGCCGTACTTAAAGGTTCCTAACTTGTCTATCGTTGCAAACGAAGTGCCTGCGTAATTTGCCTCATAACCCAACGCACGATCTAGTTCGGTGGCATGCCCAATCGACTCATGAATAGTGAGCCAGAGATTAGTAGGATCAATTACCAAATCCCAAGCACCGGGTTTCACGGAAGGAGATTTAACTTTTTCATCTAAGTACTCCGGGAGGCGCTGAATCTCAGATTCCCAATCCCATCCGGTGCCTGTTAAGTACTCCCAACCACGGCCCGCTGGCGGAGCGCAAGTTCGCATATCCTCGAATCCGGAATCACTAACGTGAATCGCGGTTAAGGCAGCTGAGATTCGATCACGTTGTTGCGATATTTCATTTCCAACTAGATCTGAGTAGAAAGTTTGATCTCGACCCATTCCAACGTTGCTCTCAATGTGGCTAACGATTGAGGAAGCTGAAACTTTTGCATTCCAACCTTGTAAAAAATCGATAATCTCAGTATCTGTTTTTGTAAAGGCATCAATTTCTATCGGCAAAATCCAGGATTGCTTACCATGCACCGGCTCACTGGCCAGAACAACTTCATCAGCTGCGACCTGGGCACTGAGCTTCGCAACAGTTATCGCGCGAATTGCGGTATCAACAGCGCCTTGAATCGATAATTCGGTCGTAGCAGCAAAACCCCAAGCGCCTGAATGAACTACCCGAACACTGAGTGCCACATTGGTTTCCGAGCAAATATTTTCTACCGCGCCATCGCGAAGTGAAACTCCGCGCATGTCATGTTTTGCTATACGAAACTGAGCCACAGACGCACCGCCAGACGCGGCTGCATCTAATGCCGCTGAAGACAGAGATTCGGGCGATGGAGTGTTTGCAACTTGGATCATTGATACACCGACTTTCTAATTTCCTCAACCCTAGCCATAGATATCCGCTTCACGCGGTAGCCTTAAGTCATGTCTAGAGTTGTGTTGGTCACCGGCGGAAACCGCGGAATCGGATTAGCGATCGCTCGCAAATTCGAATCCATGGGAGATGTTGTCGTTATTACTAGCCGTAGCGGCGGACCAATTTCCGGCCTTCATGTCGTTCAGTGTGACGTGACCAGCAGCGAAAGTGTAGATGCTGCGTTTGCCACCATCGAAGATAAATTTGGTCCGGTAGAAGTTGCAATTGCCAACGCAGGGATCACTAAAGACAAGCTATTGGTGCGAATGGCAGATGAAGACATCGATGATGTGCTTAACACAAATCTGGTTGGTGCGATTCGAGTAGCCAGACGCGCCACTCGATCGATGACTCAAGCGCGAAGTGGTCGAATAATTTTCGTCTCAAGTGTGGTAGCACTAATGGGCTCAGCCGGGCAAGTTAACTACGCTGCATCTAAATCTGGTTTAGTAGGTGCAGCCCGTTCGCTGGCTCGCGAAATCGGGTCGCGTGGGGTGACTATCAACGTCATCGCACCAGGCTTTATTGACACGGACATGACCGCTGAATTACCTGAAGATCGCAAAGCCCAAATTGTGTCAAACATTCCGCTGACAAGATACGGCTCAGCTACAGAAGTAGCAGATGCAGTTGCATTCATAGCCTCTCAGGACGCTTCCTACATTACGGGCGCGGTCATTCCTGTTGATGGTGGCTTAGGTATGGGACACTAGAACATTATGGGAATCTTAGAAGGTAAGAACTTACTAATTACTGGCGTACTCACAGATTCGTCAATAGCGTTTCACGTTGCAAGGCTTGCCCAGGAGCAAGGCGCAAATGTTGTTCTTACTTCGTTTGGTCGGGCCGCTGGTCTGACTAAGAGAATCGCTGGTCGGTTGCCAAGCGAAGTCCCAATAGTTCAACTTGATGTGACAAATAGAGAAGATTTAGCAAATCTGGCTACTGCGGTTTCCGAGCATGTTCCTTATCTAGACGGCGTACTACATTCAATAGCGTTTGCACCAGAGGCTGCTCTTGGTGGTAATTTCCTCAACACCGAATGGGATGACGTAAAAGTAGCGCTGGAAATTTCTGCTTTCTCGCTAAAGTCTTTGGGTATGGCAACCCTGCCGTTGATGCAAGAACGTGGCGGCCAATTGTTAGGGCTTGACTTCGATGCAACTGTAACTTGGCCGTTTTACGACTGGATGGGTGTTTCAAAGGCGGCACTCGAATCAACATGTAGGTATCTAGCAAGAGATTTGGGACCAAAGAAGGTGCGAGTTAATTTGATCGCTGCCGGTCCGCTTTACACAACCGCAGCGAAGGGAATCCCAGGCTTTGATGAATTTGGTCCAATGTGGCAACGCAGGGCACCAATTGGTTGGGATACTTCAGATCCAATTCCAACAGCAAAAGCCTGTGTCGCTATGTTCTCAGATTGGTTCCCAGCAACAACTGGCGAAATCATTCACGTAGATGGCGGCGTTCATAGCCAGGGTGGTCCGTAACTTCTTGCAATTTAATTCTAGCAAGTTAAGTAGTCACTACAGACTGCAAAACTCCTCTGCTCTTTTCGATAAGTTCTTCCAAAGTTTGCAGGCGTAATCGGTCAACACTTGGACTGTGCATAGCCTCGGAATTCAACTTCGCGCCACGAGCGACAATTAAAATTTTCGCGGCGGATTCAAGCGCATCTGTACTGCGCTTCGACAAGTGTGGCGGCAGGTGGAGACTTCGAAATTCGTTTAATGCCAATCTAATTTCGGATTCATCTCCGACTAAATCGCTTGCCGCTAGTCGCGCAGCTGAAATTGCTATTTGATCCGTCAAACTCCGTCGAGTTTGACTTAAGTCATAATGCATGACGGTGTTTTCACTTGCGGAAAGCACCCAACCATCTTCCAGGCTCTTGAATAGAAGCAAGTTTGGATTAATCGCCACGACGCCGAAATGTCGGTCAAGCATTGCTAACACACTCCGTGGCACACCAGCAGGGTTGCCATCGACTGGCAGACCTACCGCGACTGGTGTTTTTGCTGCAGCAACCAGTTTCACCAGGTCCAACCAAGTTGAGTCCAGCGCATCATGTGAACCATTGCTACGGCTGACGTCAATTTGCGAGGTGATGGTTTCAATCGCATTTGCGGCATCTGTTATCGAAACTGATCTGGTTTGGGCAGCATTGAGCCATAGTCCAAGCACTACTGCTGGTGGAAAGGCGAGCTCATCGAGCATGTTGATACCTTACGGGAATTGGGGTTTTGCTCTAGAGGTAGATTACTCGTGTGCTAGAGATTTTGAACCTTCAGGATGTCACTGTAAGACGCGGTCCTACCGAAATCCTTAGTCACGTCAGCTGGCAAGTCCTGCAAGGCGAGCGCTGGGTTGTTATGGGCTCAAATGGAGCTGGCAAAACTTCGCTAGTGCAGGTTTGTTCTGGGTTCATGCATCCGACAACAGGTACGGCCCACATTCTTGGCTATGAATTGGGTCGAACTGACGTCCGCGAACTTAGAACCTTGGTCGGGATCTCCAGTGCTGCCGTAGCTGCTCTCTTGCCACCAGAAGAGACAGTGCTAGATAGCATTCTCACTTCCGCTTACGGCATTTCTGGTAGATGGCACGAACGGTATGACCAAGTAGACAGAGATAGAGCGCATGACTTGATGCGAGATTGGGGACTTACCAATTTCGCAAGCAGGGGAATTGGAAACCTTTCTGAAGGCGAACGAAAACGGGTTCAAATCGCCAGAGCTTTGATGTGTGATCCAGAAATCTTGATTCTGGATGAGCCAGCTGCGGGATTAGACGTTGGTGGACGAGAAGATCTGATTTCGCGCCTGGCTTTACTCGCCGCGGATGAATCTTCACCTTGTCTAATTTTGGTTACCCATCACGTAGAAGAAATTCCACCGAACTTTACAAATGCATTACTGATGAAATCTGGCCAAGTGCTAGACAAAGGAAACTTGCCTGAGGTAATCGCAAGTGATCCGATGTCGGAGGCCTTTGGTGTTGCCCTCCACGTCGAATACGGCGATCAGAGATGGCACGCAATTGGCAAACAACCAAGTCGCGGACGCCGAGCCAAAGCGTAATCCAGATGTCCGCGCAAGTTTGCTGAAGCCTTGACATAATTAAGCGGTGACTGACATTACCGATGTGAAAACAAATTGGTTGAGTGGCCAGGAGCTCGAGCAAATTCGAGAGCGCCTCCCGATCGTTTACATCGACGCGATTCCAGTACGGGTTGATGAGTCCGGTCAAGTCATCAAGATCGGACTCTTGTTGAGAGGTAGACCTGATGGTTCGATCAGCCGGGCAGTGATTTCGGGCCGCGTACTTTATGGCGAGCGAATCCGGGAAGCGTTATTGCGGCACATCGAAAAAGATCTCGGTAGCGTGGCATTGCCCCAAATCCCCACAAACCCGGCTCCCTTCACAGTTGCAGAATATTTCCCCGATCCAGACATCTCTGGATTTCATGATCCACGTCAGCATGCGGTGTCACTCGTTTATGTTGTGCCCGTCAAGGGAGACTGTGCGCCAAGTCAAGATGCTCTTGATCTAGTTTGGCTGACTCCAGCTGAAGCGATCTCTCAAAGTGTTCGAGTGGAAATGACCGGTGGCCAAGATGTTCTAGTGCAACTTGCCTTGGCCCACTCTGGCGTCCTTTTCTAGGAACGAAGTTCTAAATGGCAGATCGAGACGGTGATGGTTGGGTTGATTGCCAGTGTGGCTCCCGGCACTGGGGGCGGTACGGCGCTGCTGGGGTAGTTTTACTTGATCCAAATGCCCGAGCAATTCTTATGCAATTGCGAGCTGAGTGGACTCATGGCGGACGAGTTTGGGGTATTCCGGGCGGCGCCAGAGATTCCCATGAAACTGCGATTGAATCCGCACTCCGGGAAATGACTGAGGAGTTATCAATCCAACCCGAATTAGTTGAAGTCGTACATGACAACATTTGGGCAGACCATGACGACTGGAGTTATCACACCGTAATAGCGCTGACTTCCAGGGACATCGCATTCCAAGTTAATGATGAAGCCGAGCTGGCCGAATGGATTGATTTTTCGAAAGTCTCAGAGTTGGATCTTCATCCCGGTTTCGCATCCAACTGGCCAGACATTTTGAGTGCAATTGAAGCGCTGTTAGCTAAGCATTAGGTTTTGTAAGCACTTAGTTGCGATATCTCATGACCTAAACGAATTGCTCGCTTGTAGTAGGTAGTTTTCGGGATTTCCCAATCGTCAAATTTCACATCGAGTTGTTCTATGTCTTGGAAAGCTAATTTCGCTGACTCAAAATAAGACTCATCATCTGTAACAAAAATTATTCGGCCGCCAGGTCGAAGTACCGCGAGAGCCAGTTCTAAAAATGCTCGATTAATCAATCGTCGTTTATGGTGGCGTGCTTTTGGCCAAGGATCAGGAAAGAGGATGTGAAATTCGGCGATTGACTCAGGCGCTAGCCAACCCTTCAAAACATCTATGCCATCACCATGATGCATGCGAATATTGGCGAGATTGCTTTGCGTAGCAGTTTCAGAGATTGCTAATAGGCCCACGGTATGGACATCGATTGCGAGAACACCAACGTCGGAGTTACTCTTAGCGAGATTCACTGCGTGCGCGCCCATGCCAGAACCAAAATCGACAATTACGGTTTCTGACTTGAGAATTTCGGCTAGCGCAATCGGCCTCACAAGACCTGAAATCTCGAAATTAGGAAGTAGTTCTCTAAGTACAAAATCGCGCCGCGCCGACATTCGGCCATGGCGGGCGTGAAATGTCCTGATGTGTGGGTGTTCCACAACTTCGTCGGGTTGCGGATAGATTGGGGACGGCACATTTAAGCGTACAAGCAAGGAGAGAAAGTATGGATCTCAGTGGCGTTCACGTCCCATTGGTAACACCGTTTGATGACAACGGCGTGGTTGATACCAAGTCGATTTCACACATAACAGAAGTAATGATCGCAAATGGCATCTCAGGAATTGTTGCTGCTGGCACGACCGGTGAGGCTTATGCTTTGAATTTCGAAGAACGTCAGACGGTAATCGACACCATTGTTAAGCAGGTTCACGGACGCGTACCAGTTCTAGCAGGCGTTGGCGGGATGTCAACGAAAGAAGCAATCAAGCAAGCTCAGCTTGCGCTTGAACTTAAGTGCGATGGTTTGATGGTCGCGGCGCCGGCATATGTGTTACCAACCTCAACGGAACTTGCAACCCACATTTCAGTTGTTTTGGATGCAGCACAGTTGCCAACGGTTCTCTACGACTACCCAGCTCGCACTGGAGTTCCATTCGATCAGCAAACCTTGGACTTACTAGCTGACAACGCATTTGTGGTTGGCATTAAGGAAGCCTCGGGTGACTTAACTCGAATCCCGATGCTTAACGAACGCTTTGCAGGACGCATTGAAATTGTGTGTGGTGCTGATGCGGATAGCCCAACATTCTTTAATGCAGGGGCAACCAGTTGGATTGGTGGAATGGCCAATGCCTTGCCAAAGGCGCATTTTGGAATTCTCAATGAATCAACTCGAGCAGAGGCTCATGCTGCGGTACTGCCATTGTTAGAGCACATTGAATCGGGGCGCTACATCGCAAAGACTAAAGCTTTGATGGGTCTGCTTGGTGTGCCATGTGCGTCAACTAGAGGCCCCTTGGCGGTTTTGGAACCAGCAGGAGTGGAAACCCTAAGGTCCCTAGTTGCCCAAGCCGGTGAATGGGTGCCCAGTCTCGTCTAATCAAATGACTTCGACACTGTGGGAACTCGTGCCAGACGAATGGCGGGAATGTCTGTCGAGTTGCCGTCGTGAGATCGATGAGTTGTCGGATCTGATGTTACAAAGTGAGCGCTTGGGTGTCCCTTGTGTCCCTCGACACGAACTCATTTTCGCAAGTCTCGAGGTTGCACCTCAGGATGTAGCGGTTGTGATACTTGGCCAGGATCCATACCCGAATCCAAATTTTGCAACTGGTTTGGCGTTTGCCGTTCCTACTGACACCATTCCAATACCCGGTTCGCTGCGAAATATTTTTAGGGAGGTTGCTTCAGATACCGGTCGTGAATCCGCTTTAGATTGCACGCTCGATGGCTGGGTGGAACAAGGTGTGCTGTTACTAAACACCGCGCTGACAACGCAAGAAGGAGATCGGGCTTCACACCTGCATTGGCCATGGCAGCCAGTAATCAAATCGATCTTGCAGCAAGTTGTAGAAATGAATCCCAAGGTTGTTGCGATCTTGTGGGGCAATCATTCCAAGCAGTTTGCGGAGTTATTCGATCCCAGCTCGGTAATCGAATCAGCTCACCCCAGCCCATTGAGTGCGAGCCGAGGCTTTTTCGGATCCCAGCCATTCTCTAAGACAAACCATATACTTTCGACTAATAATCGGCCTGTGATCCGCTGGTGAAATAGCGCAAATCTGAGGCGGTAAGGCACAATTGGGCTATGTCCAATCCACCTGCCGTTCTCATGGTTGAGTTGATTATGTCGATTGATCGTATGATCAACTCCGCGCAGAGCGCCAAAAAGACTCAGGATCACCTCTTGATTCCTGGCGAGTGGCCCGCGCAAGTGGTTTTGGGACACGTTGCCCAAGTGGATGAGCAAGTTTGGATTCCCAGAATTGCTCAAATGTGTGAAGCATTTGGGAATGGTGAAGAACCACCAACCTTTGCCTGGTGGGAGCCAAACCCGGAGGAGACTTATACAAAATTTCATGAGATGACTTTGGACGAGGCTGGCGCACTTGCGATGTCGAACCGAACGCACCTGTTGTCCGCCGCGCGAGATCTCGCGCCTGAGCAGTGGTCAGCTACTGCGCAGCATGAAGCTTTTGGTTTGATAGACGTGGCTGGCCTAATCATTCAGATTTTGACTCATGATGAAGAGCATCGCGCCAGTCTGTTGTGACTGAAACCTAAGAAATCCCAAAAAAACGACGGTTTTGTCGGTTTGAGAGATTTCTTAAAGGGTAATGTAAAGGCATGTCTACTCTCTACATAGTTCTTGGCCTGCTTGCTCTTGTCGTCGTTATCGGCATCATCCAATACAACAAATTGGTTCGCCTAAATGTTGCCGTTGACGAAGGGTTTGCCCAAATCGAAGTTCAGTTACAGCGCAGAGGTGACTTAATTCCAAATTTAGTCGAAACCGTAAAAGGCTACGCGTCACACGAAAGTGAAACCTTCGAGAAGGTCGTCCAAGCTCGCGCTCAAGCAACTGCCGCTCAGGGTGTCGCGGCAGTTGCCGAGGCAGATGGCATGCTCACCCAAGCATTGCGGGGCCTACTAGCGGTTGCCGAGGCGTATCCAGATTTGAAGGCTTCGGCAAACTTCTTGTCACTACAAGAGGAATTGTCTGGAACGGAAAATAAAGTTGGCTTCGCGCGTCAGTACTACAACGACACTGTCAGAACTTTGAACGAGGCCATCGTTGCAATTCCAGGAAAGTTCTTTGCAGGTGTTGCAAATGTTGGCAAGCGTGAGTTCTATGTTGTTGATGATCCAAGTAAACGAGCTGCACCTAACGTTTCGTTTAACTAAACATTTCCAAGTCCAATCCCAGCTAGGGGAATTACTTGTCTAACTTTCGGGCGCAACAAAGTAGCAATAAGCGCAAGACTTACCTTTTGCTAGGGGTGATGGGTAGTCTCACAGCACTAGTGATTTATGCCGTCGCTTTGTATCTCGGTTACGCGAGTGTCGGTGTTGTTCCGTTCGCTGTGGGAATTTCCATTGTCAGCGTTTGGGGCTCTTATTACTCGTCGGACAAGATTGTTCTCGCAATGACTGGTGCAAAAGTCATCGATCATGACTCCGCTCCACAACTGTTCAATCTTGTTAATGAGATAACGATTGCTTCAGGTCTGCCGATGCCAAAAGTGGCAATCGTGGAAGATGACGCACCCAATGCTTTTGCCACTGGGCGAGATCCCGAGCATGCAGTAATTGCCTTCACCTCAGGAATTTTGCGGGTTATGGATCGTGAGCAATTGCAGGGGGTTGCCGCTCACGAGTTAGCACACGTTGCAAACCGAGACACACTGGTTTCAGCTGTAGCCGCAACAACGGCAGGAGCTATCGCCTTACTTAGCGACTTCTTGCTTAGGATCACCTTTTTTGGGGGTGGTCGCAAAGATGAAAATGGCGGATCGAACCCATTGGTTCTAATTGCAGCGCTAGTGGCCGCAGTCCTTGCTCCAATCGCAGCGGTACTCCTTAAAGCCGCTATTTCTCGCAAGCGCGAGGCGTTGGCTGATGCCACTGCAGTAGCTTTCACACGTAATCCCACGGGGTTACGGCGCGCTTTGGAGACCCTCGCCACCGACAGCACAGTAGTGCACCAAAAATCTAATGCTGTTGCGCACCTGTGGATCGAATCTCCACTGGATAACAAAATGACATCTAAGTTATTCGCAACGCACCCCGCGATTGAGGAGCGAATTGCAAACCTTCGAGCCTTAGAGCAAAGTGGTCCGGTTTCAGATTCTGCATAGAGTCATTGCGGACAGTTTTTCAATTCGCCTGAAATTATCCAACACTCATGAAAATCTTGGGTAAGTTCACTTGGAGGATTCATGACACACACCGGTATTGCCAGCCCATACTCATGGGATAGCCCATTTCACTATTCACAAGCAACCGTCCACAACGGCGTGGTCTACGTTTCAGGTCAAGCTGCCTTGAGTGCAGAGGGTTCAATCGTCGGAGAGAATGATTTCGATGCGCAAGCCCATCAAGTGTTTGCAAATCTCCAGACGGTTCTTGCGGCAGCTGGTAGCGATCTTGCAAAAGTATTTAAGGTCAACATCTACATGACAGACATGAGCAATTTCCCAACCATCATTGAGTGCAGAGAGAAATACTTCAGTAAGCCGTACCCGGCTGACACAACGGTAGAAGTAACTGCGCTGGCGATTCCCGGACTGTTGCTTGAAGTCGACGTTATTGCGGCTACTGGCTAGTTAGCCTGCGATTTCATCATCGACGCTACTTGGTTTAGTAGCACCTGTACTTAGGGCGCAACGTTCACATAGTAAAAACGGAACTCTGCCGCGAATGTGGTGTCTGTCGAAAAATTCACTCGCAGGACTCCCACAGTCATCGCATGTCCCAATTACCTTGGTGTGATCAGAAAACTTCAAACTCATACGATCATCAAAAATGTACAAGGAACCATCCCAAAGTCCATCATCACCGTATGCTTCGCCGTATTTAACAATGCCGCCTTGGATTTGGTAAACCTCTTCAAATCCACGACTCTTCATAACGGCTGATAAGACTTCGCATCTAATTCCACCGGTGCAATAGGTGACAATAGGTTTTGCTTTCAGATGGTCGTACTTACCGCTATCGAATTCAGCGACAAAATCTCGCGTGGTTGCGACATCAGGAACAATGGCGTTACGGAATTTACCGACACGAGCTTCATAAGCATTCCGCCCATCAAAGAAAACAACATCATCGCCGCGTGCTTCAACCAAATCATGAACTTCGGTAGGTGATAGATGAATGCCGCCACCGACAATTCCGTACTCATCTACTTTGATCTCATTTGGTGCGCCAAAAGAAACGACTTCATCACGTACTCGAACTGTCAGTTTCGGAAAATCGTGACCGGTGCCCTCGGACCACTTGAAGTCAATGTTGTTGAAGCCTTTGTAATTCTTGGTCTTGCGGATGTATCGCTTCAACGCTTCAATGTCACCGCCTAACGTGCCGTTGATGCCGTGTTGGGAGATGAGGATTCGACCTTTTAGATCTAGGAACTCGCAAAGATCGTGCTGCCAGAGTCGTAGTGCGTCTGGATCGGGGATCGGGGCGAATCCGTAATAGAGGATTACTTTGGGGATTGCCATGATCACCTCACTAGAGCAGCCACGCCGAATCGCAGCCTTTGTGTCCGAGGGGGGACTTGAACCCCCATCCCCGTGAAGGGACTAGCACCTCAAGCTAGCGCGTCTGCCTATTCCGCCACTCGGACTGGTGTGCTGGAACCCAGCCCCGTAAGAATACCTGCAAATCTGTATTGGGCTCAAATGATCACCAGTTGAGAGAAATCATTCCTGAATTCCGCCAGACTAGAGGTATGTCAATTGAGCCACTCGCAGATGTAGATTCCGAAGTTGTTGAGATCGTTCGCGATCTAATCCAAATCGATACTTCAAATTATGGGGATGGAAGCGGACCTGGTGAAGCACTAGCTGCTGAATACGTTGAGGCCAAACTTAAAGAAGTCGGCATCGAATGCGAGCGTTACGAAACCACTAGCGGTAAACGGCAAGGAGTTAATGCCCGAATCGAAGGCAAAGATCCCAGTAAGCCGGCTTTACTAATCCACGGGCATCTCGATGTTGTGCCAGCCGAAGCCAAGGATTGGACGTATCACCCTTTTGCTGCTGAGGTGCATGACGGCATGATCTGGGGTCGTGGCGCAGTCGACATGAAAGATGGCGATGGCATGATCCTGGCGATGGCTCGGTCTTGGGCTCGAAATGGTGTTCAACCGGATCGCACAATTGTGTTTGACTGGCTACCCGACGAGGAAGCGGGTAGTGAGCACGGCTCTGGGTGGTTAGTTGAGAATCGTCCTGAACTTTATCGCGGTGTGACTCAAGCTGTTGGGGAAGTAGGTGGCTTTTCTCTCACACTACGTGATGATGTTCGGCTCTATCTAGTTCAAACTGCAGAAAAAGGTATCCGCTGGATGAAGCTAAGGGCGGAAGGAACTGCTGGACACGGATCATTCATCAATAATGACAACGCAGTTACCAAGTTGGCTGAGGCGGTTGCTGCAGTAGGTAATCATAAATTTGATTTAGCGCTGACCCCGACTGTGCGAGATTTCATTAAGGCAGTGTCAGATGCGTTAGGCATGGAATTGAGCGCGGATGATCCCGAAGAATTGTTGGCACAGCTTGGCCCGATCGCGCGAATTATCGGTGCCACACTTTCCAACACTGCAAACCCAACCATGCTGAATGCTGGTTACAAGCACAATGTCATTCCAGGTGCTGCTGTAGCAATGATCGACGGCAGATTCCTACCTGGCTACGAAGATGATCTGATTAAAGACATCGAGAACCTGTTACCGCCAGGTGTTGTCCTTGAAGATGTCGTAAATGGGATTGCGCTAGAAGCGCCATTTGAAGGTCCACTCATTGATGCGATGGGCGCTGCGATTAGAGCCGAGGATCCATTCGGTACGCCTGTGCCATATACGGTCAGTGGCGGGACGGATGCCAAGGCTTTTAGCACACTAGGCATAACTTGCTATGGGTTCTTGCCGTTACTTCTTCCGCCAGAATTAGATTTCAGTGCGATGTTCCACGGAGTCGATGAACGGGTACCAACTACTGGCTTGGAATTTGGAGCTAGAGTTATGGACCGTTTCGTTCGAAGTCTTTAGTTTTACGCGGTACGTTGCAGATGGTAAATCTTGCGACGGAGCCGAACGTATCGATTTCCATCTCGGTCGACCCGAACTCGCTCAAGTTCCCACCGTTCAACTTCAGCCATCGCGGTCAAATAGGACCTAACATCTGATCGCTTAGTTCCATGATGGAAGTGCATTTCGCGAAACTCCCAGACTGCGCTCATTGATTCCATCCAAAGTCTGGATAGCCACGTTCGATTGCAGAAACTTCCTCAAGTGCTTCATGAATTTCAGTCGGTAAACGGGCATTGATGGAATTTAGAACGACACGTAACTGTGCTGCGGTTCGGGCTCCTATCACGGCACTGGACACCTGTGACCTTGCGCTTATCCAAGCCAACGCAACATCGATTGGTGTCAGGCCTAGCCCCTCTGCTGCGGTGCAAACTGCATCAACTATCGCTCTGGACTTATCGTTCAAGTACGGAGTGATGAATGCCGAGAAATGCGAAGTTGCAGCTCGGGAATCAGCGGGAGTGCTATGTCGATACTTGCCGGTCAGCACACCGCGGCCCAGGGGAGACCACGCCATTACTCCAATACCTAGATCAGATGCGGCCGAAATTACTTCGCGTTCGATTCCGCGCTGCAATAGCGAATACTCCATCTGCGCACTGATGATTGGATACTTTGATCCAAGTGTAGCGCTAGCGAGTTGCCAGCCTGAGTAATTGGAAACACCGAGATAACGAACTTTGCCGGAATCAATGGCGTGAGCTGCCGCGCCTAAAGTTTCCTCAAGTGGTGTGTATGGATCCCAAGCGTGTAAGTGCCATACATCAATGTGAGTTCGGCGTAATCGTCGCAGGGATGCATCAAGGGCCGTGAGTAGATGATTTCGGCTGGCATCACGTCTACGATTTGTGCGAACACTTCCAGCTTTGCTTGAAATTAGTACATCTGTTTTCTCGCGACAAAATTCACCGACAATTTCTTCGGCCACCCCATCGCTGTACACATCAGCAGTATCAATAAATCTGCCACCTGCTTCGTAGTACAAATTAAATTGATCGCGGGCCTCATGGATGTCAGTGTCCCGACCCCAAGTCATGGTGCCAAGGGAATATTGCGACACCAGCAGGCCGCTATTACCCAATGACCGCAGTTCCATAAGGTTCACGCTAGCGTGTTGGAAATAGATTGTTTTTGAAGTACGTGTTGTGTCTTAAATTTCGTTTTGGAGTAATTATGAATGAGCAAATGTCGTGGCTGCATGCCATAGTCCTAGGAATTTCGCAAGGTCTAACGGAGTTCCTGCCAATCTCCTCGACCGCGCACGCCCTAGTAATTTCAAAACTCTTGGGCTGGCCTGATCCAGGAGCAGCTTTTACCGCGGTTTCGCAAATCGGCACCGAGATCGCAGTGGTCATCTACTTCAGACATGACATTGCTCGCATCATAAGGGCATGGCTGGGAAGCATCGTAAAGACAGAACTTCGATCTGACCCGGATGCGAAAATGGGATGGTATGTAATATTTGGAACTCTGCCAATCGGTGTTGCCGGCCTGGCGTTTAAGTCTTCAATTGAAACTACGGCGAGGAATCTCTGGCTAGTTGCAGGGGCATTGATTGTCATGGGATTGCTGTTAGGTGTGGTTGACAGATACGCAAAACACACACGAGATGAAGCAGGACTTAACCCAAAAACTGCGGTGCTCTTTGGGTTTGGTCAAGCGCTAGCACTGATCCCAGGAGTATCCAGAAGTGGTGCAACGATCACGGCTGGACTTGCTATGGGGTTTAAGCGTGATTTAGTCGCCAGATATTCGTTTCTGCTCGCGATACCCGCGGTGTTCGCATCGGCGGCTTTGACCGCAAAAGATATCTCCTCGGATACATTTGTAAATTGGCCAGCCACTATTGTTGCCACAGTGGTGGCGTTCTTCGTTGGTTACTTCGTGATTGCCAGTCTGATGAAATACTTGCAAACTCGCACCTTCCTTCCGTTTGTCATTTATCGACTCACTTTGGGAACTGTGCTAGTGGTTTTGCTCGCTACCGGCGTACTTTCTGCCACCTAGATACGGCGATTTTCCTAATAGTCTTTACTTATGGGAACTTTACTGCTCATTAGACACGGGCGAACGGAAGCCAATGTCAATGGCATTTTGGCAGGACGTACGCCTGGTGTCGTGCTTGATGAAGTTGGTAAGGCAGCAACCGAAAGTTTGGCCAATCGGTTAGCCGGTGTCAAAGTTGCTCAAGTAGTTTCAAGTCCCCTAGAGCGAACTCGCGAAACTGCATCGATACTTTTTAAGGAAGATCAAAGCATCGCGTTAGAGGATCGCTTTTTGGAATGTGATTACGGAGACTGGCAAGGGGCGAAATTGAGTGAACTTGCTGTCCATGAGTTGTGGCCAATTGTTCAACAGCGCCCAGATGAGATGATTTTCCCAAACGGGGAGTCGATGAACGACATGTCCGCGCGTGCGAGCACAGCCGCCCGCGAATGGGATGCAAAGCTCACTGGTGATCACGGCGACAAAGTTGTGTGGGTTGCAGTTAGTCACGGCGACATTATCAAGGCGATCTGCGCTGACGCTATGGGGTTGCCACTTCGTAAGTTTCAGTCACTAATGATTGAACCAGCATCCATTAGTGTCATTCATTATTCTGATTCAGGTTCAGCAGTTTCGAAATTAAATGACACCGGAAGTGAATGGTTAACCAAACTTAATGAAGACGCTATTAAGACACCCACTCTCGGCGGCGAAAGTGGAAGCGATTAACAATGACTCGAATTATTCATACTTTCGATAACCCACAGCGATTCATCACTGGCACAGTGGGAGTTCCTGGCGAGAGAACATTTTTCTTACAAGCTAGATCTGACCAGAGAATCGTTAGCGTCTCCCTCGAGAAGCAGCAAGTAGCATTGCTGGCGGATCGCTTAACTGAGCTATTGGAGCAAGTCGCCAGGGCTGAAGGCATAGACATTTCCTACTTCGGTCCAGCCGATTTGGAACCATTGGATAATCCCATCCAAGAAGAGTTTCGCGTGGGCACTTTGGCCCTGGGTTGGAATACTGAAAGCCAGCAGGTCGTAATCGAGGCGCATGCAACCTCTGAGAACTTCGAGGATGTTCCTGACTTGGAGGAAGATTCCGATTTTGGACCTGACGTATTGCGGGTGAGACTAACTGGCCCAATTGCTTCGGCGTTCTGTTCCAGAGCAGTCGCGGTTGTTTCAGCCGGGCGACCACCTTGTCCACTTTGTAGTGAGCCACTTGATCAACAAGGGCACATTTGCCCTAGAGCGAACGGTTACTTGCGGCGCGGGTAAGCATTCTTTAGAAGACAGGCCAAGGAACTGCTGGCCAGTATGAGCTAGGGCTTGGCATAGTTTTTTGAGCTAGCAGGATGTCAAGTCGCTCAAGAAGCGCAGC